>Ga0100401_1000291_pt1 | contig 41113 bp, 40 predicted proteins | sample CryGeymeta201525_FD_80421 | JGI IMG/M metagenome (GOLD analysis project Ga0100401, IMG submission 80421) | Groundwater microbial communities from Crystal Geyser aquifers in Utah, USA - Crystal Geyser metaG 2015-25 | ecosystem: Environmental > Aquatic > Deep subsurface > Groundwater | place: USA... | reverse complement strand
GCTGCATCCTCAGTCATTGCAGCGTACAGGTAAGTACGCTTCATTCCTTCGGATTTGCGCGCCTTGCATCTGGAGCTTTTTACTGTGCCGTCTGATTTTTGACTTTTTACGACTTCATCAAACTTACACTTCATACATCATCAATCCTCACTGTATTTCAACCCCCTAAAGTCCTTTCCCTCTATTTCAATGATTCTGCATAGTTCTACCAACCTTGAAAAGATCCTTTCTCCTACCCTCTCCTGCAAGGTTTCCTGCAAGACTTCCTTCTCATAATTTTTATCCTTGGTCGAAACTAAAAGATTTTTCGTCGCCCTGGTTCTGGTTACACTCAAGGTAGAATCTCTCCTTGTAGTATAATTAGTGGTAATTATAGTAACCAACTCATTTGAATTGTTGTATCTACTAGAGATTATCTGATCCAGGATGTTGGATTCCCATTCATTATTTCTGCCCTTCCCCAATTCATCTACAACCAGAACAGGGGCTTTTACAAATGGCTCTATTATTTCCTTATCAGATTTTCCCCCGGAATATCCTTCTTTGATATCTGCCAGGAGATGGAAAAAGTCAACAAACTTACAGCTAACACCCTTTTCCAGGGTTAATTTCTTTATAATACCCACAGCCAAATGGGTTTTCCCCACCCCTACCGGTCCCATAAAGAGTAACCCTCTTTCCTGTATAGGATAAGAGTCGACAAACTTTTGAGAATTGGTTCGAGCCTCTTCTTGGGTATGATGACTGATTTGAAAGTCCTCCAGGGTAACCTGGGCAAATTGAGCAGGGATCATGGCCTCATTAAAAAGCACCGATCTGTTTTTTAACATAGTACAGTCACATTTATTGGCATATGTATAGTTATTTTCGCCCTTTTTAAAGATGATCCCATCTCCGCCACATTTATCACAAACACTGTGGCATCTTTCGCATATTATTGCCCTGGCAAACTTCCCCTTCTGAAAAATCACATACCTTTTGCCCTTGCAATTATCACAAACCCGCTTTCCCACTGTTAATCTCCAATCTCAATTTTCAATAATCCATACCTTTCTCTAACAAGAAGATTTCTTAGATTTATAAAAGTCCTTTCATATGCCTCTTGATTCATCTTAGTTTTATGTAAAGATAATTTCTTTTCTGCTTCTTTCATAAGAGCGGTTACGTCGTCAGGTGACATTAATTTAAGGAATTCGTTAATGAAATATTTGTCTATCTTTTCTACTTCTGTATATATAAACAGATAGTTTTCATCTATATTGGAACTTAATTTTAGAGTTCTATCATAAACCGCAGCATATAATTTCCTGACTTTTTCGTCTTTTTCTCTATCGGTAACCTTGGCTATTTTATCAATCAATACATTTATTTTTCTTAAAATGATTATTTTCTCTTCCAATTCTCCTGCTTGCTTAAAATGGGCTCCTACTTTGCGCCTCTTGTAATTGACTAACTCTTCTTCTACTAAATTTTCACAGTACTTAATCGATTTCGGCAGGGGTTTATTAAGCCCGTAGGTTTTTTTGAAAGATTCGATTCCTCTCTTTATCGCATTGCAGACAATGTTTAAAGGGACCCCTCTCTTCTCCCATGATTTAATTATCTGATAATCTAAAGGAGAAAGGGCTGTTCCAATTTTGGTCAGGGACAAAAAATACTGTTCTACACAGTAAAGATAGCTTAAATTGTTCCTGTTTATTAAACTCAACTTTAGCTCCCATAAGATTTTTTCAGTTTGAGCTATTTGGCAATACAATACTGTATATTATCGAATACAACTCGTCTTTAATACAGGTATTGTGATACCTTTCTGCCTCTTTGTGTGCCCTTTCGATGAAATCATTCTCAGACATAGAGTCTTCTATAAAGGCTATCAGTTTTTCAGCAAAGTCTATTTCATCGTAGGTACTGTCAATCCAATTTTCAAGACTTTGAATATATTTTTCTTTTTTGTTCCATTCCATAAGAACACCTCCGTAGGAATAGTGTTTTTGTTTATCTAATCCCCTTAGTAAACCCCGCACCCTGCCCATAGGACGGGGCTTTCTGGGTACGGGGTAAAAAAATCTATAATTGTTAAGTAACACCCATTACGAATAATCTATGGGAAAATTACAAAAATATTTACATATTTAATTTGAAGGTATTAATCATTTTCTCCTTTTATGTCGCGTACGGGATCGTAATTTTTTGTATTTATGCTTACGTATCTTTTTCCTTCTCTTCTTCACAACACTGCCCATATTCTATTCTCAACTAAGCGGTTCAAACTCTTTAGCCTGAAACCTGCTTACTCGACCCTCCTTTATATTTATTTTAATGCTTCTATTATTTGGATTTTGTGCTTGATTTGACATTTGAGTTTTATAATGTGTCACATTTTATCTTTATAATCAATGAATATTCCCTACTTGGGTAGCTTTCCACCATTTTCTATCAGTCCCCGTATGGGTTCCATACCATATGGACTTCCTTCCTGGATAGCCTTGAGTACGCTTCCTCCCCCTGTGAAGAAGTAATACTGGGCATCATCCAGAACGGCCAAATACAAGCCAGGACAAAGGTTTTTGAATTCCTGTAGCGTATCTCCTCCACCATACAGTTTTCTTGCCTCTCTGTTCTGATCAATGGTTCTATCCAGCACCTCTGATCCGGCTGTAAAATGAGGGGTAAATCCCATCACTGCGTTTACGAAGATAGTCCTGGCATCCCCTATAATGCTTGAGACCCTTTTGTCCTCGAAGGATTTAGGATCAACATCCAATATGTAACCAATCCCCTTTCCTTTTTTAAAATCCCTAATTGATATCGTTCTGTATTCCCCTGGAATCCTTCCTTCCAGGGTATCTGATTCAACCACATAGGGCAATTCTATTATCTTGTGACCCTTCTTGTCGGTCTCAACTAAATCCTCAGCTGCTATAACCTCTGACTCAGGGATACCCTCTATCTGCACCTTATACTTAGCACTTAGAAAGGTATTGTATATGACACCGCCTAGTATAAGGTGGTCCACTTTCTTGTAGATTTCTTTTAATGGCTCTATTTTAGTATCATATTTGGCACCGGCAACAACAGCTACAAAGGGTCTGGTAGGCTCTAATACATAGCTTAGGTTTTTTATCTCCTGCTGCATTAAAAATCCAGCGAATGAGGGCAAGTGTTTGGTAATATCGTATGTTGAGGCATGGGCCTGCCAGCTCCCAAAGGCATCATTAACATAGACATCTGCTAAGCCTGCAAGTTGCAGGGCAAAGCTTTGCCGAACGTCTCCACCTACCTCTTCTCCTTGAAACCATCTGGTATTTGGAAGATATATACCCCCTATATTTCTATTCCTTAAGTCTTTTATCGCCAGATTTATAGATGTATCTATACCTGGAATCCCTTTTCCAGAATCTATATTGAACTTTGGTATATGAAACTTTATGTGCAGCTTGCGTTCCAGGTATTCTACAATGGGCTCTACAGAATTGCCTGGGGTACAGTTTATCTCTCCTGTTTTTTTGTTACGTGGCCGCCCCACATGGGTCATAAGGATAGGCCGCCCCCTCCCCTTTCCACGATGTTATAGATTGTACCCAATGTGCTATCTATCCTGTATGGGTCTTTTATGACTCCTCCTTTTACCACATTATGGTCAACCCTTAGCAAAACAACCTTTCCGTCAAGATCCGCATCCTGTATTAAAGGAAGTTTTGTATCCAAGCCATTTTTCATCTTCCACCCATCCTCCCATATAAAAAATAACTATGGGTCAATATTATGTGGTTCTCTTTTCATATTATCTGTAGTTACTTCCAAAATCAAGAAGAATTTATTGTAGATTTATATACACACAAAACATAGTGTCCTTTACCATCAAAGCTTTGCATTCCCGTACCGTACTTTTATTCGATCCCCTAAAATTGATGGGCCCGTAAAAAGCTCCAGGTGCAAGGCGCCCAAATCCAAAGGGATAGAGGCGTACTTAGGGGTACGCTGCAACAAGTCTGCCCCTGCTAAAGCAGGGGACTGGAGTTTGGACATTTCTAAATTGGCTTGACAGATAAACATTTTTTTCTTCCAATTTCAAAAAAAGCATGCTATTTATTCCTATTTTACTGTTTTCCCTGACCTGTACCCTGGTTGTAATTTTATAATCAGTTAACAAAGGAGTAAAGTATGTTTCATATTGCCGACAAAGCCAAGGAGAAGCTGAACCATTTACTACGAGAGGAAGGAAGCGAAGGTAAGTTATTTAGACTGGATATGAAAGGGATGGGATGATCTGGCCCTAAGTTAGACCTGGTTCTGGATGAACCAAAGGAAAATGACAGTATAGTCCGAGAAGATGGGATTGACTTCTTGCTTTCCCCAGAAACTGCCCTTAGGATTAAGATTTTCAAGGATATAAAAATAGACTATTCAGATGGGGTTTATACCGGTGGCTTTAAAGTTAAAGCTGGCTTCCTTTCAGGCTGTTAAACCCTATCATCTCCCAGCAAGTATTTTTTGAGAATAGGATTGGCAGTACCCTCCCTCGTCTGTCTTTTATACCTTCTGGTTTAACCTATGATTATTCAAATTAACCTCTCTTTCTTTTCCATCTGCCTTTAAAATATCCATTTATTGATGGGCTCGTAAAAAGTCTGAAAACCCCATATTCTGTCATTCCCGTGAAGCTTGTCCTCGCGAAAGCGGGGAACGGGAATCCAGTTTTTTCAAGTATTTATATGCTCTCTGGATTCCGGCTCCCGCCGGAATGACGACTTTTTACAAAGCCATCATTTATTGATTCAAGCATTTATTATCAATACCCAGTAGAAGTTCCTTGACAAAAAATCAACCTATAAGGTAAAAATAATAGTGTATAAAGTGCACAGGTTAATATAATATCTCATCAAACCTAGACCATGAGGGATAACGGTGGTAAATTCAATTGATAGTATGGAGAGGTTGAGGGATGAGTTAAACTCATTTCCTCAGAATGAATCCATAAAGAAATGGAAGGATCAGGGGGAAAAGATAATTGGATGGGTATGCAACTATGTCCCTGAAGAGATTATTTACGCTGCCGGTTTCCTCCCCATCAGGATTATAGGGCATGAAGGTGTCATAAGCAGAGGGGATGATTATCTGCAAAGCAATATGTGTCCTTACCTTAGGGGGTGTTTAAGCCAGGGCTTAGAAAAAAAGTATGACTTTCTGGATGGTATTATTGTTGCCCACACCTGTGATGCCGTTTGCAGACTCTATGATAATTGGCGGATATATGTAGGGGCACCTTATTCTTACCTGCTTGACCATCCTCATAAAATTTCTGATTCTTCTCAACTGTATCATTATCGGCAATTGGAAAAGCTAAAAAAATCTCTGGAGGATTTATCGGGTCAAGAGATCACTGAGGCTTCTCTGGTGGAGGCTATCGATATCTGCAATGAAAACCGTATGCTGTTAAAACAGATCCATCGCCTTATGGCAGGAGACAATCCCCCGCTATCCGGGGTGGAGGTATCTGATATTATTCGATCGAGCATGATAATGCCTAAAGATCAAAACAACCTGCTTCTAAAAGAGCTTTTAGCTGAACTTGTGCCGAGAAAGAGTTCTTCCAACCCTGGTCCCAGGTTAATGATCAGCGGCAGCATAATGGATAATGCAGCATTTATTCGATTGGTAGAGGAGTGTGGAGCTGAGGTAGTTACCGATGACCTATGTTCAGGAACAAGGTATTTCTGGGACAGTGTCGAAAATAATCAAAACCCGCTGGCCGCTATTGGACTTCGATACCTTAATATGGTTCCCTGTGCCTGTATGGAACCCCCTTTCCCCAGATTTGAATACGTGTTTAATATGATAGAAGAATATAGGGTTGATGGTGTGATTCTCTATGGACTCATGTTCTGTGATACCTTTCAATATGACTTCGTAGGTCAAAGGAAAAGGTTAGAGGAGAAGAATATCCCGGTATTGGAGGTTGAACTGGAGCACCCATCATTGGGGTTAGGTCAGCTAAAGACAAGAATTCAGGCATTTTTGGAGATGTTATGATTATTGATCTGCATATTCATACAAAGCCGACTTCAAGGTGCAGCGATCTGGATCCGGTAGAATTGATAGAAGAGGCAAAGAGGATAGGCCTGGATGGCGTCTGTCTTACAGAGCATGATAAGATCTGGGCTCCAGATGCAATCCATAAGCTGAGGGAAGAACATAACTTTTTAGTGCTGGGGGGTGTAGAAGTAACCTCTATGGATGGGGATATTCTGGTCTTTGGACTTGAGAAAGAGATTGCAGGTATCGTCTCTGTCGGGGAATTGAGAAAATTGGTCGATGGGGTTGAAGGGGTAATGATCGCATCTCATCCTTTTCGGGGGGCATTCATAGAGGGGAAAGAGTTTTTCATACCGGGTCTGACACTGAGCGTTGAAGAAGCATGTAAAAAACCGTTCTTGAAATTTATGGACACCATCGAGTCTCTCAATGGACAAAACAGCGATCTTGAAAATGAGTTCACTGTAAAGGTCTGCCAGAAGCTCAATCTGCAAGGTACTGGAGGAAGTGACGCCCATTCTCATATAGAGATAGGACGGTCTGTTACCATATTTGAAAACAGGATCGAGAATGAAAAAGACCTCATTAAAGAACTGAAGGCAGGAAGGTTTAAGGCGGAGGTGTTTCGTCAGTAAAAAGGTTAACCTCAAGCTCAAATGGAGGCATTGGAATGGAAGATAAATTTGAAGGGTTGGAGAGGGCATTTAATCCAAGGTCTGTTGTTGTAATTGGAGACAAAAGGCAAAACAATAATTACTCATTTCTGAGAGCCATGGCTACCTTTTGTGGAAATGTTTATTCTGTCAATGTCGATCCGGGAGAGTTTCCTGGCATCGAAGCCCTGGGGGTTAAGAACTATACAAGCCTTTTAGATGTTCCTGATCCTGTTGATTACGCCATCGTTGCTGTCCCGAGACAGATAGCCCCGATAATATTGAGGGACTGCATTCATAAAAGAGTAGGGGGAGTAAGCCTGTTTACATCTGGTTTTGCAGAGACCAGAACCAGGGAAGGGATGGAGCTGGCAGATACGATTACAAAGATGGCGAAAGAAGGGGGGGGCTCAACCTCATTGGACCTAATTGCATGGGTATATTCAATCCCAAAATCGGTCTGAGAAATACACCGGATCAATACACAGGAAATGGGGGTTCGGTAGGCTTTATATCACAGAGTGGAGGACATGCGATAAACTTCAGTATAGTAGGGCACAATAATGGGATAGAGATAAGCAAACTGGTAAGTTATGGTAATGGCTATGTCCTGGACAGCACGGATTATTGTGAATATCTACTGAGAGACGAGGAGACAAAGATTATAGCCCTTTACATAGAGGGCATCAAAGATGGGAGGCGTTTCTTCAATCTGCTTAGGGAAGGAACGAAGGTAAAACCAATCCTCATCTGGAAAGGTGGTCAGACAAGGGAAGGTTCAATGGCTACTGCTTCCCATAGCGGGTCCATGGCAGAATCGAACCTTATGTGGGAGACAGTCATCAAACAGTGTGGTGCCATCAAAACAGACAACCTGGAAGAGTTGGTTGATACGGTTATGATGTTACTCTATGCACCTGCTGTTAAGAAGAACAGGGTTGGCCTGGTCTCTCTTAGCGGAGGACAGTGTGTCAATATGACCGATGTCTTTACGAAGCAGGGCTTTACAGTTCCATTGCTCACAGAGAGATCATACAAAGAGCTTTCTTCCATCTTTGCTATTGTGGGGGCGAGCTATAGAAATCCCATTGATCTGGGAGGAAACCTGTCACTGTCTGAAAGTACTCGCCGGGCTTTGTTGGGGAGAGATGACATCCCCAGCAGGGAAAGGCTCCTGGATATAACCCTGGATATTTTGGACAATGATGAGAATATTGATTCTATTGTTATTGAGATGTCTGCACACCTGATGGAATGGTTTAAAGAGGCATTCCCTGATTTTGCTGAATACTTTTACACAACGCTGGCAAATTTCAGGAAGAAGTCGGGGAAACCTATCATAGTTGTTATCCCTCCTTCAAAGGTCGAGATAGGGGCAATCGAGATGAAACAAAATCTCTTAAAACATGGTATCGTCAGCTTTCCCAGCTTTTCAAGAGGGGCCGAGGCATTGGGGAAGGTAATTGGACATTACCAGCAACACCGCTAAAAAACAGTGAAGTAAGCTTTATTGCACTTAACGTGATTAAAAACATTTCATAAGATTCATAATGATGTGTTCGTAAAAAGTCCAAAATCTCCTCCCCCTTGATGGGGGAGGGTGGGGGTGATAAGTGACCGTATTTCCGGATGTTATTTCCCCCTCCCCTTAATCCCCTCCCGCCGAGGGAGGGGAAAATTTACTTTTTACGAGACCATCATAATAGTAGGCTGATATTTATTAAGGGAGAAGAAATGAGTTCAGAAAGTTTGAGTAGCTCAAAGAAACAACTGAGGACGGCAAGGCTGGTGTGGCCCCTGGCAAAGGACTATTATGCCAGGGCAAGACAGGCTAAGATAGATAAGAGGCTGGTTGTTTGGACCATACTTATGGCACCATTCGAGCTATTGCATGCGATGGATGTGGTTCCCATGATGACCGAACATTTTTCGTCTCTTTTGGCAATAAAACAGAAGATTGTGCCTTACCTTGAATTAGCCGAGGGTATGGGATACACAAGGAATTCATGCTCTTTTCACAGGGCTGTAATTGGATTCGCTTTATCTGGGGAAGAACTGATGATACCAGAACCGGATTTTTTTGTAAGTGCAACCAATGCATGTGATGGGGGAGTCAAAGTCCATATACCTGTAACAGAACGATTTGGGATTCCATATTATATTATAGATTCTCCCTATAATACCTCCGAAGGTGGGGTGTCTGTTATTGAGGAAGAAAAGGTAGAATACTACAGGTACCAACTCCAGGAGTTGATCTCCATCATTGAGGAGTTGACACACAAACCCCTTAATGAAGACAGGCTTAAGGAGACCATTGGATTTGCCAAACAGGCCAATGATCTATGGCTTGAGATAAATGAACTGCGAAAATCTGTGCCCTGCCCTATGAGTGTGGCTGAAGAGGCAACAACTATCTACCCCTTGATGCAGATGATGGGAACCAGAGAGGCTGTTGGTTTTTATCAAATGTTATTGAATGAAGTTAAAGAACGGGTTAAGGAAGGAAAGGGGATTGTGGAGAATGAAAAGCACAGATTACTCTGGCTTGGACCTATTATTAACTATGATACAAGCCTATTGAATTACTTTGAGGAGTTCGGGGCGGTACTGGTTAAGTCAGATATGGATTACATATACCTTGGTGATCTGGACCCGGAAAATCCATTGGATAGCCTGGCGAGAAAATATATTTCAAATTTTTTCAATGGTATTGTTGAAAATAGGATTCACATCACCAAAGAAATGGTCAGAGATTACAAGATAGATGGGATGATTATCTATTCTCATCGTGGATGCAGGCTATTCTGTGGTGGTCAGAGGGCAGTAATGGATGCAATTTCTGAGGAGTTTGGTATCCCTTCTCTCCTGATAGGGGGTGACCTTTCTGACGTAAGGGATTATAACAGGGATCAGGTTAGGAATCAGATAGAAAACTTCATGGATATGCTGGATAGTAAACGTTAACAGTTCACAGTTGGCAGTTCACAGTTACAATTCATTGAGCAAAAACCGTAAACCGTGAACTGAGAACCATGAACAGTTACAATCATTGAAAGGGGGACAAAAAAATTGATGAGAGTAATTGGACTTACAGGTGGGATTGCAGCTGGTAAGAGCACAGTCTCAGAGATCCTTTCAAAGCTGGGTGCTGAAATTATAGATGCCGATAAGATCGGTCATCAGATATATCTCCCAAATACCGAGGCATGGAAGGATATTATTGCTGCCTTTGGAGAGGATATTCTACTCCCGGATAAGACTGTAAATAGACCCAAACTGGGGAGTATAGTGTTCAATGATAAGGCAGCCTTAAAAAAATTGAATCAGATTGTACATCCCAGGATGTACAAGAAGTTTGAAGAAGAGATAGAGATAAGAAGAAAAAAAAACAAGAACAAAGGTGTGGTAGTATTGGATGCAGCAATCCTGATTGAGGCAGACTGGCTGCCGTTGGTGGATCAGGTATGGGTAGTGGCTGCAGATCAGGATACGGTAATAGATCGTCTATGCTTAAGGAATGGGTTCACCAAAGAGCATGCCCGGTCAAGGATATCATCTCAACTCTCAGATGAAGAGAGGAGAGGGTATGCTGATGTAGTCATTGAAAACAATGGTACCATGGCAGAGATCGAACAACGCGTATATGAAGCGTGGGAGAGAATCTGTCTATAGAAAAGGAGGGGGCAATGAAGAGGGGACTATACCTTATTGCGTTTTTCATAGGATTTCTTTTAATTACAGGAATGGGAGGGCTGGGAGGAACACCCTCTGGCAAAATTCCAACTCCGGAAAAGGATTTCTCTGCTACTCTTATCGACAAGCAAGATGTAGTTACTAAATGCAAACAGGTCAGCAGGGATGGGGATGTTTTCTTTTTGGGTAAAAAGGGGATGGGGACGGTTACTATTTCCTTCGAGAAGGTTAAAACAGCAGAATTTGAAAGCAGAAAGGGTGTAGTGACTGCTGTGATTAAACTAATAGACAGCCAAACCATAGAGATTGAGGTGGATAAGAGTCAGAGATTCTATGGGAATGTACCCTTTGGTACCTTTCAGATAGAAGTAACAGATCTTAAAAAGATTACATTTACCCATTAACTTGGTTGCATAGGAATTTCCTTTTTAAGTACTTGTAGGGGCGACATTTATTGACGCCCGTCCTTGCTGGGATAAATGATGAATGCCAAATTTGATGGCTTCGTAAAAAGTCGAAAAAATCCCTCTCCCTCGATGGGAGAGGATTGGGGTGAGGGTGCAAAAGGCACTAATTCAACTACTTACATCCCCATCCCCTTCATCCCCTCCCACAAGGGGAGGGGAAATGTGACTTTTTACGAGTTCATCAAATTTAGAGCCTCCCTTTTTCTGTCTATATTGGTTATTATTGTAGTTCTGTGTTCCTGTGCTGCGCCTAAATACCGCTATTATCCTGAACCGTCTTATAGAGAAGTTGAGACAGGGGTTGGATCGTGGTATGGGTCTGATTTTCATGGCAAACCAACGTCCAGTGGAGAGATATATAATATGTATGATCTGACAGCCGCCCATAAAATCCTGCCTCTTGGCACCTATGCAATGGTTACAAACCTGGACAATAGGAGGTCTGTGGAGGTAAAGATAAATGATCGAGGTCCATTTGTGGAAGGAAGGATTATTGACCTTTCTTTTGGTGCAGCAAGAGCCTTAGATATGGTAGATTGTGGAATTGCCATGGTTAGAGTGGAAGTGACAAAGAGGGTGAAATACTATGATATACCATATACCATCCAGGTAGGTTCCTTTAGAGAGGAAAGTAACGCTTTAGATTTAAAGAAAAAATTGGATAAGATATATAAGGATGTCTATATCCTGGCCACCACAATCTCGAATACAAAATACTATAGGGTTAGATTGGGATACTTTAAATCAGAGGTGTCTGCCCAGAAGGAAGCTCAAAGACTTATTCAGGATAAGTATACTGTCTTTATCACAAGGAGAGATTGAGGAGTGCATACAAGAGATTTGAATTAACAAAAGGATATCCCAATGATAAGGATAAACACAGACCTTCGAAGAAAAATACTGGAAAATAATGAGGACATAAAGAAATGCTATCAGTGTTCTACCTGTAGTGCCAGTTGCCCTGTGTTAAGATATGATCCGGACTTTAACCCTCGAATCCTCATTATAAAGGCACTATATGGGTCGGAGGACACCATCAGATCAAAGGAGTTCTGGAAGTGCCTTTCCTGCGATAGGTGTAATGAAAGGTGTCCCCAGGGTGTTAATCCATATAATGTTTTGCTTAAGCTTAAGAATTTTTTATTCTCACAAAACCTGGCGCCAAGAGAGAGGATAGATGCCAGAGAGCTAATTATAGCTACTGGCTTTTCTTATCCTATCTCATCAGCGGTAGACAGAAAAAGAGAGAGCATGAAGCTGGAGCCACTAGAGTCCATAGGTGAAGAATTAAAAAAACTACTATAGCAAACGACTAAAGTAAGTTTACATTCTATCACCCTCCCCTTTTTCCCCTCCCATCAAGGGAGGGGAAATATTAAGTAAGTTCCCTCTCCCCTTGCGGGAGAGGGTTAGGGTGAGGGGTATGTAAACTTATTTATGATTCTTACTATAGAAACAGAGGAAGCAGAATGAAGCAATACGCTTTATTTGCGGGATGTACAATAAAAGCTGCACTCCCTCATATAGAGATGGTAGCCAGGAAGGTTTTACCCTTATTGGATATAGAGCTTAAAGAGTTGGCATTTACCTGCTGTCCTAATGCCGATTTCAGATCTACGGACGAGTATTCCTGGTTGGTAGTTGCTGCAAGGAACCTTGCTTTGGCTGAAAAGGAGGGTTTAGAGATACTGAGTCTGTGCCCAGGCTGTACCCAGACCCTTAAAGAGGCAAATATGATCTTGAAAGATGATGACTCCTTGAGGGCAAGAATCAATAAAAGGTTGGAAAAGATCGGCCTGATATTTAAGGGAACCACAGAAGCCAATCATCATTTGGTCATTCTCCACCAGCAGATTGACATACTTCTCCAAAGGGTTACTATTCCACTTTACGGTATAAAACTGGCAGTCCATACAGGCTGTCACCTGCTTATGCCAAGCCGGATAATGCAATTTGACAGTCCCGAACAGCCAAAAAAACTGGGGGAACTTGTAAAAATGCTGGGGGGTACTATCATAGATTACCCAGAGAAAACCCTTTGCTGTGGATTTGGTTTATTCGGTTCACACAAAGGGACCGCATCGAGGATTATCAGAGATAAAGTTGAATCAGCTTACTTAGCCGGTGCTGAAGCCTTTGTCGTTCCATGTCCAAGCTGCTTTCAGCAGTTTGACAGGAATCAATTGGTTGCAAAGAGGGAACTGAAATTTGAATATCAGCTCCCTGTCTTTTATTATCTTCAGTTGGTAGGATTGGCTATGGGGTTTGACCTGGATGAAGTTGGTTACTACCATGGGAGGGTGAGGTCGCCCGAATTGGAGGAGAAGATTAAATCGCTGGTGAAAAAAGCAGTGGTTAATATTTGAGATTTCTGAATCGAGATGTTTTAGAAAGGAGATTAGTTATGGGTAGTAAAGAAAAAATCAAATCAACGAGGCGGTTTGATGTTTGTCCGGTTACAGAAACCTCGGCCGGCATCCCCCTAAAGGAGGTTTATGGTCCTCAGGATTTGGAGGGGGTCGATTATAAGAATGAAATTGCAAATCCTGGAGAATATCCTTTCACAAGGGGTATCTGGAACAATATGTATCGTGGTAAATTATGGACGAGAAGGGTATTTACCGGCCTGGGTTCTACAGCGGACACTAATGCGAGATACAAGTACTTATTGGGAAAGGGTGCCTCAGGCCTGTACTGTTTCGGGGATACCATAACCCACCAGGGGATTGATCCGGACCATCCGCTAGCCCAGGGATATGCAGGGGTCAGTGGGGTTTCCATAGTTTGTTTGCAGGACATGTACGATCTCTTCGACGGCATATCACTGGAAGATGTGAGTGTCTCTTTCAACAACCCATGTATGGCAGCCACGGTGGTATATTCTGCCTTTGTTGCATATGCGCAGGATATGGGGTACGATCTTAAGAAGATCAGCGGCTCCATTCTGAATGAACCGATTCATCTGGTCTATAGTATGTTTGAAACCAATGCAAAGCCTTTAGATCTCGCAGCAAAATTGGCCACTGATGTGATAGAGTATTCTATAAAAAATACCCCAAGATGGCACCCGATAGCCCCCAATGCTTATGACATGCATGAAAAAGGAGCCAATGCCATTCAGGAAATGGCCTTTACCATTGCGATTATGGAGGAATATATTCAGAGGATGATAAAGAGGGGGTATGATATAGATGAATTTGCTTCCAGGGTAAATGTGTTTGGATGTGCCTGTGATATAGATTTCTTTGAGGAGATATGCAAATTCAGGGCTGCCAGAAGGGTGTGGGCCAAATTAATGAAAGAAAAATACGGCGCAAAAAAACCTGAATCTTGCAGACTGTACTTATCGGTTCACACATCAGGTAATTCTCTGACGGTGCAGCAGCCAGTGAATAATGTAGCAAGGGTTACACTGGAATCACTGGCATGTGTCCTGGGTGGTCTTCAATCCTTTGATCCGGCAGGATACGATGAAGGCTATTATATCCTCACCGAGCATTCGGCTTTAACATCTTTGAATATCCACAACATACTTGCCTATGAATCAAGGGTAGCAAGTGTAGCCGACCCATTGGCAGGTTCCTATTTCATTGAGTCCCTCACAAACAAGATGGAAGAGGAGATGTTTAAGGTTATAAATAAGATAAATGATATGGGTGGTGCTATTAAGGCTACAGAGTTAGGGTGGATCGGTTCGGAGATGGACAAGGAACTCATCAAAGAACAGAAAGAGATAGAAGAAAAGAAGAGGATTATAGTAGGGATGAACGAGTTTATCGTTTCAAAGGAGGAAGAGGTGCCAATAGAGGTTGGTAGAGATAGGCCCCTAGAAGAACAAATGACCACCTCCAAGAAAAGGGAAGATAAGATAAAGAAACTCAGGGAGACAAGAGATAAAAGGAAAACAAAAGATGCATTGGAAAACTTGAGAGAGGGCGCCGGTAAGGGTGAGGGACACAATCTGGTACCGTTAATGATGGAATCATTAAGGGCAAAAGCAACCCTGGGGGAGATATTAGGAGTGATTCGTGAAGCGAATGGTGCGAGCTACGATCCTTATAAGATTTTGCAGTACTCTCTTTAAAAGGATTCGGGGGTTCCCGCCTTTGGCGGGTTTTTAAGGATTTAATAAGTGCCATGTAGTTTTTTAACATTTCACTTGAATCCTTGACCACTTGACTCCTTGAATCCTTTAAAATTATCAACCAGATACTATCTGTAAAAGAGGAGTAATTATGCGATGAAAGGTTCTAACAGAAAGATAAAAGTAGTGGTGGCTATGCCTGGATTGGACTGCCACGATAGAGGGATCATATATTTGAGCCATGTGCTTAAAGAAGCAGGCATGGAAGTGGTTTATCTGGGGAAGTTCAATACACCTGAATACATAGTCAATACAGCGATGGAAGAAGACGCTGATGTCATTGGCCTGAGTTACTTAAATGATCACCTGTATATGATATTTTTCCCTAAGGTTGTCGAACTACTGAAAGAAAAGGGATGCAGCGATATATGCGTCATTGCTGGTGGAAGGATCATAGAGGAAGATAGACCTAAACTTCTGGAATTGGGAATAACAGGATTCTTTGGACAGAGCACCCCTACCAGGGATATGGTTCAACATATAGAAAATAGGGTAAAGAGAGAGAGGTGGAAACAATAATATCTTGACACCCCAAGAAACCAATGTTATAAGAAAGCACTGGTAAAGTAATTCACCCATAGAATGTCCTTGTTACCTGGGGTCAGTAACAGGGACAAAAAAGAAGGAGAGAAGTAAAATGATTAAACCGTTTGGATCTGACAAACTCAATCCGTTGTATGTAGCTGATGATGCAAAACGAAAAGCACTAATTAAAGAGGCCGAAGGCCTGCCCTCCGTGGTAATATCTTCCGCGGCAGCGGGAAATGCTGTCATGTTAGGCTCTGGTTACTTCAACCCACTTAAAGGGTACATGAACGTAGCCGATGCTGTAAGTGTGGCTGAGAAAATGCAAACAACTTCTGGCTTATTCTGGCCCACCCCTGTTTTGAACGTACTCAAGGATGCCTCTGCCATTAAAGGCGCCAAACGCATCGCACTTCGCGACCCCAATGTTGAAGGAAACCCGGTGTTGGCGATCCAGGAGGTTGAAGCAATCGAAGAGATAAGCGCAGATAAGATGAAATTAATGACAGAGAAGGTTTTCCGCACCACGGATATGAAGCATCCAGGGGTTGATGCCTTCAACACAGTGGGTAACATCGCGGTCTCTGGTCCTATCCAGGTATTAAGCTATTCCTATTTTGAAAAAGAGTTCCCCGAAACCTTTCGTACCGCTACCCAGCTTCGGGACGTAATTGCAAAAAGGGGCTGGAAAGAGGTAGCTGCCTTCCAGACCCGTAACCCAATGCACCTGGCCCATGAAGAGCTGGTTAAGATGGCTATGAAAGAGTACAATGCAGATGGCGCTGTTATTCATATGCTGTTGGGCAAACTGAAGGCAGGTGATATCCCCGCCGATGTTCGCGATGCGGCTATACGTAAGATGGTAGAGCTCTACTTTGAACCCAATTCAGTTGAAATAGCGGGTTATGGTTTTGATATGTTATATGCAGGTCCTCGTGAAGCTGTATTGCATGCCATATTCCGTCAGAATATGGGCGCGACTGTCCTGATCGTTGGCCGTGACCATGCCGGAGTGGGTGACTATTATGGTGGTTTTGATGCACAGACTATCTTTGATGATGTTCCTAAAGGAGCCCTGGACATTAAGATTTTCAGGGGTGATCATACTGTATGGTGCAAGAAGTGCGATAAGGTAGTCATGATGCGTGACTGCCCCCACGGTAAGGACGATTACATAATGCTTTCCGGTACAAAAGTTCGTGACATGTTAGCCGCCGGTGAAGATTTGCCACGTGAGTTTTCCCGTCCGGAAGTAGCCAGGATACTGATGGCTTACTACAAGAGCGAAGCTGGAAAGGCGTAAATAAAATACCACTTCCTGAGAAGCAAAACGCCCTGAGAATGCTTGGTTGACATCCTCAGGGCGTTTTTTTACGGTTCTTTCAAATATTTCCTGCTGAGTGCCTGATCCCGATACCAGAGCAAGCGTTAACGGCCATGGGGTTCTTAGACTTCAGCAAGGTTATAACCCATTTCAGCAAACACTGGTGACAATTGTTTTATGGCAAATTTCTCATGCTGCTTTACAGCCCTTTGAAATCGAAACCACTTTGTTTCTTCTTTAATGATACCCTCCTTCCAGTAGTGCTTGTCTTGAAACAATGTAAAATGAGCCATAATACCATCGTGAGTATCCCTTAGACCTCTTATCTCAGTTTCTATAGCTTCATCAAACCATTCTCGTTCATCAAAATCAGGAAGCCAGTCAATCTTATCTTTATATCCTTTAGAGCGTTCTTGTTCGTAATAGTTTATATCTCCGGTATAGGTTCTACCTTGCAAGCCAATCATCTCTTTTTCAACGTCAGCCCATTTGTTAAAATTGTTGCTGTTTCCCAACCTCTCCTGGTAGTCACAGTATTTCCTGAAAAGCTCTTTTGCAGCGGAGAGAAAACGGTGCAGATTATTGGTTTCCGCTTCTACCAATCTGGAGTCCACCCACAAATGGCTCACCCAGTCAGGGTGATGCTCCGCATCAGCATGTCCAATATCTGGTTTTACATTTAGACCAATGTTATTAAAGTAGTCGTACCAGCCAACAAAGTTTTGATGTGCCCATGTATCAACGTAACTGTGTGATGCAATGCCTATCCTGAAAAGCCTTGTTTGTTCGTCTGCCTTGAATGCATCATCAATTATTTCGTTTGCATTTTCGCTATTAGGCGTTGTATTTAGTATATGCCTTTTTCCGTCTCGACGTCTGGCTGACCATGCGCCAGGTTCCCCGGGTATGAAATGGAAGATAGGGTATATTCTCATGAGTTCATTTTTAGGCTTGAGAATATTCATAGTTTGACTAATGTAATTAAAATATTTTTCACCTTTTGATCTGTCTTCAATCTCAAGACAGAGATCATTCTCGTCTACATACTGTGAGGCATATGCGATTATTTTAGCATCATCTGTGTTAAACCCTGCCCTATGTGCAATAAGCCCGGTCAGAAAGTAATGAAACTCAATGTCCATGGTAATCGTTCTCCGTTCTCCGATTAACCCTTAATTACCACTATCACCCCAGAAAATCAGGGAAAAGGGATACTATAATTACTCCCAGGTCTTAAGAAGAGGGGTAAGAGGATGAAGAGGATGGATAAGATCAGGATGTTTTGGGAGTGCTCTTGCTGTAAAGCCATATCTTCCACTTGCAGGAAGAGAGATTTCTGTTTGATATATATATTCGTCTCCTATATTTTCAACAGGTTTCATGTCAACTATTTGTCCATCTGTAATCTGATCGTGAATGTCCAGTAATCCATAGTAAATCTGGATAGTTATATCATCAGGGGTAAGCGTATCCAAATGTGCCTTAACCCTTACAGGATATTTATCTCCAGCATATATGTCTTTTTCTGAGACTATTTCATCTACATACAAGTATATTTGAGGCCATCTTTCTTTCAGCTTTTTCCGCCATGCTACCAGGTTTTTAGCTTTTAATGCAGAATCTTTTGAAAGATTCTGTCCTCCTCTACCTGCAGACAGATAAAACTTTTCCGTATATTCAATTAACATCCTATGGGTATTAAATGTTGCCCCTATTTTTTTTATTGAGCTTTTCATTTTTACTATCCACTCCCTGGGCAAACCAACCCTGTCTATTTTATAATAAAGAGGTATTACCTCTTTTTCTAAAAGATTATAGAGAGCTTCGCTTTCAATGCAGTCTTGCTCTTCGGGGTTTGCATAAATCTCTCCACTTCCAATTGCCCATCCTGTATCCTGCTGATACCCTTCACACCACCAACCATCAAGGACGCTGAGATTTATTACTCCATTTACCGCTGCCTTCATTCCACTTGTTCCAGAGGCCTCAAATGGCCTTCTTGGAGTATTAAGCCATACATCTACCCCCTGCACCAGGTAACGAGCCACGTTTATATCATAATCTTCCAAAAAAACTATATGGTTCCTTAAGTTGTGATCCTGTATAAAATGAATAATAGATTTTATTAACTCTTTACCATCGCTATCTTGCGGGTGGGCTTTTCCAGAGTATATTATTTGTACAGGCATTTCAGGATTCGTCAAAATTTGAATTAACCGACAGGGGTTTTTAAAGAGAAGGTGTGCCCTTTTATAAGCGGCGAATCGACGGGCAAACCCTATTGTGAGTGTCTGGGGATTTAAAGCTTCTTCAGCGGTTTTTGCTTCTGTGAAACTCGCACCGCGGTTTAAGAGTTGCCTTTTAAGGAGATTTCTTGTAAAGAAAACCAGTCTTTCCTTTCTTATTTGATGAATTTTCCATAATTCTCCATCAGGAATCTGTTCAACGCCTTCCCAGGTTTCGAAATCCTGAGGTCTCTCAACAAATCGCGGACCCAGGTAGCGGTCAAAAAGGTCTCCCAGATCATGGCTTATCCACGATCTGGGATGGATACCGTTTGTGATGGAGGTAATTGGAACCTCCTTTGCAGGAAGTGCAGGCCATAGTTTTTTCCACATATTTCTTGAGATTTCGCCATGTAGTTTGCTTACTCCATTGCAAAAGGCGGCGAGATTGAGGGCGAGCACTGTCATACAAAAAGTTGTGGACTTGCCAGGTTCCTCCTGACCAAATAATAAGAACCTTTTCCAGCTTACCCCAAGGTCAGATGCAAATTTGTTGAAATACTTTTTCACTAAATTTATGTCGAAATGCTCGTGACCTGCTGGAACCGGAGTATGTGTAGAAAATACATTGGATGCCCAAACAATCTCTCCAGCTTCGGAAAATGTAAGATTATATTTTGCCATAAGGCTGCGAATTCGTTCCAAAGCCAAAAAAGCCGAGTGTCCTTCATTCATATGATAGACAGTGGGTTTAAGACCAAGGGCTTCCAATGCCCTAACTCCCCCTATTCCCAGGAGCATCTCCTGTCTTATTCTGATATCTCTGTCTCCACTGTATAACTGGCTTGTAATAATCCGATGATTGGGAGAATTTTCAGGGATATTGGTGTCAAGAAGATACAATTTAACCCTTCCAACCTCTACCCTCCAGATTTGTGCCTTAACAGGGGTGTTTTCATAATCTATGCTGATGAATATTGGTTCCCCGTTTTCCTCTCTTTCAAGGATTACAGGCATATTATACCAGTCATTTTTTGGGTAAGATTCCTGCTGCCAACCATCCATATTAAGGTATTGCTTAAAATATCCTTCCTGATAGAGGATACCCACGCCCACCAGAGGGATGCCAAGGTCACTTGCTGCCTTTAGGTGATCCCCGGACAGAATTCCGAGTCCCCCGGAATAAATTGTCAGTCCTTCGTCAATACCATATTCACTGGAAAAATAAGCGGCTAGAAAATTCTCTTCTTTGCAGTGTATTTCCTCAAACCAGGTTGGCGCCTTTAGATAGTCAGAAAATTTTTCATAGACATCCTCAAGGTTTGCCAAAAAGCTTTCATCTTTGTTTGCCTGATCCAGAATGTCTTGAGGAAGGCGACCCAACATCAAGATGGGATCATGATAGTGATCTTCCCAGAAGTTTTTCTGTTGCCCTAATTGAGGGACAAACCCAAGTCTCATGAATAAATAAACCGCTTCCCAATTCCAACAGAACCAGTAATTCATAGCGAGTTTACGGAGCTTTTCAAGATTCTTAGGTAATTTTGGGATAGCGTAGACTGTCTTAATCTTCATAATAACTCCTGTTCTTGATATTTTTGGATTCTATTCTTTTTGCTATGTAAGTTTACATATATAATATAAAGCTAAACATATCAAGGGATTTTGCCTGTTTTTTATAATCGCTAATTTATTGAGTAGGGATTTTCTTTGAGATTGTTTTCCCTTCGTTTTGCTCCAGGGATACTTTTTCATTGGTTGTCTTACATATTTAGTTCATACTGAAAAATTCCCTTTTCCGCTCTCTCGATCAGGTTTTTTGACCCATCTATGATCGTAAATCGTAAGTCGCGAGTCGTAAATAAGAGGTGTAATACCCATTCACGATTTACGATTCACGACTTCCGGTTTTTGACGATGTTCGCTCCAAAGGAAACTTTTCATTTTTCAGGATCAACTATTTAATATGGAGTAGCTACGGTATTACGAGCAGATAAGGATGTCAAGGCAAAAAAGGCGAGAGTTGGTGTCCGCTACCTTTGATCCAGAAGGCTACTTTAAAACCTTTTTTCGAGCTTCAAGGTTCCTACTCCCAGATACATAGAAGCTATGACAAGGGACAAGTTTCAATCCACGCTCCCGCACGGGGAGCGACTTCCATACTTCTCGGGGCGGCACGTCCTCCAGGAGTTTCAATCCACGCTCCCGCACGGGGAGCGACGCCGTCCGTGGTCCCGTCGCTTTTAGGTGTGTATGTTTCAATCCACGCTCCCGCACGGGGAGCGACGGGAGCTTCTTTCCCCCTGCCAGCATGTTTCGCGGTTTCAATCCACGCTCCCGCACGGGGAGCGACACCGGTCGACGACAAGGTCGTTGCGATCCTTACCGTTTCAATCCACGCTCCCGCACGGGGAGCGACTGCAACTGTATGCTGTTTATTAACGCCCCGCTTGTGTTTCAATCCACGCTCCCGCACGGGGAGCGACTGATCTGATATCCTTGGCTCGCTGCGTCCATTTAGTTTCAATCCACGCTCCCGCACGGGGAGCGACTGTATTCCTGTAACCTTTTAAAATTCAACTAATTTTTTCTGTATTTTTGCGGACGACACTTTCTCGCCCATAAAATTGTCTGCTCTTGACTCCATAGCCTCTAAATGCATTAGTAATTTCAACATGTTATCCTCATTGCGAATCCCTCGGCAAAACTGGGTGACCTTCAGGTTCGCAGACCACTTTTAAATAATTAACGGTCCCTCCTGATCGAAGGCCTTCTTAGCGCCTATATGTTCAACCCGTCTTTTCCAATTTGAACCGAGAAAATAAAACCGCAGACTATCATCCTCCGGATCAATTTCATCAATCAGCCTTTGGCGAAGAAATGCCCATTGTGCCGGATCTACAATGCACTCAAAAACCGAAAACTGAACTCTTTGCCCATAATCCTCGCAGGCCTTTGCTACACGATGCAAACGCCTTGATCCGCCAGGTTTCGAGGCAGCCACATCGTAGGTCACCAGCACAAACATAGCTCACTTCTCCTCATTTCCAGATAAACGGTGGGTATCCATCCATGTCTCCCCGCAGATAACGGGCAAATAACATGGCCTGAATGTGAAACAACAATCCAATCGTTATCTTCTCTTCGATAAAAGGGTGCATGATCTCTTCCTGCTTCCGGTTCTGATAAGAAACCAAAACTTCCTTCCGCGTTTCATCGGACATTGTTACGGCACCGGTATCTGCTTTTTTGAATCCTTTTTTTTGAACCTGTTTCAGGTTAATCAATGAAAGGGTTAACCTGTCGGCAATAAACGGCCTCAATTCCTCCATCATATCCAGCGCCAGACCTGGCCGGCCAGGACGATCACGGTGAAGAAAACCCACTGCCGGATCCAATCCCACAGTTTCAAGAGCCGAACGAACATCGTGCATGACCATTGTATAGAGGAAGGAAAGCAGACAATTCACATTATCGAGCGGCGGTCTGCGATTCCTCTCTTCGAATACGAAATCTTCCTTTTGAGCGGTAATGAGATGGTTGAAGACACTGAAATAAATGTGCGCCATATCGCCTTCCATTCCCCGCAGCACATCAAGATTATCTTCTGATTTGATACGGGTTAACGTTTTGCTCAATCGTTGCGATGCCCTGCTTATCGCTTCAGTATCAATTTTGTCAGAATGATCTCTAAGCGCTCTTTGTAACACCGTGCGGCAGTTAGCCAGCTTTCCGGTCAATAATGCTCTTGCGACCTCCGCTGAGGCTTTCAGATCATCAGCGCGCCTGTATTGCTCCCTGCGCAATAAAACATTCCCTGATACCGGACCTTGCACCCTTGCCAGGAATCGCCCATACTCTGACAAAAAACTGATACCCACACTGTTTTCAGCACAAAATCCCATAAGAAACGGACTGCAGGAGACATTCCCAAAGCAGACAATCCCACCTATCGTATGGACAGGAATGCGCAGCTTAATTTCCTTTTCCACTTTGACCACTACAGTTTCTCCCTCTTTCGAGAGATACGCTCCCTGGGTGGTTACAAAAAGTGTATTAAGATGTCTTTTCATACTCCCTCAACATGCTCCCTAAATAACGTTTTACTGAACTCCTTTTCCCAATAGTCTTTGGCATGCAAAGCTGAAAAAGGGAACAGTTATCACATTTCAGCTTATAAACCGGCCTGGGGGTTTCACCCGATGCGATCAGCTCGTGAACCTGTTTTGCAGTTTCCTCAGTTTCCCGCCTCAATTTTTCGTCAAAGATGACCTCGTGGCGGCGGTGGATTTTCCCATAATACAGAGCACCGCGCATAACTTCGAGCTCAAGCATCTCTTCAAGGCATAAAGCCTGAGCGCAGAGTTGCACCGCATCGCAGCTATCCGGCTTTGGTTTCCCCCGCTTGTACTCCACCGGAAATGGCTGCCATTTATTTTCACCAGGCACTCGATGAAACTCAATGACATCAGCTACCCCGCTTAATCCCAGCCGAAGCGAGCGGAGAGCAATCCCGCGCTCAATCCGCACCTCACCCCGGCTTTCCGAATCCTGCTCATGAACCCGTTCATGGAGGATGTGGCCTTCCGCCGTGAGGCGATTCTCCTCCCAGACTTGCTCTATGTGGATCAAAGCACATTGCCTTTCACAAAAAACAAAGTGCTGAAGAGCAGAAAGCATAATAAGATCATCTTCATTATAAGTCTTATTAGTCATATATTACCTATTTCCCGCTTTTACGCATTTGAGATCGGGTGCGATAGAGCCTTTCTGTGAAGCCACCTTCTTTTAAGAACTCTTTTTCCAAGGCGCGCAGTTGCTGATCGAGAAGGTAGTTTGCCTGGTGGATTACACAAATTAAAGTGTTTGCGGCAATTTCAGGAGGCGAAGCCTCCACGTAAGCCTTGTAAGTCATATAAGACCTATCCTTCCGATAGCAAAGTGCCCTGACCTCCTTTGCCTTTGGATGCTCCTTTCCCCAAAGGGGCAGCCCTTTTTGGCGAAGATAGTCCTGAAAATCCAGCAGCAATTCTTCCAAGCTTGCCCGCGCCACGCCAATGAGCTTGAGTTCGAATTTTTTGGAAGTACCTGAGGCCATGCTGCCTTCAGCAATGTTTTGCTTTCCGCTTCTGGCTGCCTGCACCATCTGGTCATGCGTGCGGGAGCGGCGGTCAATGAAGCGGTTGCAAAACACCACAGTGGCATCGTAAACAATTTCGGCCATCTGATAGGATTGCAGGGTTTGATAGCCGCCATGGGGCGGAATGAGCTGCTGGAATTCTTTTGGGTTAGTCATTCTGCGTTGTACCTTTTAAGGTTTCTTCTTCATGCACCAATTTTTTTAACTTGATGTTCAACGCTTCTAACCCTTCTTCATCAATGTGTATTTTGTAGTCACTGTAACTTCTTGCAGACTCATCTTTATTTTTCTTTCCCTCTCTCTTTTCCTCTCTAATTCTGCTAAATAATTTATGTGAAGGCGCATTGCCTCTTTTGGTGTCATGCGAGAAAATATAGAGCCCTTTCGTTGCCATCCTACCGCGAGCAGCAGCAGTATCGTTATTGAACATCCATTCCAAGGCTTCCCAAAGGTTTTCGAGATCATCCGATGAAACCGTGTATTGATCTGGATCATCTTTATTTGTCTTTGGTTTTAATGCAAAGTACGGATTGTAAAAACCATAAGCCACATATAATGCATACGGCACGGTGGGTTTACGGGCCATCTCGGTTTCTTTTCTCTTTTTATCTTCCTCTTTTGTGACTGCCTTTCTCGTGATGGCGTTATCGAGCCTGAAAATAGGATCGACCGACTTGGCAAAAGTTACCTGGAGCGGCCCACGCACCTGACCGGCGTTAAGGCCCGTTGAAAGAACGGCACCGAACATTCTTATGTCGTAATATTTCTCAATCATTTTCTTTTGAGTACTCATTCTGTCCTCGATAGTAAGAATGTCTTTGTCGACACTTTCTTTAAGCTTTGTTGCAACATCATTCAGCTTCTTTTTCAGTTCCTTATCTTCCACTTTGGCAAATGCCTTCTTTATCTCTTTTTCTTTCCGGGATTCTCCCAAATAGGTTAAGATATTTCCATCAAGGTCAAAATTTTCCGGACTTTCTGACTGAAACCATTCAATGATTTGTTCATCTTCCAGCGAGTATTGCGGTTGCTTCACTCCAACTTCTGCGGCAGCATCAGAAATAAGCCTGTTCAACGCCGTTTCGCTTTGTATAAAGATGGGCGTGCCCTTTGTAATCTGAAGATAGTCCCTAACTTTGCGCTTTAAACATACATCGGTAATAATGCCGTGCATGGTTTCAGGGTCAATGCGTGGCAGATTTCCAGCATCGGGATCGCCGTTTGGGTTGCCGTCCTCGACATCAAATAGCAATACAAAATCATGTCTTCTTGCGGGATCAGTATGAATATCATTGCTCATTTTCTTCCTCCTTATTGGTATTCTATTTTTTAGTAGGTCTTCCTTCACTAAACTTGGCCCGTTGATGATAAAAACCAAGCGAAAACTCGGCTTGTCCTTCCAGCGAAAGTGTTTTAGGATAGCCCCCTGTCTGATCAATAGTCGATTGGACTGATTCCATCAAGGCCTCCAAATCCATGTAGCCAAGTTGCTGCTTACGTATCTTGGGAAAGTGGTCAGTCGTAGCTCTTCTTATCAGTGTTCCAAAAACTGAAACCGGTGCGGATGAAGCAGAACCGTAGAACCTGTCGACGAGAGTGGTGTTTATTTTCCATCTTGATGCCCGTAGTTGCGCTTCTTCGAGAATCGATAGAAGCATGCCGCAAAGATACCCAGGGGTGTTTCGGTTTGTGTCAAGCGTTTCCATTTCTGTCATTCTCTCCTTTCTATGAGTTAAGAACATCTTTAAGGTTGCCATAACAACATGTTGTATATCCGGTTTCTCGAAAATCTTCATATTCCTCATGCACATCACAGCCGCCTCAAGAAGAGCGGATGGAGGCGGTTCTCCCAAATAAGCTGTTCTCAATAATTGACGGCTTATGTTGGGATTAGCTATCTCCACAGCTTTGTTCGGCGGCTTAGATATGTTCGAAGCCTCAATTGCTTTGAGAATGTCCGGTATTCCGAAACATCTTTTTTCTTTTCCATCGGGATCAATAATGCGCTGAGCATCAAGAAATGTCTTAAGGTTCTGCTGTAATTTATCGAGTGAAATATATATCCAGCCCCTAACCGCGATACGGCCTTTGTTGGGTGACAGTAAGAGAAGATAGAATGCGTTGTTCGCAATATTGATTGATGCATCCCTTCCTGTCCAGGGTGTGTTCAGCATATTTTCGAGATGCATTAGGTCTGGTGGTGGGGCGTCCTTCTCGGTTGAGTCGGTCCTGCTTATGACAAGGCTCAAGTTTTTCAATAATTCTGCCGGATCAATTGTAGTTTCCCCTACCTCCATGGGTTGCTCATCTTTTAACCAGAACAAAGCAAACTGATTTCGAGCTGAATCGGTATTGAGTTTCCCATCTTTGCGATCCTGAGTAATAATTTTGTAGTGAAGCTTATTGCCGGTTAGATAGTTCAGAGTTCTGGCTATAGTATCTCCGCATATAAAACACTGTCCTATGTGCGCTCTCTTGGACACTTCAGTCCCGTCTATGAAAGAAACAAAAGCGTCCTTATTATAAGAATGAAGTGGGATTGGCTTGTAGAGTTTTACTCCGGGCATACGCTTTAATAGTTGTCGCGGCTTCCCACAAATAGAACAATCTCCTTCAACCTCGTAATCTCGGGTTTTGGATTTTATTGAATTTGCCTGTAGCTCTTTTACCCAAAAAGCCTTAATATCGGGATGTTCAAACAAGTGCTTTCCAGAGAGCGTACCTGATTCAAGAACAAAAGACACCCAATCCTTGTTCATTATTTCATCGAAACGATTATCAGACCTTAAGATGCCTTCAGTTAATATTTCTTTAATTACTAAGATAGCTTTCTTCAATTCCACATCATTTACATCTTCATTCTGACTTATCTTCTCTAAGAGCGACATAAAGGCTGTATGCTTTTTGCCAGCATCGGTATCTATGCCATCTTTTTTTCGATCAATTCCAAAAACATAACCAGCCTCATCTGCAATCGGATGAGCTAAGTCTGTTCTTTTGGTTCTTCCACTCTTAGGGCGGGGCCTATTGATCTCTGCCTCTTCGATATAACATTCCAGTGGTGAAATTCCCAGAATATGGACAACCCACTTAATCGGTGAAGAATCAGAATATGTGTAATAACCTGCTGGAACGAGCTTCCCTTCGAATTCAAGCCACTCGCCGAGTTCAAGAATTTCCTTAAACATGGACGCCCTCCAATTCGTACAATTCACGATACTTATCACGAGGCACGGCCAGCACGTTGTTTTTAATGGTTGCATCGAAAAACAATGCGTGGGCGTACCCCCTCGCAACACGCTTTTCCTCACCTTTGTGACGATGGAAATCAATTTCTTTACGCTCGTCATTTTCTCTATATGCCGTATCGAAAAGCATCTGGCCCAAGGGAAGTTCTACTATTGCTTCGTCTGGTTCTTCTTTGCCCGTTGCCGGTTCAAACCACGCTGCAAACTCACGTGTGCCCAAATATGGTGTGTGATGACATTGGCCTCCCTCGAGCTTTCTCCTAAACTGCTCGATGTAACCAATTATGTTAGTGATCCCAGATTTAAGTATAATTTCTGCGGTAATAACATATTCCACTCTTTTTAAGATTAGACTCGCACGCTGTTGCCGCTTCCGTTCTATGACAATAGGTGTTTTGTCCTGACGATCTTCGATCTCATTCCGCATTATACTTATCTGTTTTATGGGTTTGAGTATTTTTATTTCCCTAATTTCCCATCGAAATTGCGGCTTCCAAAAAATTGCCTCCAAGACTCCCCTGGCTGCTGCCGGAGTCATAACAGGGTAAGTGCATCTCTCTACCTTTAACCCCGGATTGGTAAAGCAAGCATAGTCTCCGCCTACTTTGATTATGAAAGTTGCGGCATTCACATTTCACCTCCTACTGTATTAGATCGCTTGGATCATAGATTGCCGGAACTAATCCTTTCAGCCTGTCATACATGCCGAATGAAAGATATAAACCCTCCGATACTGGCTCAAGCCAACCTTCTGCCTTAAATTTCTGAACTTCATAGTCAAACATGTTAAGCAACAAAGGCTGCAACCGCTGCCATGTCCTTCTGCAAGGATGATATTTCCATTCTTTCAGCCTTTTTGTTGTAGACTCAGAATTAATCAAAACAGGAACTGTATTTTGCTCAATTAATCGGTATTCAGAATCAACGGTTGGATAATCAAGAACCTCTCGGTGGGATTGTATCTTTTTCTTGTCTGTATCAACGTCAGCAAAAAGCTTCTCAAAATATATGCGATACAGTTCAGGATTATGTAACTCGGCAATATCGCGTGGCGGCATCAATAGAAGTTTAGCTTTCTCAATCCCCGTTTTATAAGTACCTCTTGGTGTTCGTCCTTCCAATGGCTCAAATATAATGACACGTCCAGGTCGGTCTTGGGAAAGCTTTCCTTCCCTGTTACACCTTCCGGCAGCTTGAACAATCCTATCCAAAGGCCCTATTGCTCTATAAACTACAGGGAAATCAATATCAACGCCTGCCTCAATAACTTGGGTGCTAATGAGCCGGACGGGCAATCCGTTTTTGAGTCTCCTTTTCACTTCTCTTAGAACCAGTTTTCGATGTATTCCGCAAAGTAGAGTTGAAAGATGAAAAGCATCCTCCTTATTACCAAGAGCATCAACAAGAGATAATGCGTCCTTGCGGGTATTTAGCACAACCATGACCTGCTTTTCTCTCGATAGTTCGTCGGCCAATTCCTGCCAGGAAACCGGCTCTTTTCTCCGATGGTATTCAACCCGTTTAAGCCGTTTAAAGTGCTTCTGGTATATCTCTTTAGGAACTATCTCGCGAATCTGCATTCTGTGAAATGGCTTTAGATAATGGCTATCTTCAAATACAGGTTGAGTTGCAGTGCAAAGAACAACAGAGACGCGATACCGTTCGATAAGCTCTCTCAATACGTCGAGTGTCGGGGTTAACAATTCCAGAGGCAAGGTTTGCACCTCGTCCAATACAATAACGCTTCTAGCAAGATTGTGAAGTTTACGCACCTTACCAGGCCTATTTGAAAACAGACTTTCAAATAGTTGTACAGTCGTTGTTACAATTAGAGGTGTGTCCCAATTCTCATGGGCAAGCCTCAACGAGATATGAGGGGCATCCTGATTTTCATTGGCAGGAATATTGACTTGGCTGTGATGTTCAAGCACCGCATCAGCTCCAAGAATTTTCCTGTATTCTCTGGCTGTCTGATCAATAATGCTCGTATATGGTATTGCGAAGACGATTCTATCCATTTTATTTTCGACCGCATGTTTCAGCGCAAAAGCCAAGCTGCTTCTAGTCTTTCCACCACCCGTAGGTACTGTCATGCGGTAGATACCTGGATTTCCGGTTGCCGCCTTTTCACAAAACTCATAGACTTCTTTACGAACCTGATTGACGATAGTTGTTGCGTTTACGGAACTTATGAACTCCAATTGATTAACAATGAATCTATCCCAAAGGTGCTCTATGCCCTGTTGCTTATGCCTCAAAATGTACTGATTTTCTTTGAAGTGCTTTTCTGTATTTAAATAATCGGCATCAACAAGCGCAGAGAAAACCATGCGAATGAACAATTCTCTTTGTGTGCGGGTCAATTTCGGTAGTGTTACTTTCGGCGGAGAAGGGAGTTTTTTTACATAATCAACAACGTGTTGGAATATCTTATGATTACTCTGCACATGTTCCTCTAGTCTCTGAGACAATGACCCCGGCTGATCGATACGACCATGATGTCCCGCAATCGTCAAAGCCATTTCTTTCCAGCGATCATCTTCTATGTTATGACTGAGTAGCCGATATGTTAGAACTGCCCCCCATATTGCATGAGGTACTTTTTCATGCCATTCGTTGTGTTGGCATGCCTTAAGATATTCTTGAAATTTAGGATTGCATTTCCCCAGATCGTGCCATAGTCCGATCCAGTACGCGAGGTTGCCCGCGCAGAATTTGTCTGCAAAGCCTTGTGCTATTTCGGCAACATCTCTGAGATGTTTATCAAGTAAGTGCCATTTGCCTTCATCATTTGGAGTGTGTGCGTATAGTTCAGACATTGTTTTTCCCGTGACAAAGCCCTGCCAGATAACCCCAGTCTTCAAATACCGAGGTAACTCTCTGGCCGTCTCCGTCACATTTTCCAGGTGTTCCGCCAATTGCTGCCATTCCTCCGGCGGGCACCCATCTTTGCTATGGGCGTAATATTTCTGGGTCATAGTCTAACCCTCGAAAGGTTATCCATAGCTCCCCCCAGCCTCACAGAAACAGGAATTATCTTATACCCCCACTGACAATCGTCTCTATAGTTCAAAGTTAGCATTACCTTTAAAATCCAGGCTCACAAGCTTCCTGTAGTGAACAGAAAAAAGATGCTTTTCCTTCTCAGGGGAGCCATGGATGGCAACTACCTCTCCTATATAGAGGGTATGGTCGCCAGTCTCTAACTTATTAACTACCTTGCATTCATAGGCAATGGTTGATCCCTCAATAATGGGCGGAGAAACTACCTTTGATGCAACCGGTTTAAAACCGGTTTCTTTAAATTTATCCATCTCTTTCCCCGATTTTGTTCCACATATCCATGCCCCCTCTTTCTGCTCTTCAGAAGGGAAACAAAGGACAAATTCCTTACAGTGCTCGATGCACTCATGAGTATGTCTCGGATGTCCAATGGATACGGCTATCAATTTTGGCTCCCATGAGGTTATAGTCCACCAGGAAATGCCCATTATGTTAGGTTTTCCATCCCTATCAACGGTAGTTATAAGGGTATAGGGATATGGAGAGCCCAGCTCAATTGCCTCGTTCCAGGTTATCTCTTTCATTCTTGTTTCCTCCTTATTTGTGGTAATGTCAGGATATTCACAATGGAAATTACATGAAAAGACAGCGTGAATTAATCTGTGTATTTTAAAATTTAACAGGTTATCCGTGAATTTTCAATTAAAATATAAACCCTGTTTGTAAAATGCCCTGAGATTGGCATAATTGTCAATAAGACTCGGTTTCCCCAGATAATCTTATTTGTGGTTTATAGTTTTTTTTGTTACAATACTAAATATGATACTTGGAAAATGGAGATTTGAAACTTTGAAAAAGATAAAGAGGTTGCCAGATATATATAAAGCTATAACAATCACTATGGTTATTTTGTTTTTGGCTTCCGCTTCTACTGTTGCCGGCGATAAGAACGTAATAGTGATAGACAAATTTTCAGGGCAAAAGGATGAAAATGGAGTGCCTTTGGGATGGCAGTTAGAGAAGAAAGAAGGGAAGTCAGATATCAGGATCGAACGCGAAAGGGATAATTTCTATCTTCATTTTGTGAGCCGAGGGTCATCCTTCGGGGTTAAAAAAAAGGTCGAATTCAGGATTCAGGATTTCCCCATCTTAAACTGGAAATGGAAGGCAGGTAAACTCCCGAAAGGCGGAGACGTAAGGGAAAAGAGCACCGACGATCAGGCAGCTCAGGTTTATATAGCGTTCCCAAAATTTCCAGCCACGGTAAATACCCGATTAATCGGTTATATATGGGACAATGAAGCACCAAAGGGGAGTACAGTTACCAGTCAATGGTGGTCTAAGTTAAAGTGTATTGTACTGCGGGATAAAACGGATAAACTGAATCAATGGTTTAAAGAACAGCGTAATGTATATGAGGATTATAAAAGGCTTTTTGGGGAAGAGCCCCCTGAGGTAGGGGGAATATCCCTGTATATCAACTCCCAGCATACGAAGAGCTCTGCTGAAAGCTGCTTTGATGACGTCTATTTTACAAAGAAATAAACTATAACTCTTCCATCTTTACCCTAAGTACTTAATCCTCAATATCCTTCCAATAAGCTCTATAGTCGACAGATAGGACATTTAGCCCTTCTTTTTTATCCACGCTTACCTTACCCTTCTCTACAATCTCTTCGATCTGGCCGGGTTCGTTTAACCTTTGATGGAAGTCTGTCCTTATGTTCCAAGGGGGGTAGCCCTTGAATACAACATTCCATAAAGCGCCGGTAATGCATTGGGCATTAATCTTTTCTTCTTTCTGTATTCTGCTGTTTATATTAACTAAGAGATGGAAGAGATTGGGGTTTACCCTGGTATCTTCGGTGAGATGCATCTTTTTGCCTGTTCCACCGTAACTAAGGGGGATGAGTACCCCAAGCCCGTATTTGAACTGAACCTGATCAAAATTGTTGAGATAGCTATCTTTAAAGCCATTCCAATCTGTTGGAAGGCCTTCTCTTTCAGCATACCTTCTAAAGCCGTCATTTATCATACCTGCATAAAAATCAAAGGTCAAATGAGGTTTTTTCCCGATCTTAGAGAATGCCATCATATAGCCCATCAAACGCCAATCCAGATGCTTTCTGGACTTCTCCCTCAATCCCTTTATTATCTCGCCGAGATCACCGCTTTTTGCAAATATCTGCCCCATCTCCTGCCTTATCATAAGATAGTTGTCTATCATATTTGGAGAGATATCATTTGTATGGTAGCCCCAGACATCTATCATTGTAAAGAGGGTCAGGGCATCTACAAAGAGTTTTATGGACGGGTTATCCTTAAGTATGGTCTGGAATTCCTCATCCTTTAGAAGGGGCTCAAAGCACATATAGGAGGATTCTCCAGTATACAGAGTGCCTATCAGCAGATGATACTGGACCACCTTCCGTATTAAAATTGCTTCTTCTTCTGATAGCCCCTTATCGTTTAAGAGATGGAATTCAGAGATCATCTCAGCACTCTTTTCATTGTGCCTTCCCTTGTCTTCAAATCTGCCAATATCATGTAGCCACAGAATTATCGGCATCACAAGGGGTGAAGCGGAAGATATAGACTGGGCCAGGTCATAAACCTCTCTGATGGCGGTTCTGTCTAATCCACTTTCGGGGAAATCCCCGGAACAAATTCTGTTATAAGCGGCTTGAGTCTGAAATGTGTGAATCAAAGTCCTCGTGAATTCCTGAGGGTCTTTCTCAAGCCCTTTCCGAAATATATCATCAAGAGGAGGAAATAAATGAATCAGGTTATTAAACTCTGCGGTATTATCAATTTGTTCTCTATTATGGTTTAGCCAGTCAAAAGAGATGCCTTCTGAAAATTTGAGTAGTTTATTAAAGCCCATATTTCCTCCGATCGTTTATTCTGAGTAGTATCCGAAGAATCCCTGAAGTATTATAAATATTAACTGGTAACTGTTAACTGGTAACCGTTAACTATCCTCCTCTGGTCCGCCTGAGGCGGATTGTACATTAGTATCCTTATAAATGTATCTTTCAAACAACCTGTGATATCCGGTCCATTTGGAGTTATTGCCCTTTTCCTTTTCAATGAACTCTTGAAAACCCCTGATCTTTGAATCCATATCATCGAGGTAGTACAGAATTATGGCCTCTTGTGTTTTTGGTCTTTTAGGGGAGCCAAACTCATAATAACCATGGTGACTCAGGATGAGGTGTTTTAACAGCATGGCTAAATCATTCGGAAAATCTGCAATCTCTGCAATCTTATCCGCAATCATCTCAACCCCAATGGTAATATGGCCCAAAAGCCTTCCTTCATCAGTATAGTCAAAAGACCCTTCGTAGGAAAGTTCATGGATCTTACCGATGTCGTGCAGTATTCCCCCTGTTAAGAGAAGGTCAGCGTTTATCCCCTTGTAATGTTTTACCACGTCTAAAATCAGCTTCCCGATTGTAAGCGTGTGTTCCAGTAGCCCACCTATATAGACATGGTGTAATCCTTTGGCTGCCGGAGCAATCTTGAACAGTCTTGTGAATCCCTCATCTTTAAAGAAAAGGTCCAAAAGCTCTTTCAGGTATATGTTCTTTGCTTCTTTGGATATCTCGGCTAACTCTCCAAACATCATCTCGATATTCTTATCGGTTCTCGGTAAGAAATCATCGATAAATATCTCTTCTTTATGGCACTTCTCCAGATCGAAGATTACCAATTGGAGATCGTTTTGATATCTGGTTACCCTGGATTTTACCCTGATAAAATCGTCTTTTTCAAATAGGGCAGAGAGATGTTTTGCATTCTCCCAAACCCTTGCCTCTATATCTCCTGTTTTATCGCCTAGCTTCAGGTTAAGATAAGGCTTTCCATTCTTCGATGTACCCAGGTTTTTCCCTTTTACCAGGAATGTACTGTCGATCTTATCGTTTTCCATTATATCTTCAATAAATATCTTGTTCATTTATATTTCCTCAGGGATAGAAAAAGAGGTAAGTCAAGTCAACTACTATCGGCTAAAGCCGATAGCTTGAGGCACAAAGGCACAGAGTGACAAGGGCACAAACTCATGTTATACTCTGCTTTGTGCCTATGTGCCTTTGTCTCTTTGTGCCTGAATAGTTATACCATTTTTACACAATGGATTTTGAAAGTCAAGGAGGGAAAAGAAAGGAAGGGGTTTGGGGTCAGACCCCAAACCCCTCTGAAAAAAGAGAGGAGCTAGTATGTAAACGGCCACGACTTATAGTATATTTTGGTTTTGACCCAGCGTCCGTATATGCCAGTAGGTTCAAAGATAAGAAAGAGGATTATTGCCAGTCCAAATGCCATTACCTTCACTTCAAAGAACCTGTCTACCAGAACAGGGTAAGAAGTGCCAAATATGTCCGCTGCTATTCTTATTCCTTCAGGAAGCATGGTTACAAACATTGCCCCAAAAACAGAACCCAGGATTGACCCCATGCCTCCGATGATGATCATGGCAAGGTAGTCTATGGACAGGGTAATGGGAAAATGTTCCGGACTGATGTCCGTTATATAGTACGCATATAAACCACCTGCCAGCCCTGCATAGAATGAACTGATAAAGAATGACGTTACCTTGTACCTGGACAGATTCACCCCCATTACCTCAGCCGATATGTCCCTGTCCCTTATGGCTACCCAGGCTCGGCCTACCTTGGTTCTGATAAGATTTCTGGCAAAGAGCATAGCCATGACGACTATTGGCATAATCAGGAAGTAAAATGCCCTGTCGTTATCGATTGCATGACCAAAAAACCTTGGCGACGGTACACCCATACCTGTGGAACCTCTTGTCAGACTTTCCCATTTTATTATTACATACTGAACAATAAAACTGAATGCAAGGGTGCTCATTACCAGATAAAGTCCCTTGAGTCGGAGTGATGGTATCCCAACTATCAATCCGGAGGTTGCCGTAATCAGAGCCGCGACCGGCAGTGCAAGCCAGAAAGGAAAGCCTGCATCAGCGGTAAGGATGGCAGTGGAGTATGCCCCTATGGCAATAAATGCCCCGTGTCCCAGGGATATCTGGCCTGTAAACCCTGTTAATATATTAAGCCCTAGGGCACCAATAGTAGCTATTGCTGCCAGGTTTACAACATAGGTTAAATATGGACCTGCCCAGAATGGGAAAAAAATCATAAAGACAACAAGTACTGCCATCCACAACTTTATCCAGATGGTTTGAAATATTGCCATATCTGCCTTATAGCTTGTTTTGAAATCTCCACTGGTCATCTATGAGGTACTCCTTTCTTTTCGTAAATCGTAAATCTTCATTCTCAACTTTTAACTTTTAACTCTTAATTCCTACACCCGTTCTATTTCTTTGGTACCGAAAAGACCATAAGGTCTTATCATCATAATCAGGAGGAGAATTATAAAAGCAGCCACCTCTTTAACCCCTCCACCGAATAGGTGATCCAGGTATCCCCCAGCCAGGTTCTCCAATACCCCTATTAATACTCCTCCAATCATTGCACCTGCGATACTGTCCAGGCCTCCCATAACGGCAGCAGGTAAAGCCTTTAATCCTATAAAATAGAGATTTAGATTTAGAAGATTTATATTTGCCAGGAAGATACCGGCTATCGAAGATACCACCGTTGCTATCAACCATGACACAGCCACTACCTTCTTCACACTTATACCCATCAAGAAGGCTACATCCGAATCATCGGCCGTTGCCCTCATGCCGATACCCATCGTAGTGAATTTAAAGAATGCCAGGAATACTATCATAACTGTAATAGCCATTATCATTGCCCATAGATGTACATGGGAAACTGCTATAGTCCCAAGCATAAGCGGTTCCTCTGAAAAAGGACCTGGAAATACATAGTTTAAAGGCCCCCATATCATTCCTATTATACTTCTGAATACCGTACCCAGGCCAATCGTTATCATTACTATAGCAAGTATAGGTTCGCCTATCATAGGTCTTAAGACGACGCGTTCCAGCAGGATACCCAGGATAGCTGAGAAGACGAGGGTAATCAGGAATGCCGGGATATAAGGGATCTTGTATGTAGTGATAAGGGTAAAACAGAAATAGGCCCCAAGCATCATCAACTCACCTATTGCCAGATTTAGTACATCTGTTGCCTTGTAAATGAGGACAAATCCTAAGGCAATTAAGGAATAAACACTCCCTACTGTAATCCCGCTTACTACTAATTGAGCCAGAAAATGTAACTGATCACTAAACATCTCTCCTCCTCGTGTTTTTTTCTTTAATTAATATTCTTTACACATCGTGCCCTGCCTCGTGTATGTTCTCAATAATATCCCTATACATCTCACGAATTGCTGCCCTTCGTACTTTCTGGGTAGCCGTCATTTCATCCTCATCGTGATCCAGCTCTTTGGAGAGCAACGTAAATTTCTTGATTTGCCTGTCGTGGGCAAGAGTCTTATTTACCTTCCTTATCTCCTCTGCAATCAGTTCATATACTTCGGGTCTTGCAGAGAGGTTTTTGAATGTAGTGTAAGGTATCTTTTGATTCATTGCCCATTTACCCACATACGGGTAGTCTATCTGAACAAGGGCAGCCAGATATTCCTTGCCTTCGCCAACTACTATTGCTTCCATTATAAGCGGGCTGAACTTCAGCTTATTCTCTATCTCGTCAGGGGCTATCATTTTACCATCGGAAGAGATGAATATATCCTGCCTCCTGCCCAGGACATGGAGATAGCCTTCATCATCCATGTAAACCAGATCGTTGGTACGCATCCAACCGTCTCCTCTGGTTTCCTCTGTTGCCTTTGGGTTTTTATAATAACCCTTAAACATAGCCGGAGTTTTGCATATAAATTCCCCTTCCTCGGTTATCCTGTATTCAATACCAGGCAATACCTTACCAGCGGTTCCAATCTTAAATCCCCTTCCCTGATGGGTAGTGGCGATACCGATTTCAGTCATACCATAGAGCTCTCTCAGCTTGACACCGATGGCATAAAAGAATCTGTTCATCTCCGGAGCAACGGCGGCACCGCCGGTATACATCAACCTGGTTCTTAAAAAACCCATATGATCCTGAAGTGCCCTGAAACACAGGAGATATGCAAGGAAATTCAAAACCCTCCAGTAGAAAGGTATCTTTTCTCCTTTCTGATCAAAGGCGCATATCCTGTAACCAATGGGCATTGCAATCTTATAACACAGCCTTTTTGCCCAGGTGGCATCCTGCATCTTTATCTGTATGGCAGAGGAGAGCCTTTCATATATCCGTGGGACTGCTAGAAAGAAGGTGGGTGATATCTCCCTGATATTCTGTTCTACTGTGGAAGTATCCTCAGCGAAGTTCACTGTGCATCCTATATAGACAGGTATGATTACAGACATAAGCCTTTCTATGGCATGATTCAAGGGGAGAAATGAAAGAACAGTGTCGCTTTCATATACTGGATTTGCCTGGGTTAACCCTGCCAACAGATGTTTGATAGTGCTATGTGTGTACATCGCCCCTTTGGGTTTTCCGGTTGTACCCGAGGTATAGAGCATCATATTCACGTCATCTGGGTCAATTTCATCCATCCGTTTATCGAAGAAAGAAGGATCTTTTCTGTCTAGTTCCTTGCCCATCTCTACTACATCATAAAAGTCTATGATAAAAGGGTCGTTATAGTTCCGAAGCCCCTTCATGTCCATTACAATGCATTTCAAAAGATGGGGGTGTCGATCCCTGAACTCCAGGACTTTATCTGTCTGTTCCTGATCCTCTGCAACGATGAACTTGGCCTGGCAGTTGTCTACAATATACCTGACGCCTTCAGCGTAGTCGACTGAATAGATTCCAACTGTAACACCTCCGGCTGCCTGTATACCTATATCAGCATAGACCCATTCCTTACAGTTCTCGCCAATAACGCAGACGTTGTCTCCTTTTTCAAGACCAAGGCTGACTAATCCCAGGGCAAAGTTTCTGACATGTTCTCCATATTCTTTCCATGTTATCTCCTGCCAGATACCAAATTCCTTCTCCCTCAGTGCAACCCTTCTATCCCCATACTTTTTTACCTGCTCAAAAAACTTATGAGGAAAGGTATCCTTTGTCATAGAAGTCCTCCTTTCAATCTTCTTCAACCCGTCTGCCGACTACTAAATCCTCTGAACCCAGATAGGCTTTAATTACCTCAGTATCTTTCTGTATCTCACTGGCAGTGCCTTCAGCTATCTTTTCTCCGAAGTCTATAGCAGCCACCCTGTGGGAAATATCCATTACTACACCCATGTCATGTTCAACGATTATACAGGTTATTCCCAGTTCTTCATTTATATCCAGGATAAACCTGGCGATATCTTCAGTCTCTTCCAGATTCATCCCTGAGACCGGCTCATCCAGTAGGATAATCTTAGGGTCCATTGCCAGTGCCCTTCCCAGTTCTACCCGTTTCTGGGTTCCAAAGGGCAGGTTTCTGACCACCTGTTTTCTTACTGCTTCCATTTCAAGGAAATCGATTATCCATTCTGCCCTTTTTCTATGTTCGATTTCCAGACGCTGTGCCTTTCCTAAATAGATCCCCCCTGCTATTGCACCGCAATTTATGATATGATGCCTGCCCAGCATAAGATTATCAAGAACAGTCATATTTTTGAAGAGTTCCACATTCTGAAATGTCCGGGCGATCCCCAGCCCCGCTACCTGGTGGGCGTGGAGTTTCAAGATATTATGGCCTTCAAAGGTAATCTCCCCCCTTTGGGGTGTATAAACCCTGCTTATGCAGTTGTAAATCGTTGTCTTCCCTGCACCATTAGGGCCTATAATAGAGAATATCTCCCCCTTTTTAATCCCTAAGCTCACATTATCCAATGCCACTATCCCACCAAACCTCATAGACAGGTTCTTTATCTCTAACTGATATCCATTTGACTGCTGATGCATAACCAACTCCTTTTTAACCTTTGATGGCTTCGCAAAAAGTCCATCTGCGGCGTTGCACTGCATCCTTCGTCATTGCGGCGTACCCCTAAGTACGCCTCACTCCTCAGGATTTGCGCGCCTTGCATCTGGAGCTTTTTACTTTGCCATCCCAATTTTGACTTTTTACGAGTCCATCAACCTTTGATATCCTTTTTTAAACTTAACCTCCATTAACTCAACCACCTTTTCCTTCTCTTGTAATGCTTTACATCCTTGTAGCTCTTCTTTTGAGCATCCCCAGTCAAACCCAGGTAAAATGTCTTTACGTCTTCATTCTCTATTAATTTCTCGCTCTTGTCATCCATTACGATCTTGCCGTTTTCCATAATATAGCCATAGGTTGCGTGAAGGAGGGCGACGTTTGCATTCTGTTCCACAAGGAGGATGCCCGTCCCTTCCTCCTGGTTAATACGCATAATAACGTTGAATATCTCTTTAACAACCAGTGGAGCCAACCCGAGAGAGGGTTCATCCAGCATCATAAGTTTAGGCTTTGACATCATGCCTCTGCCAATAGCCAACATCTGCTGTTCCCCTCCACTGAGATAACCAGCCAGTTGATTTTTTCTCTCTTTCAGGAGAGGGAATAAATCCATCACGAAATCATAATCTCTGGTTACTTTATTTTTGTCTTTACGGGTAAATGCGCCTACTCTGATGTTCTCATCAACTGTAAGATCATCGAATACCCTTCTCCCCTCAGGAACCTGGCATATCCCCATCCTTACCACCTCTTCGGGACTTTTTTCATTTAATCTTACCCCGTTGAATTCTATAGACCCATCCTCTATCTCTCCATCCTGAGACTTCAGGATACCTGATATTGCTTTAAGGGTAGTGCTCTTTCCAGCACCGTTAGACCCCAAGAGGGCAACGATAGCCGTATCCGGGACTTCAAAAGAAATGCCCCTCACAGCTGCGATGACATCATTGTAAACAACCTCAACATTGTTTAAGGTCAACATAAGATTTTAATTCCCCCCTTCTAAAATCCTCGTTTTCTCCCTTTAAAAGGAGACAGATAACCACATTTATTGAAATTTCCTCTGATTGTAAAAAAACGTATTAGAAGTAAAGATTAAATGGTGTTGGCAATGCTTGTTAACGCCAAAAGGGATAGTCTCTCAAAGCCCTCAAATTGATTGAGTTCAGAGCAGCTTCTTCAGAGGTACAGGAGATAGGGTGATCGGACAGTAGACGGTAGGTTAGAAGTGAAAAACAAGACCAGCGCTCAATTGAAAAGGTCTACCCCATCTTTTTAATTTTGACTAGGTAACGACGCAACGGCGCAACAGAATTTTTTGGCTTTAAAATAGAACTATTAGATAAAAACATGTGACATGTCAAGAAGAATTTTAATTCCAAATAAACCTTTTTTAAACCTTCCTTCTATCGTCCACCAGTGGGGCATCTTCAGGGATTGTCCCTTTTTTAACCAATTCAAGCTGGGGGGTTACGCGAATGGCAACTTTTAAATCGTTTACCAATCTTTCCTTTATACCTTCTAAGTTAAGGGGTTCTTTGTATTCAATCTTTATAGTAAGTTCATCGCGAAGCTTTGGTCTTTCTACAATTATTTGATATTTACCCAATTCCGGATAATTATCGAGGACGTTGTCTATCTGTCTGGGAGAAATAAACATCCCCTTTATTCTTGGTATATCTCCCACACGGCCTAAGATTCGTTTGAGCCTCGGTGTAGTCCTT
>Ga0100401_1000287_pt1 | contig 41243 bp, 26 predicted proteins | sample CryGeymeta201525_FD_80421 | JGI IMG/M metagenome (GOLD analysis project Ga0100401, IMG submission 80421) | Groundwater microbial communities from Crystal Geyser aquifers in Utah, USA - Crystal Geyser metaG 2015-25 | ecosystem: Environmental > Aquatic > Deep subsurface > Groundwater | place: USA... | reverse complement strand
CGTTTCGTGGACGAAGTGATTCGTCACTGGCTCCATGAGATGCGTCGACGCAGCCAAAGAGGAAAGAGCCGCTGGACATGGGAGAGGATGAAGCGGCTTGGCCGCAAGCATCTTCCCCGGCCCCGTATTATCCATCCATATCCAAGCGAGCGATTCCGCGCCCGACTTGAGGCAGGAGCCGTATGAGGTAGTTCTTCACGTAAGGATCTGCGCGGGGGGCCGCCGGTAACGGCGGTCCCTACCGCAATTAAAGAGAAAAATGGTCAGGCAAAGAATCTTGGGATCTCAAGTCTGGGGCCCTCGCATTTTGTATTTGGTGGGACTTCAACGGCGTTCCTAGTAAGGGGAGAGATGGGGTGTCTTGAAGACGCTGCCTCTCATCGTTGTGCTTCACTTGACCCCAAAAAGGTGTCCAGCAATCATTCTGCTGAGAGATCCTCTCGTCGCCTTACAACCCTGTTCTTGACCCATTGCTGCTGATTGGCACCGATAGATTCATCCGATTCTGTGCTGACGCGGATAGATGGATCCTTCTCCGAATTCAATCGACTGCGGCGTGGAAGCGTCGTGCTTGGACATTTTGGATGGATGCAAGGGGGATGAGCAATGTGGGCTAGCCAACGCCAACAGATCTCTGAGCCTTGTGGAACACAAGATCCGGCGTTGAAAGAAACCCTAGCTGCCGGGCGGTATAAGCGCCCTAGGAGTTTCTCCGCAAACCCGCCGCGAAAACACGAGGCGATTAACTCGAAATCCACCATACCGTGTATGATTGAAATGAAAATCCAGCGTGTCGCGCTCGCCGCTGTCATTGTCTTGCAGCTCTGCTCGCTGGCCGGCGCGTCGGCGGCGGAAGCGGCGGAAGCGGCGGAAGCGGCCAATGCCGTTTCGGGTGCCGCCGCACCTGCTGCGAAGCGGTCGGTCAAGGTGATGCAGGAGGACTTCCTGAGACTGAAGTTCGGCATGTTCATCCACTACAACATGGCCACCTACAAGGGTGCCGAGTGGGTTTCCGGTTATCACAGTCCCGCTGACTTTAATCCGGGCGGCAGAGTAAATACCGATGCCTGGGCCGACGCTGCAGTGTCCGCAGGCATGAAATACGGGGTTCTAACGGTCAAGCATGTTGCGGGATTCTGCTTGTGGGACAGCAAGTACACGACCTATGACGTGATGAATCCGGATTGCCCCTACCAACAGGATCTCGTGGCGCAGTTCATCAAGTCATTCAAGAGCCGCGGATTGAAAGTTGGCCTCTACTACTGCTGGCGTAATCCGGGTTTCAAGAGCGAGTTCAAGGTGCTGCCGCCGGAATGCGATCCGGCGACGCATTCGCTGCAGGAGCAGAACGAATTCCAGAAGAAGCAGATCGCCGAGTTGTTGGAAAAATATTCGGATGTCTTTTACGTCTGGAACGATTCCCTCGACCCGCAGATCATGCCTGCGGAGGAAGCGCTCGCCTTCTTTCGGAACACGCGTCCCGACGTCCTTGCCAACTCGAACTGGTGGGACTGGGGAAAAAAGGGAACTCTCTATGGGGACATCGCGGTCAAGGAATTGGGGCACTTCCCCGAAAGCAATACCGCGCCGGGAGAAACCTGCTGGTGCTTGGAACCAAAATGGTTCTGGCAGGAAGGGGCGCGTCCCAAGAAGGCACCGGATGTCATGGAACTGTTGGAAACCGCCAACGGCAGGAATTCGAATTTCCTACTCAATGTAGGCCCTGACAAACATGGCGATTTCGAACCGGAAAGCCTCAAGGTATTGGCTGAAATCGGCAAGTTGCGCAAGGAATAGGACGCGGTGCCCTCAATTCTCCAACCATGAAACGACCAGGGCATGAAAACACAACTCACCACCGTATGTCTCATTCTGGATCTCTTCGGCCCAGACATTTCCGCAGTGCCTGAAATCAATCCGACGATGCTTCCCGACGATGTCGCGACCCTCAAACAGGTCGGCGAAATGATCCGGGCGGGGATTCCGCCCCACACGATGCGTCCAAGTAGGGCGGCAGCATCCGCCGATCTGCGACGGAACCTTAGTCCTTCGACGAGACGGCGTGAGGCGCGGCCTTCTCTGGGGGGCGCACTTGAGGCCCCCAGCCTCCCCGACCTCGAAGGGGTGAAGACCGTTTCCCTGACCTTGTCGGCCACTCTGGATGGTGGGACACTGTTCGCCCGCGTGGTTGATCGCAGATTAGGATTTTCCCGAAATCGGTTTTTGTCCCCAGCGATCCTTTTATTTTGAATGGTCGGCCTGTGGTACCTTGGATAAGCGCATGTCAAGCTACGGACAACTTGAATCCCGGGTGATCGTCATCATCGGCGGGACCACCGGGCTCGGTCTTTCTGCCGCGCATGCCTGTCTGGCCTCGGGTGCGGCCGGCGTAGTGGTGACTGGGCGGAATCCAGACAGCGCCGAGGCGGCTCGTGCGGCGCTCGGGCCGAACGCGGACGCCTTGGTTGGAAACGCCATCGACGGTGCGCATGCGGAACAAGCGATCGACCTAGCCATCGAGCGTTTCGGCCGGTTTGATGCGCTCTACCACGTGGCGGGTGGAAGCGGACGGAAACTTGGCGATGGACCGCTCCATGAGGTCACTGATGAGGGGATCGATGCCACGCTCAGCCTCAATCTCGGCTCGATGATCCGCTCCAATCGTGCTGCGGTCCGCCGCTTTTTGCAAGATGGAGGCGGGGGCTCGATTCTGAACATGGGCTCCGTGCTCGGTTGGTCGCCCTCGCCGGAATACTTCACCACTCACGTCTATGCCGCCGCCAAGGCGGCCGTGATCGGGTTCACCAAATCCATCGCCGCGCGCTACGCACCGCAAAACATCCGCGCCAACGTCCTTGCCACGGCCCTGGTCGAGACGCCCATGGCGAGACGCGCCGCCGGTGATGAGGAAATCCTCGCCTTCATCCACACCAAGCAACCGCTTGACGGTGGCCGCATCGGCCGACCATCGGATCTCGATGCCGCTGCGGTCTATTTTCTCTCACCCGGCTCCGCTTTTACCACCGGACAGGTCCTCGCCGTTGATGGTGGCTGGGAGGTTTCCGAAGGCCAACTACGATGAACGGGCAAGCTCCATGGCTACTGGGCCTCGATCTCGGCGGCACCCGTCTGAAGGCGCTCTGCCTCACCCCGGACGGCGGCGAAATCGCGCGCGCCACCGCGCCGACTGATGGCGCTGACTGGCAGCAGTCAGTGAAATCCTGTGTCGCGGGATTGTTAGAAAATCATGGGCAACCCGCCGCTATTGGCGTGGCCGCGCCTGGTCTTCCCTCACCGGACGAGCGCTGCATCGCCAGCATGCCCGGACGACTCGCCGGGCTGGAAGAGCTCGATTGGCGGGATTTTTTGGGATGTGAAAAAGCCGTTCCGGTGCTCAATGACGCCCACGCCGCCCTGCTCGGCGAAGTCTGGCTCGGTGCGGCCAAGGCGATGCGCGATGTCATCCTGCTGACCCTCGGCACTGGTGTCGGCGGAGCGGTCCTAACAGACGGACGTCTGCTGCGTGGCCAGCTCGGGCGTGCTGGCCACCTCGGGCACATCTCGATTGATGCCGATGGCCCGCTGGACATCGTCAAGACGCCTGGTAGCCTCGAGGATGCCGTTGGAAACCATTCGCTCGCCGCACGCAGCGGCGGACGCTTCCGCTCGACGGCCGATCTCGTCGCCTCCGCGAAATCCGGCGACGCCCAGGCTGCGGAGATCTGGCGGAAAACGGTCCGCGATCTCGCCACCGGCATCGCCTCACTCATCAACGTGCTTGATCCCGAAGCCGTCGTCATCGGCGGCGGTATCGCCGAAACGGGCGACGACCTTTTTCTCCCTCTCGAAGCCGAACTCGACCGTATCGAATGGCGACCGACCGGTGTCCGTGTGCCCATCCTCCGCGCCACGCTCGGCGATTGGGCGGGTTCCTACGGTGCCGCTTTTTATTCTAACAATCATCACTAACAATCATCACACCGCGCTAAGTTCATGACACCCGCCCTCTCGTTTCTCAAAAAATCCCGCGGCCTGATCGACGTTGTGGAAGCCCAGTTGCCAGTCGTCAGCGAGGCCGCCGCCCTTTTTGCCGACACCATCCTAACAGGTCGGATGGTGCACGTCTTCGGCTCTGGCCACTCGCGCATCATGACCGAGGAAATGTGGCCGCGTTATGGTTCGTTTCCCGGCTGGAATCCCATCGTGGAATTGTCGCTGTCGTTCCACAATCTGGTGGTCGGTGCCAACGGCCAGCGCCAAGCGATGTTTCTGGAAAACGTCAGCGGTTTTGCCGGACGCATTCTGCGCAACTATGACCTGTCCGCTCAGGACAGCGCGCTGATCATCTCCTCGTCCGGTTGTAACGTGGTGCCGATCGAGATGGCGGAAGGCTTCCAACAGCGCGGGATCAAGGTGGTGGCGATCATTAGTAAAGAGCACTCCGGTGCCAGCACCAGCAAACGCGAGGATGGGAAAAAACTGCAGGACTTCGCCGATATCGTGCTCGATACCGGCGCGCCGATCGGCGATGCGATGGTGAAAATCTACGGGCTTGACACGCCGGTGGCACCCGGCTCCACCGTTGGCGGCTGCCTGCTCGTCAACTGCATCAAGGCGGAGGTGGCGCGACTTCTAACAGAAGCCGGCCAGCCGCCAAAAGTGCTCAGCGCCGCTGTGGTGGTTGGCGCGGAGCGAGCTGTGACACTTTTCGAAAGCGCCTATGACGAACACGCCCACCGCCTCGCGCGGCTCTATGCCAAGGTCGGCGGCTCGGAAGGGCATCCTTGATCCGATTTTAACCTCTAATGCGACCCTACCCAATCCATGAAAACCTGCCCTCTCCGCACCTCCGTCATCGGAAGCTACTCGTTTCCCGGCTGGCTCGAATTTGCATCCCGAAACCTTGATCGCTTCGGGTCGCAGGACTGCGCCGAAGTCCAAGACGACGCCGTGATCGCCGCACTGCATGATCAAATCTCCGCCGGCCTCGACGTCATCACCGATGGCGAACAGACGCGTCTCGATTTCAACCTTTCGTTCTACGGCTACATCGCCGGGATCGAACTGGAATCCGCCTCGCCGCGCCGCTTCGGACCGCCCGCCCACGACCAACGCGGCAAGCACCAGGTCGTCGGGGAACTCGCCGCGCCGCGCGGCCTCGGCGTCGTCGAGGAATACGAACGCCTCGTTCGTCTGCAGCGACCGTTTCCCGACTCACCACCTGTCACGCTCAAGGCCAGCGTGCCCGGACCTTACACCATGAGCGGGCGTCTTCTGCCCAATGCGCAATACCCGGACCGTTGGGCGCTCACCGAGGCCTTGCTGCCGATGGTCAGAAAGGAGCTCGAGGACCTCGTGGCGGCCGGTTGCACCGAAATCAGCGTGGATGAGCCGTCGATGAGTTGTTATGCCTACCGGGAGGACACCAAGCGCTACGTCGATATCTTCAACCGCACGGTGGAATCCGTCGTCGACCGCACCCGACTCTGCACCCATCTTTGCTTCGGAAACTTCAAGGGGCACGCCGTCGGCTTCCGCCGCATCGCGCCGATGTTTCCCGACTTCCTCGATTTTAACTGCGATGAAATGCACGTCGAAATGGCCAGCCGCGAGTTTGCTGAAATCGAACTCATCTCGCAGATTGCCGCCCGCATGGACGTCGCCGTGGGCATCGTGGATGTGAAAAGTTATTACATCGAGACGCCGGAAGACATCGCCAACCGCGTGCGACTCTGTCTCAAACACGCCCCGGCGGACCGTCTTGTCTTTGCGCCGGACTGCGGACTCAGCCAGACCGCCCGCTGGGCCGCCAAACGGAAACTCGCCAATATGGTGGAAGGCGTGCGGGTCGTAAAACGCGAACTTCAGCTCGAAGCCTGACATGCAGCGGGCCTTTCAAAAAGACGACGCGCTTCTCGAGGACATCGCCCGCGCCAGGGCCGAGGGACGCTCCCGTATCTGGTGGCTCGGGCAGAGCGGGTTTCTCGTCCACACGCCCGCGGCCACGATCCTGTTCGATCCCTATTTGTCCGATTCGCTGACGCGCAAATACGCCGACACCGACAAGCCGCACACGCGCGTCACCGAGCGGGTCATTGCACCGGAACGCCTCGGCGGCATCGACCTCATCACCAGTTCGCACAATCACACCGATCATCTCGATGCTGAGACCCTGCTGCCTTTGTTAGAGGCAAATCCCCAAGCCCAGCTAGTGATCCCGCGCGCCAACCGCGCCTTCGTGATCGACCGGCTCGGACGCGGCGAATCTTCGCTCGTCGAGATCGATGCGGGCGAGAGTCTAACGGTCGGCAAGGTCACCCTCCATGGCATCCCGGCCGCCCACAACAGGGTCGAGCGCGACGAGCAGGGGCGATGCCGTTTTCTCGGTCTCGTGGCGCAAACCGGCGGGCGGACCTTTTATCACAGTGGCGACACCCTGTTGCATGAAGGGCTGTTTGCCGCACTCGCGCCCTTCCGGCCGGACGTCGCCTTTGTCCCGATCAACGGCAACAAGCCGGAACGCCGTGTCGCGGGTAACCTCAACGGCCGTGAGGCCGCGGAGCTCGCCAAGGCCATGCATGCCAGGGTCGCGATTCCGCACCACTTCGACATGTTCGCCTTCAACACCGCATCCCCGGAAACCTTCGCCGACGAATGCGGTCGGCTCGGGCAGCCATTCCGGGTGCTGAAAAACGGAGAGGGATACGACCTGTGAGCTTTGTTAGACGCCTATTCGGCGACATCGCCCCGGATCAACTTGGCGGCTGCTATGGGCACGAGCACCTCATCGTCGATAACGACGTGGTGGCTCTCCCGGTCTTGGTTTCCTGCTCAATGAGTTCACCCGCGCCATGGCCGCCAGAGGCATCGATGGGGAAGAGTGGAAACAAATCTTTATCAGCAATCCTGCCTCAACCTATCAATTCAAGAAACCATCATGAAACGACCATGGAGAATCGCCGGAATTGAGTTTTCCCACATGCACATGGGAGACCTGCTTGGCTGCGTCGAAAGCCATCCCAACGCGGAGATCGTCGGGATTTGCGATCCGCAGCCGGAACGGATGAACGAAGCCAGACGGAACTTCGCGCTGACGGATGACAAGGTCTTCAGCGACTATCAGGCCTGCATGGAGCAAACCCAGCCCGATCTGGTGATCCTGTGCCCGGCGACCGCCCAACACGCGCTGTGGGTCGAGCGTATCGCGCCCTACGGCGTTCATGTCCTGGTGGAGAAACCCTTCGCCGGCTCGCTTGGGGATGCCGACCGCATGATCGCCGCCATGCACGGCACCGGGAAGGAACTCATGATTAACTGGCCGCTGCGCTGGGTGGAAAGCCACGTCACCACCCACCGACTGATCCGCGAGGGATTGATCGGCGATGTGATGGAAGTCCACTATTACGATGGCAACCGCGGACCTCTCTATCATGGTGCCGACAAGACCGAGCGGGAGCCGACCGCCGAAGCAAAGTCTAACAGCTGGTGGTATGGGAAGGAATCCGCCGGCGGATCGCTGCGCGATTATCTGGGCTACGGCGTCACGCTCGGCACCTGGTTCAATGGAGGCAAGCTTCCACTGGAGGTCACGTCGGTCGTGGCGGGGAGTGAAGGGCTTGAAGTGGATGAGCACAGCGTGACGGTGGTCCGCTACGCCACGGGCTTGTCCAAGTTTGAAACCCGCTGGGGCACCTTCACCGATCCGTGGATCCATCAGCCTCAGCCGAAGTGCGGTTTTGTCATCCGCGGAACCGAGGGCACGATCAGCAGTTATGATTACGAGCCGACCGTCCGTATCCAGACCCGCGCCCGGCCGCAGGGCTACGACCAAGCGGTCGATCCGCTACCGGAGGATGGGAAAAACGGCATCGCCTACAGCTTGAACCGGATCGAAGCGGGACTTTCCATCGAGGGTCCGCTCAGCCCGGCGTTGGCACGGATCGGCCAGCGGATTGTCGATACCGCGATCCTCAGCTCGGAGACCGGAAGAACCCAAGCATTGATCGGAGGTCAATCATGAGCGCCGACAAGGATGACGCCCGGGAATTGAAAGCGGCGGCGGTGCCAACCATGGCGGCCCCGGAGCTTCCCTACCAGGTGCCGGTGGCTGACACCTATCGCCCGCTGATCGGTCTCATTGGCTGCGGAGGCATCGCTCGGAACCATCTGGAGGCCTACCGTGCCAAGGGCTATCAGGTCGTTGCCCTGTGCGATACGAATCTGGAAGCCGCTAAAGCCCTGCGGGACGAATTTTTCCCCGAGGCGGCCGTGACTGATGACTCGGAGGATGTTTTCTCACGTGGGGATATTGAAGTCGTGGACCTTGTCCTGCATCCGGAACCGCGACTTCCGATGATCCGGCGTGCCCTGGAGGCGGACAAACACGTCTTGAGCCAGAAACCCTTCGTGACGGACATCCGCGAGGGCCGCAAACTGGTCGAACTCGCGGAGCAGCGCGGACTCAAACTTGCGGTGAACCAAAACGGCCGCTGGGCACCTTATTTCAGTTATCTCCGCCAAGCGGTGAAACACGGACTGTTAGGAGATATCGTTTCGTGCGACATCCACATCGCGTGGGACCACACTTGGATCAAGGGAACCCGCTTCGAGCACATGCATCACATCGTGCTTTACGACTTCGCCATCCATTGGTTTGACATCGTGAGTTGTGTCTTTGGCGAACGCCGACCGACGCAGGTGTTTGCCAGAGTGGGACGCGCGCTGGGACAGGAGCTTGACCCGCCGTTTAGCGCGGGCGCGCTTGTCGCTTTCGACGGGGGGCAAGCGTCACTGGTTTTTCATGCCGCCACCAAGTTTTCGCCTGCGGAAACCACGGTCGTCACGGGAACCAAGGGTACTTTCCGCAGCACCGGTCCGGTCTGCGCCAACGACCGAGTGACCATGACCACGGCGGATGGTCAGGCCGAGGTTCCGCTCCACGGTGCCTGGTTCAATGACGGCTTCGCTGGCGCCATGGGCGAGTTGCTGTGCGCCATCGAGCAAGACCGGGAGCCGGAAAACTCCGCCCGTGAAAACCTGCGCAGCCTAGAGCTTTGTTTCGCCGCCATCGCCAGCGCCGATTGTGGCCAAGCTTTCAAACCCGGGGATGTCCTCGATGTCACGGGGTAGTCCCGAGATATGACAGGTGCCCGAGACCATGCCCGTCGAGCAGAATTTCCCGAGCCTTCGAGTTTGATACTACCGGTCTAAAGATCTGACCGAATTGCTCCCTTCCGCCCACGCAGTCACCTGCATGGCCTATGGCGACTCTTCCGCCTGTTTGCGTTGTTTTAGAATCGAATCCCTCAACTGCTCCGCCTTATCCAACTCGGACGTTCGCAGGCTCATGCCGCCGTCGGTGCCGAGCTGGCTCTGGACGACTTCCTCGATATCAGCAAGCGCCTTGTCCCACTCCTCGAGCGCCATGTAGACCTTGGCCCGGGCGCGGAGGTGGGGAAGGCTGAATTGCGGCTTCTTGAGCGGCCGACCGCGCTCATCAACCGCCGCAGGATCGAAGGGCGGAGCCAGAGAGAAGATTCGCGCCTTGGCCCCTTCGAGATCGCCCCGTTCAAGAGCAGCGGACACGAAGGTCTCGTCGTCCCGTTCGATGACGTTGGTGAGGACGGTGCCTCCCCTACCGCTTTGCTTGGCTAGGCCTGATACGACCACGGCAATGCGACCGTCCTTTCCAATGAGAACGCTGTTGATTTGGTTGTCCTCCGACAGGATTCCGAGACGTTGGATCAGTGGATTGTTCATGCCGCCCGGAACGGTCAGCAACGGGCACGGAGCCTCCTTATCCCCGAATCCCGCGCGAATGGTCTCGGCATCTCCATCAAGCATGGCGACGTAAGCCTTTACCTCACCTCCGGGTCGCGAAGCGGCGATATCGACGATCGACTTCGCCAAACGTTCCGGCGAGGCAGGCAGTCCATCTTCCCTTTGCCGACTCCATGGTCCGGGCTTGGCGAAAATGATCGCGGTCCATTGGCTGTCGAGGTCGGCGGGAATGTGCAGCGGTTCACCGTCGAGAGTCCGAAGTTCGGTCTGCAGCATCCGATGAGCGTCCTCGCGGTCGCCTTTCGTGAGGAAATAGTCTTCCCGGCGCCCGTATGACCAACCGGCGGTGAACGGAACCTGGAACAGCCAGTAGCCGTGATAGCGGTCTAGCAGAAAAGAGGTGAAGGTCCACATCATCGGCGCTTCGGTGTGGTCCTTGAGAATGATCTCGCGGTAGTCCTCGAAGCACTTGCGATCGGCCACATCGAGTGCCAGCAGGGCCGCTGCGGCGAAGGCCGGGCCGGGCGCATTTACGCCGCCGGTGTCCGCCACCAACTGGTCGATGACCGCCCGTGAATCCACCTCAGGATCCCGCAGGGCCCCACGAGCGATGCAGAAACGGGCGACGACATCGCAGCCGGATGGATATCCCGCCGCGAGCGCGGCTTTTGCCTCGACGATGGCCTCCTCGAGCCGGCCAAGGTTGGAGTCTGTTTTCCAGAGGCCGAGCAAGGCGACCATCAGGCGGTTGCGAACGATCCAGAGATCCGGGGCGGCCGGATGCTCGGCGATGGTCCTGCGGGAAAGCTCAACGACCTTGGCATAGCTTGCACTGGCTTCCCCATGAGTCAGGCGGTAGCGCCGAGGTGGAGCAACGAACGCGTCTTCAATCACGCGCAGGGTTTCCTCGGGGACACAGGCGGGAGTCCGCGTCAAGGGCTGGGTGGCAACGGACTTCAGCTCCGGTGGCCGGGTGGGATCCATGGCACCTTCGGGATCGAGCACCAGGAAATCGCCGGCCATCAGTGAGGAAAGCTGCGCGACGTAACGCGGATCGGTCCAGCTCCGCGCCAATGACGATCCGAACATGCGGCCGTAGTCGGGTTCGCCGTCCGAGTTTGCTTTCTGCCGAGTCGAGCCGGACATGATCAGGGCGGTGTAACCGGTCGGACTTACGGTGAGAATCCGTGGATCGGACCGCACGTAGGCGCCGTAGATCGGATTCTTCCTTCCATCCGGCAAGCGGAGCACCTGCCAGTCGGCACCATGTCCGCGCACGATCGACTCACCGGCATCGGGCAGTTCGTCGAGATTGAAGCTGATGATCTCGAGGCGTCCGGCCAGCTCGGCTTTCTTCTCCAACGCGGCGGCTGCCAGTCCTTTCAAGACGTCCTCGCCACCGTCTTCCTTGGACCAGAAGAGGAACATCGTCGAGCGCCCGAGTCCATCCATGGGAAAGCGGATCGCCTTCCCATCTGACCTCTCAAAGGTGCCGGCAAACGGCGCTCCGAAGACCTGGCCGCCGAGCTTGTCGCGCTGGAAGGCAATCATCTCGAGGTCGTCGGCGAAGCGTTCCTCGATCATTTCCTGCACGTCGGTGACGAGCCGGTTGTCGCCGAGTTCGAGAGCCATGACCATGGCGAGCCGCAGGACTTTCGCAGCGACTGGCGTGTCGAGGTAGCGATCAATCAACGGGCGCAGGGCTTCGGCGCGCCCCTCCGCATTGGCACCTTGCTTTGCAAGATCCGCCTGCGAAAGGAGCAGGTCGGCTTCAAGACGTAGCCCGGCGAATTCGTCAGGGGCCTTGACCAGCTCGCGGCAGGTTTCGAGAAGGGCCTTTCGATGTTCCGCATCCTTATCGAGGGCGATGAGTTGCTGGCGGGCGCGGAAGAGAAACTCAAGGATCAGGAAGCGGCTCGGGGAGTTCGCAGGCGAAGCGAGCGATTGCTCCGCATCGCGAATCACCCGCCGCACGGCAAGCCGCTGGCGGGCTTCCGAGGAACCTTCCTTGGCCGCCTCCAGCGCCTTTTCGAATGCCGCAGTGACTTCACTGGAAACGGCGGGTGCGGCCTCCTGCGCTGTCGCCATGGGCACGAGCAGCCCGAACGCGGTCATGCCGAGGAGGCCTAACAAAAGCGCGCGTGGGATGATGAAATTTTTCTTCATAAGCATTTCGAATCTCGAGAATCGCGAACGGATGAGACGATCACTTCACCGGTTTGAGCTGCCAGCTCTTGATGCTCACGCCGCGGTTGGGGCTGCGGGCGGTGACGCTGATCATGTTGCGCCCTTCGGAGAGCTTGACGCGTGTCGGCTTGGAGCTCTCCCAGAATCCCTTGGTGTAGGGCATGGCGAAGGGGGCGGGTTCGTCCCGGTTGATGCGGACGAGCACCTCGATGTTGGGGGAAACCGTGGCAGCTATGGCAGTGAGTTCGTATGCTCCTTCGGCGGGCACTTCGATGCGGTACTTGAACAGCTCAGGCCGCTGGCCGAGACGGCTGTAGTGGAGTTGATAGCCCTCATCCCAGCTCTTGAGGAAGAGGATGCGGTCCGAACTCTTGCGCGGCGAGTAGCAGGCCACGGCGGGCAGGGTGATGGTGCCGTCATCCGCCACCCTGATCTCTTTATCCACATCGGGAATCTCGATGTCCTCGCCTTCCTCGTCGCCGATCAGATCATCCGACTCGCCGAGCTTCATGCCGCCGACCAGCTCGAGCGCCTCAACCTCAGCCTTCTTGACGATCATCTGCTTCTTGACGAACGCGAGCCCGTTCCAGAACCCACCGCCGCGGCCAAACTTGCCGTGCGCGATGCTTACGTTTTCCTCGCCAAACGCATCGCCCAGCCACTGGGCGCGACGGACGAGTTGGTATTCGTCCTCGAACTCGCGGGCCTGCGAGTCGAGCAGGAAGTCGAGCCCGCCTTGTGGACCGCACCATGCCACCGACCACCAGGCACCGAAACAGATGACCCAGCCGTCGGGCGTCCAGTGGCTGAGGGCGGCGTGGCCGGTCTGGGTGGACGCACGGGTCGGGATGCCGAAGGCACGGGTCGTGAGCCGGCCGAGGAAGGCGCGCCGTCCGCAGACACCGCCGAGCGCGACCTGCTCCTGCGCCGGGGTGCCCAGCGTGGGGTCGTTGGTCGTGCTGCAATACGGGACATCATCCTTGATGAGGCGCACGTAGCGCCACTTGTAGTCGGGGGTGGTGATCTGATCGGGGCGGTAGATGCGCATCATCGTGCGCGTCCATGCCAGATCCTCATTGCTGTATTCTGAATCGGTGATGAAACGGCATTCCCAGGTGTTCATTTCCGGGAATGCGGGATCGAGTTCGCCATCGAGGAAGGCTTTTTCATAGTGCAGGTAGCGTTGGACCTGGTCGACATCGTATTGGGTGCGCTGGACGATGCCATGCACGCCGCTTGCGGGTTTTCCTTTGGTCCAGGGCATTTGGATGGCGGTGCCGAGAGCGAGTCGTTGGAAGATGCTGCCACGCTCGCGGGCGCGCGCGCTCTTTTCGAGGATCGCGGTGTAAACCTGCATCGTCTCGCCGTATTCGGCACCATTGGCACCGCCCGCTTTGAGGAGCTGCTGCATCAGGGCCTCATCCGCGAAAAGGGTTTCCAGCAAGTTTTCTTCCGCAGCACCCTGCTGGGCGAACTCAGCGAGACCTCGCGGGGTTGCATCGGTCAGGATGGCGATCCGCAGCAGCTTGGGATCGAGCTTGTCGGAGGACAACACCGCAGTGAGCTCGCTGAGCAATGCCGTGGCGGCATCCATCGCCTCGCTTTGCGTCTGTTCCCGCAAGTCTTCCAGAGCCTTCCTCTCAGCAGGAGAAGTTTCGTCGTGGGCAGTGGTGAGGCCGTTCCACTTGGCACGGACTTCGAGAAAGCGGGTCTTCTTCGCCTCGTCGAGCGGAGCCAGGGCGGCGACCACCTCGGCACGCAGCGACTCCAGCTCCCTGGTGTATTTCTCGTGCAACTCCGTGCCACGGGTGGTGAGCGGGACTTCTTCCTGGTCCTTTGCCACCGCGAGCGGGCTCATGGTGACGGCCAGAAGCAGCGCGATGGTGGGATAGGGCAAGAGTTTCATGGAGTGCGATGCTGTGGGAGTTTACAGTCGGGGAATCGGGTTGATTTCATGATCGGGCTACTGCTGATACACCGGGATGTAGCGGTGGGGGGTTCCGAGGATGATGATGGCCATGGGGGTCTTGTGGGGGTAGGTCTCCGGCTTTTCCGCCGTGCCTTCGTTCCATGATCCGTCGGGATTCTGCAGCGAGATCAATGAGTCGCGGATCTGGGGATACCACTTGGCGTAGTGCTCGTCTCCCGCCTGCACCATGGCCTGGATGGCGTAATAGTGGGCGTAGTAGTAGTGGCCGAGTTCCGCACGGTTGAAGATCTTCGGGCTGTTCTCGAGGTAGCGGATGGCGGCCTGCACCCACTCGGTGTCGCGCATGCCGCAGAGCTGCGCCGCGTAGGCTCCGCCGCCGGTGCAGGCGAGGGTTGATCCGCCGCTCCCCTGGTAGCCGAAGCCGCCGGATGCTTCGTTCCAAACCTGGTCGCGCAGATAGCTGACCACGCGGTCGATCGTCTCGGTGGGCACGAGGATGCCGGCCTGGCGGGCGGAGGCGAGGGAAACGAACACCATGGCGGTGACCGAGGTGTCCTGGCCGCAATCGGGCCGCGCGTGGTAACGCCAGCCGCCGAGCGGGCTCTGGGCGCGCAGGATCACCTGCACGGCGCGCTCAAGGGCGCTCTGGATCTTTTTGTTGTCTTCGGTGTTGTGGGTCATTCCCCACATCTCCGACATGGCAAGGGTGAAAAGCCCGTGCTCGTACATGCCTCCCACGGCACCGGTGGAGGATTCCTCGGCCCTCTTGAGAAGGAAATCCTTGGCGCGATCGAGCGCCGCACCGTGGCGGCCGAAGCCGGGGAAGTGACCCTTCACCATGAAGGCCATGAGACCGAGAGAGGTGCCGGCGATCTCGAAGTTCCCGTCTTTGGAAGTCCATGAGCCGTTGGGATTCTGGGTGGCGAGCAGGTATTGCAAACCGCGCTCGATGGCGAGGTCGGCGGCTTCGGTGAGTTCGGGCGCGGCGTCGCCTGGAGTGGTGGCAGCAGCGGCATCGGCGGCGGGCATATCCTGGGCGGCGAGCGGCACGAGCACCGAAACGTGGATGAGCATACCGAGCGCAATGCCCGACTGACGGAAGATAGAAGATGGACGGATCATTTGGCGACTCTTTCGTAGTAGTCTTTGAGCGTGGCTCGGTATTCGAGCGGGAGTTCGCGGGCGAAGTTTTGGTTGAGGGCGGCCCGGTTGCGGGTGCCGAGAATTTCCCACTCCGACTTCTTGTCCTTCGGGGCTTCGCCGCTCACGAAATCCGAAACGAAGCCAACGGTGTCCGATTCGTAGAGGTCGTCGGTTTCGGATTCCGATTCCACAGGATCCGGACTGGCGGAGGGAGGAGGCGTGGCGGTGTTGAGAATCAGGGCCTGCTCGATGATGAAGTGCCGCAGGGTTTGGTCGGCGGCTTGTTGCGCGCCGGAGGCCGCGGCCTTGTTAGAGGCCTCAAGCGCGTCGGCGATGGGGATCAACTGGCGATGGGCGGTGACCAGCATCGGGTGGCTGGTTTCACCTTCGATCAAGCTGGCGGCGGCCTCGGTCAGCTTGGACTGCGCTGATGAGAGTGCGGGGAGATCCTTGTCGGCGGTGCCTTGGGTTTGGCGGAGGAGTTGGCGGTGCTTGCTGGCGAGGGCGAGGGCCGCGATCAGGCGATGCAGTTCCGGCGGGTCCGCTTTGGTCACGGAGATGCCGGGCAGGCCGTTGAGCATTTGGATGATCACCAGCAACTGCTCCGAGTTCGAGTTCAGGGCTTTCTCTGCGGTCAGCATGGAGTCGGTGGCGGCTTGGTCGGATTGCATGAGTTCGGCCGCATGCTTCATGGGAATGACGGGGGCCTCGAAATCGACCGTGAGATCGATGTCGCCGAGTTTCTCCCTCACCTTCTCGTCGAGTTGCTGGAAATCGATGGTGCCCGCGACCTGGGCGAGGATGCGGCCGTAGTCCCCGGTTTCGGTGGCGAGCGCTTGTTGTTGGGCGAGTGGGTCCTTGGTGCCGGGATTCTCGCGTAGCTGACGCTGCCGGAAGGCGAGCAGGGTAGCGTCGGACTGGGCTTCGTGGAGGAACTCGACGATTTCGGCAACGTATCCGGTCTGGCTAGAAATCTCCGCGACGAGTCCCTGCACTTTGCCCAGCGACTCGACGGCGATATCCTGGATTTCTGCAGCGTCCTCGCCATCTCCATCCTCCATGGCGAGGAGGGCATCTTCGACATCCGAAGCGGCAAACACCAACGGCGTGCCGACATCGAGGCGCAAGGCGACGAGGTCGAGAGAGGGGGCAATGTCGGTCAGGCAAGCGAGGAGATTTTTCTGCGGAACAAGCAGAGGCGGCAGTTCCTCTGCGGTGGCGGACTTGGTCGCGGCGATCAGATCATGCTGGCCACCCACGATGTCGGCCATACCTTCGCTGGCCTTACTGACCGCCTGCTCGAAGGCGATGAGTTGCTGGAGCAGGTTGAGCTGGACCAGTTGTCCTTCGGCAAGAGCACGGGCTTCAGTCAGGGCGGCGGCGGCGGACTCTTGGGGCTCGAGGGCGTCTTCAGCGCTCTTTTCCTGCAGCGCGACGGTGGCGAGATCCATCGCTTGGGCGACGGCCTCCAGCCGACCGAGCAGCGGCAGTACTTGTTTTGCTGGGCCGACGTCGCCACCGGACAATTCCTTGTGAAACTTCTCGATCTCCAGCGTGAGGGTTTTCTGGTCTTCGTTGAGGGCAGGGGGGTTCTTCTCGTCGAGGGCGGCCTCCTCGGTTTGCTCTAACAGAGTGATCTGGCGGGTTTCGAATTGCTCCAACACGCCGGCGCGATTCGTGGCATCGGAGACCAGCGCGGAAACCCCGAGAACTTTCTGGGCGAGTTCGGTCGACCAGCGGGCGAGGATGGTATCGAGCTCGCGCAGGGCGTCGATCACCTCGCGCTGACGGGCCACCGCGTCGTCCTTGGCACCGGCTTCGAGCCGACTGACGGCCTCGGTCATGAGTGCCTCGGCGCGGAGTCGCAGGTCGTCGGCGGGCGGGGCAGGCGGCATCGCGAGGTCGAAAAGGCGGGTGCGCGGGGCGGGAATGGCCGGGAGTGGGGCGAGAACGAGGGCAGCGCGCAATCCGGCCTGGCGCTTTATCAAGTCCGGTGCGCGCGGGGCCGTTTCCGCCGGATCATTGCAGGTGGCAAGGAGGTCCTGTTGCCCGGAGATCAATGCGGTGAGTTGATCGCGCAGATTGCGGATCAGGGCGAACTCGGAGCCGCTGCGCATCGTGAACTCGGCCTCGAGGAGAGGACGGATGAGCGGGTAATCGGAAGTGGCGGCCTCGGTGGTCTTGCCTTCCCGCGCGAGCCTGGCGGCATCACGGATGGCGTCGGTGATTTTCCGGGTGCGCAGGTCGTGAATGCGGCGGCTGAGGCCGAGCACGGCGAGCGGCCGTTGGTCGTAGCGCATGCCTTTGGTCAACTGGTCGAGCAGTGCATCGGCCCATGCGGCGAGCTCCTCGTGACCCTTGGCCAAGGCCTCGGCCTGATCCGGAGTGGCAGTGAGGAGGCGTAGGCGGAGCACGGCGAGTTCGCGGGCAAGCATCTGGGTCTCGCGGGCAAAGACTTCGCGGGCGGCGTCGATCCCGCGCTTCAGGACCAGTCCGGCAAGCCCGCGGGCGGCTTCGTTCACGGCGGCGATGGCGGGTTGAGGGTCGCGAGTTTTCGTGCCGACCTGAGCGCGCAGAAGATCGGCGGCGCGGGCGACGTGATCGGTGGCAATGGCTCGCATGGCATCGCGCAAGGCGGCGAGTGAAGCGCTTTCCACGGCATCGCTGACCTGGTTGGCGGCGAGGTCGTCGAGCAACGCCTGCACCTCGGTGGCGGTCGCGACGAGTTGCTCGCGCACCATTTCCTGACGAATCGCCTCGAGCTGGCAGGTTGGCAGGAAACTGTCGGCGTCTGGATCGAGCGCGAGCACCAACTCGTGCGCGGCGCGTTCCTGCCGGTAGAGCGTGCGCACGCGGGTCAGCAGACGCTCCATCTGCTTGGTGATTGCGGCGAGGTATTCCTCGCGAGAGAGAAAGGTGATGCGGCGTGAGTCCGTGCGAGCGCGGTGCGGCCCACCCTCACCGGGATACTTGTCGGCCACCTCGACGACGAACGAAACCGAGTCGCCAATCTGCAGGTCGGGGAGTTCCTTGCGGTAGTCCCAGTCGAGCTTTTGCGCACCCTCGCCACTGCGCACCGGGGTCGGGAGGGTGATGGTTTTTTCCGGGCGGCGATTCACCCGGCAGGTGATTGTGGTGGTGCCGATGCCGTGATCGTCCTGCACGCGCACCGCCAGGTCGAGCGGGCGTCCAAGCATGGCATTGAGGTTCGACTCGGGCGAGGTCAACTCGACGCGCGGTGCCTGGTCGGAGGCCACCTGGAGGAAATAGCGCGGGCTGGTGAAGTCGAAGCCATGGCGGTCCTCGGTCCACGAGAAGCTGTAGCCGCGGGAGGCCGAGGCAGTCTCGGAAAGGGTCAGGGTGCGGCCGTCCTCACTGACTTCCAAGGGCAGGTCATCGGCGCCGTCGCGATGGAGCGTCGCCTCACGAATCGGAGTGTCGAGCGTGAGCTGCCAGCGGACCATGGTTTCCTCCGGCACGGTCAGGGTGAGGGCCTCGACGGTCTCGGTGGGTCGCTCGATGTAAGCGGGAAATTCGAGGTTCACCTTCACCTCGGAGAGGCGGGGTGCCGGAATCACGCGCACTTGGTGCCATTCGCTGCGGGCGTCGCCGGCCTCGACGCGGTAGCTGAAATCGCGGGAGGCTGAGGTGATCTCGTAGGAGCAAAGGCCGTCGGTGACTTCGAGTTCCAGTTCACGCGGCTTGCCCTCGCCGGTCTTCAGGGCGAGCTTGGCGGTCTTCGGCACCGCACCGGAGAAGCGGATCTCGACCTTGGCCGCTGCGCCTTCCTTGACTACAAGGTCGCCCGCCACCAGCTCGATTTGGGTCTTGGTCGGGTATCCAATGGCCAGCCACGGGGTGAACAGGCGGCCGAGTCCTGCTGCTAGAAACGGGCCGTTGAGGATGGCGAGGACCAGCAACGCCGCGGCCAGGCCGAGGGCGATCCGTAGCGGGCGCTTGAGGTCGCGTAGGGTCACGACCTCCTGTGGCGGAACCTTCTCCGCTGCCGCTTCCGCCATCCGCTGTGTGAACTCCCACATGGCCGCCGAGGTGCCGGGGGCCGCCCCGCTTTGTTGGAACTGCACCGCTGTGACCAACAGGCTGTCCATGCCGCCTTGCGAGCGTTCGATTTTCCGGGCCGCGCGGGTGGCATCGAATCCGCGCAGGCGCGACCAGCCGTGACACCAGGCCTGGCGCGTGGCCACCGCGAGCAACACCAGCGCCGCGATCGCCCGCACCCAGCCGGGCAGGTAGGTGAAGCGGTCGATGATGACGACGAAGAAGAAGAGAGGAACGAACCAGTGTGCGAAGGCCAGCAGGCCGCCGATGAAATGCTTGCGCTGCGTGCGTTGCCAAACCGCGCGCAGACACTGATTCAAAGTGCTGTGGGTATTTTCGCTCATCAGGTCAAATCATGTCGTCTCCGCAAAATCCATTCCATCCCGAGCAGGCCGATCAGCACCGCGGCGACCACTCCGTTGTCCCACAGCGGACGTTCCGAGCGCACTGTGGTGGTGACCGGTGCTGCGTTCACGAGGGTGCCGAGTTTCGGCAGGTCCCGCACACCGAGGGTGGTGCCGCCGGTGAGTTGGGCGATCCGCTGGAGCCCGTCGAGGCGCATGTTGGTATCCGTCAGTTCCTCGTTCACCACCGCCACCTGGAACTCCGTGGTGTTGGACACCTCCTGGTCGTCCTCGTTGGCTTCCAGACGGTAACGCCCCGGCACCGGCGCGGTGAAGTAGCCCTCGTAAAGCCCCGGCGAAGTGCGGTCGGGCTGGAGGCTCACGCGTTCCTTGAGCGCGTTGCCGTCACCACCATTCACGGTGATCTCGAAGGAGGTCTGCACCACCGGTTCGTAATCCTCGTCGAGCACGTGGGCGAAGAGGCGCGCCTGTTCGCCGTCGTGATAGGTCGAGCGGTCGGTTTCGAGGCGGATGCGCTTGTGCTCGCCCATCAGGCGCGAGAGCGTGAGAAACTGAATGCTCTGCGACCACACGCGCCAGTGGTATTTGTCGCCGGTCTTGAATCGCAGCCGCCAGAGCCGGTCGGTGGCGAGCGACATGCACTTGCCGGTGCCGTAGCGGTGCCAGGCGACCAGCGGGTAACGCTGCGACCCGCCGCTGGCATCGGAAAGCGTGGCCAGCACGGTGGCACCGGGTTTCGCAGCGAGCAAGGGCGGGAGGTGGTCGAGCGGCGCGACGCGGCTCCAGATTCGGTCGTTTTCCTCGGGATCGTTCTCGAGCACCATCACCATGCTGCTATGCCCCTCGGGAGTGAGTACCGGATAGACCGACTCGGAAGTGAGTTCCCACTCGCTGTCGGGCTCGAAGCGCACCGGCAGCATCGTTTCGACTGGCGTGCCGGCGAACGAGGCGGGCGTGTGCATCGGCCCACAGAGCACCAGCAGCGAACCCCCGCGGTCGCGGATCAGTTCTTCTAACAGGCCGAGTTCCTCGGGTGTGAAAAACGCGGCGTCGACGTCTCCGAGGATGACGAGGTCATACTGGAACGCATCCTCGCGCTTCGATGGGAAGCGTTCGATGTGCTCGGGCGAGTTGCGCGCGAACTCGGGTCCGGCCGATGAGGCGATGAAGGTGGTGTTGAGCCGCGGGTCGCGCTTGAGGATCGCGCTGAGGTAGCGGAACTCCCAGCGGTTGTTGCCCTCGATGTAGAGCACGTTCACCTTTTCGTTGACCACCCGGATGCTGCGCTCGACGCGGTTGTTGGCCACCGAGACCTCGTCGTCGAACGGTTCGATCGCCACCACGATCCGGGCCGCGCCCTTTTCATAGAGATCCATATTGAAATCGATGTCCTCGAACTGCAGTCCGCCCTCGAGTCGCACCCGTTTCTGGGAAACCTGGCGGTCGTTGAGCGTGACGCTGAGCTTGGCTGTGCGTTTTTCGTAGCCCTTCGACAACAACTGCACCTTCACCGGCACACGGTCGCCGGAGAAGGCGACCTCCTGCATCACGATGTTGCGGACTGAGACATCGTCAGGCTGGTTCAGGCCGATGGGCACGGGAAAAACCGGGATGCCGCGCGCGCCGAGATTCTGGAGAACGGACTCGGTCCGCCGCGAGGAGGCGTTGTCGATGCCGTCGGTGAGGAGGACGATGCCCGCAGGCGGAGTGACACCCGACTTGGCCACGGCTTCCAGCGAGGCCGCGATGGAGGTGGCCGGTTCGGAGGCGGTAAGGCTCGCGAGATCAGCGCCGCTGACCGTACTGGCATCGCTGATGACTTGCGGCGAGGCTCCGAAGCTGTGGTAGCTGATGTCGAGGGATCTACCCAGATCCGCCAAGGCCGGCCCCGCCGATTCAGTTAGAATGCCACGGGCGAGATCGAGGCGCGAGGCGGAGAGGATCGCCTGGCGCTGGTCGGCATCGAGCCGCATCACCACGCGTTCAGGTTCGAGGTTTTTCTCCCCTTCCAGCATCCCGAGCGCCGCCGCAGCATCCGCGACGTCGTCCGCGTTCTTGCGCGGATCCTTCATCGACATGCTCTCGGAAACGTCGATCAGCACCGGCAGGGTGCGGGCCTGAGTGTGGGATTCGGTCACCACGGCGGTCGGCTCGAAGAGCGAGGCAACCACGAGCGCGAGCGTGACGAGGCGCGCGACGCCGAGCAGGACACGCAGCCACAGCGGCAGCCCCCACCCGCGACGGTAGAGGAAGATACTGAGCAGCACCACGGCTGCGAAGACCGCGATCATGAGCGGCGGCGAGAGCGGCCGCGCCCAGAAGAAGTCGTCGAATCCCAGGGTCATGAGCATGGAGTCAGGCATTCTGCGGCTCGCGGGTGGCGGGGTTGTCCTGTCTTGAGGGACCGCGTCTGAGAAGGCGGTCGGCAAACAGGCTTTCGAAGATGAGGAAGGCGAGGCCCGCGATCATGAAGAAGCGCCAGGCGGAGCGGCCGGTGCGCGTCGATTCGATCGCCGCCGCCAGCTCCTCGTCACTTGCGGTCACCTTCGCGCCGAGCCCCTCGAGGTTCGCGCGGAGTTCGGATTCTGGCAGGCAGGCGACATCCGATTCGCGTGGGTCGACGTTGACCGCGATCGGAATTCCCGCAGCCTGGACGCTGACGCGAGCCTCGTAAAAGCCCGCCTCGGGCGCCGTCTCCAGCAGCGCCACATACTGCCCTTGGTGCTCGCGCACCGGCACGGTGATCGTTTCCCCGGTGGGCGTGTCGAAGACCGCGTCACTGGCGTCCGGTTGCTCGACATAAGTGAGCGTAAGCGAATCGCCCACTGTGCGAGGACCTTCGAATTTGCGACCTGCCAGATAGGTTACGATCTGCTGCATGACCATCGGGAAAACCGGGGTGAGCGCCATGTTGTTCCATGCCGTCTCGGCGGTGGTCGTGAACATGAAGACATGACCGCGCCCGAGCGACTGCTCGAGCAGGATCGGGGCACCGCTGCCGGCCAGTTGCAGGACGGAAAAACTCGAAGCTCTCGGCTCGACTTCGATCTGACGGAGAAACCGCGTTTCGTTGAAAAGATCCTCCGGCAATGAAAGCAGCGGCAGACAGACATGGTGGTCGGGCATCTCCGGATCCAGCGGCTTGCCCGCGCCGAGGGCGTCGCTCGTATCGACCACCCGCCCGATCCTGGCGGGCAGCAGGGCCCCTTCGCCACTGCTGGCCCGCTCGTTCCATGCGCCGACTTTCACACCGTCGCCCGCGAACCAGACCAGCCCGCCGCCCTTCCGCACGAAACGCGTGAGCTGCGCGGCCTGTTCCTCGGTGATCTCCGGCACGTCGGCGAAAACGATCACGTCCACCTCCTCGAGCTTCTCGGCGGGAAACGACAGCCACGGCACCGCGCGGACCACGTAGTCCTCGCTTTGCGCGCCGTCGGCACGGGCCAGTAGGGCGGCCACCACGAGGCGTCCGGCATCGCCCGAGGAGCCGTCCACGCAGAGCAGGGACACCTTGTCCCGCACCACCGCGACCGTGCGCCGCACATTGTCCGCGGGCAACATGTCACCCGTCACCTCTGCCGTGATCCGGGTTGCTCCAGCGTTGTGGAACGGCACGAAAAGCGAGACGGTCTCGGAAGCGCCTGCCCCGATCAGCGGAATCACCTTGCTGTCGATCTGGGCGTCATCCACGCGGCATTGCACCATGATGTTGGAAACCGGCGCGACCCCGAAGTTGCGCACCGTCGCCCGATAGCGCGCCGTCGTCCCTTTCCTCAGCACGCCCGACACGAGTTCGAGATCGGTGACGGCGAGATTGGTAGGATCTCCCGGAACTGGCACGACGAAGAGTTCCGCCTCCGCCGCCAAAGCGGCAAGCCCTTCACGCAACTGGGCCGATGGCTGTTTCCAATCGCGGGACTGACCGTCGGTGATCAGATAGATTTCCTTCTGCGGTGCCTCCATGTCCGTCACCAACTCCGCGAGTTCCTTCGGCACACTGCCGAGATCGAGCGACTCGGGGCTCACCTTTCCGGATTGCAGGGCCTCGGCGAAGCGCTCACGATCATAGGCCATGTTGCGCAGCAACACGCGGTGATCATCGCCGAGCAGGACGAGCGTGACGGGGTCGCCGGGTACCATCTTCCCGGAAATCAGCTCGACCCGCTTCAACGCCTCGTCAAAGCGTGTTGATCCTTCACCGCCGTGCCCCATGCTGAACGACGAGTCGATCGCAATCACCACGCCCGCCCTTCGCTCGCCCGGCAGCCACGAGTCGCCGGTCCACGCCGGCCGCGAAAGCGCCAGCACCAGCAACAACAGCGCAACGCAGCGCAGGATGAGCAGAAGCAGGTCACGCAGTTTGATTTGGCGCGATCGCACCCGGACGTTACGGTTCAGGAACTGCATCGCCGCCCAATCGGTGTGCTGGACCTGGAAACGGGTGAACAGGTGTGCCAGAATGGGAAGCCCGATCCCCAACCCCGCGATGAGAAGCAATGGATTGAGAAAAGTCATGAACGGGCTGCGACCGAGGATCCGCTGAGGTTTTGGCGTTGCAGGATGACTTCGCTCAGCACCGCATCAAGCGGGCGCTTCGTGTGAGTCATGGTGTAGTCGATGTGGCTTCCCACACATCTTGAACTCAGGTCATCCAGATACTTTTGCAGATCAGCCAGATAAGACTCCCGCATCCGGTCGGTCTGGGTAGTGAGCGGTTCCTCGCCCTCAAGGCCCTCGAAACGCCACGTGCCTTTGAAAGGAAACTCCAGCTCGTAGGGATCGAGCGGCTGGATGACGACCACGTTGTGTCCGTCGAACTTGAGATGGTCGAGTCCCGCCATGATATCGTCCACGTCCGAGAACAGATCCGAGATCAGCACCACGAACGAGCGGCGCTTCATCAACAGCGCGATGTCGTGAAGCTGTTTGGCGACGGTGGTCTTCGGCACCGGCTTGGTCACGCGCAGCATGCGGTCGATCTCGAGGATGACGCCCATCGACGAGCGTGGCGGCATGTAGGCGCGCACTTCGGAATCAAAAACCGATAGACCGACGGAGTCGCGCTGTTTCAGCACCAGGTAGGCGATCGAGGCGGCGAGAAACTTCGCGTATTCCAGCTTGTTGACTTTCCCCGAGCCGTAGGACATCGAGGCGCTCGAATCGATCAGGATGTGGCAGTCGAAGTTAGTTTCCGCCTCGTAGAGCTTGGTATAATAACGCTCGGTGCGGCCGAAAACGCGCCAGTCGATCGAGCGAATCGGATCGCCCGGCGCATACTGGCGGTGATGCGCGAACTCGGTGCTGAAGCCGCGCAGCGGACTGCGGTGGCTTCCCACCCGCAGGCCCTCCACGACCTCGCGCGCGACCAGTTCGAGGTCACCGAGTTTTTGCAGCACCTCGGGATCGAGGTATTGCGTTTCCGGCAGGTAAACGGACATGTTTTCGGGTGTTATTTCCCTTCTACTGGTACCGCTTCGAGCAGTTTCCCGATCAGGGTGTCGGAGGTCATGCCTTCCGAACGCGCGGCGAAATTCGGGATGATGCGGTGCCTTAGGATTGGCAGGCAGAGTTCCCTGATGTCCTCGATCGCCACATGGCAGCGCCCGCGCAGGGCCGCCCTTGCTTTGCCGGCGACAATGAGATTGAGCGATGCGCGCGGGCCAGCGCCCCAGGCCATCAGCTTGTTGACGAAGTCCGGTGCGTCCGGTTGTCCGGGACGGGTCGCCCGCACCAGTGCCGCCGCATACTGGAACACAGGGTCGGCCACCGGAATGCGCCGCACCACGTGCTGGAAATCCAGAATGGTGGGTCCGTCGACGACCTGATGGGTCACCGGCTCGTCATCGGTGGTCACACTGCGCATGATGTCGAGCTCCTCGGTGTGGCTGGGATACTTGACCATGATATTGAAGAGGAAGCGATCGAGCTGGGCTTCGGGGAGAGGGTAGGTGCCCTCCTGTTCGATCGGGTTCTGGGTGGCCAGCACGAAAAACGGCGCGTCGAGCTTGTAGTCCTCACCTCCGGATGAGACCCGCTTTTCCTGCATGGCCTCGAGCAGGGCCGCCTGCGTTTTGGGTGGCGTCCGGTTGATCTCATCGGCGAGCAGCAGGTTGGTGAAGACCGGGCCCTTCTGGAATTTGAAACTGCGCTGGTGTGTCTCGGGATCTTCCTGCAGCAATTCGGTTCCGGTGATGTCGGAGGGCATCAGGTCGGGCGTGAACTGGATGCGCTTGAAGCCCAGTGACATGGTCTTGGCCAGCGAGCTCACAAGAAGCGTCTTGGCCAGGCCGGGCACCCCCACCAGCAGGCAGTGGCTGCGGGCAAAGATCGCGATCATCATTTCGTCGATAACCTCGTCCATGCCCACGATGGTCTTGCGCAACTCCTTTACGATCGCGTCTCTGGATTCGCCGAGTTTCTCCACGGCCTGGATGTCGTCTGCTTCTTTTGACATGGGGTCTCCTTATTGATCTGAACCAGAAGTTCTAGTGTTAGGCGAATACCCCGGCCACGAAGCGGGTCTTTCAGTGCCTGGGCGAGGGATTGGAAAATTACTTTGAGGCAAGCCGTCCAAGGCGGCGTGGCAGCATCCTTCATGCCCGTCTGCGTTTCCGCGCATTCCCGTTCCGAGCAATCGAAGTCGCCGGAACGCCGTCAACGGCTTGGCATCGAATCAACAGAGTCGGTCTCACGAGTCGAGCAAGACGACCAACAAACAGCGGAAGCCTCATGAGTGAAGATCAACCACCGGCCGGCGATTCCTGTCACTTGTTGGTGATTGGGGTCATCCTAGAGGGAGATCGAGAAGGGTGGTGCCGCAGTGTCAATGTTCGCAGCTTGGAAGCGAGGCTGGATCTGACTCCATGAGGACAGCGAAGTTTCCGGTTTCCTCTGGATTCATGTGAGACCTGAGAATGAGGAGCCGTAGAACTAAAATGGGTTCTTTCGTTTCAGGTTGAAGTCGATCACCTCGGCTCCGGAGAGCCCAGTGGCACCGCCCACTTGGCCAGCTTCGCTGCCAGCGCTTCCTTTCGCAGTGGTTTCGGCAGGAAATCATTCATCCCGCTTTGCAGACACTTTTCAACATCCGAGAGTTGCACATTCGCTGTCAGCGCCAGGATCGTCACGGGGGCTTGATGGGCTTTCGACTCCGCGTCGCGAATCGCACCAGTGGCTTGGAATCCGTCCATCACGGGCATCTGGCAATCCATCAAAACAAGCTGGTAGTTGCCCGCCGCAGCCATCGCGGCACCTTCCTGACCGTTTGATGCCACGTCGACACGGAAGCCAAACTTTTGCAGCATCAGCTTCGCCACCGTCTGACCCATGGGGTTGTCTTCCACCACGAGCGCGCTTCCATCAAAATGGAGCGATGTCGGCGCGATCGAGGTCTCTGCGGCATCATCATGCGGAGCATCTGTCACGGGCAGGCAGAGGATGATGTGGAATTCGGATCCTATTCCCGGCTGGCTCTTTGCCGTAATACGCCCCCCCATCAACTCGATCAGCGAACGCGAAATGGATAGCCCGAGGCCGGTGCCATCGTGACGGCGTGTGTTGGAACCATCGTGTTGACTGAACGGCTGGAACAAATGCTGGATGAAGTCTTCGGAAAAGCCGATGCCTGTGTCACTCACCGCGATTTCCAGGTTCACCAAGGCCGGAGTGCCGGTTACGAGCTTTGTTTCCACCATCACCGAAACACCACCTTGGTCGGTGAATTTGACCGCGTTGCCGATGAGGTTGATCAGGATCTGTCGTAGTCTGCCTGCATCGCCAATGACCCATGCGGGCATCTCTGGCGGCAGCCGGAGCTTGAGTTGCAGGTCCTTCGCCTCCGAGCGAACTCGCATCAGCGTGACCACCTCTTCAAGTAAGGCAGCAGGCTGAAAAGCTTGGTTTTTTAGGTCGATCTTGCCTGCCTCGACTTTCGAGAGGTCGAGGATGTCTCCAATGACATCCAGCAGCGCCATGGCGGATTTTTCCGCGTTGATCACCAGCGCCGTTTGAGATTCGGAGAGAGGGGTGTCTTGAAGAAGCTGGAGCATGCCCAGCACACCGTTCATGGGGGTGCGGATTTCATGGCTCATGCTCGCTACAAAAATGCTTTTCGCTCGGCTGGCGGCCTCGGCTTGCTCGCGGGCGGTGCGTTGCAGATCCTCCGCCTCACGCAGGCGTTGCTCCAACTCCTTTTGCTGGGTCATGTCGAAATGCGTGCCAACAAAGCGATACACCTTGCCTTGGGCATCACGTAGCGCACGGCCCCGTGCCATGATCCAGATGTAGTGTCCGTCCCTGTGCCTCATTCGGGCTAGGTTATCGAAAACAGGCGTCTCTCCGCGAAGGTGCTTCTCGACCCGTTCCTTGCTGAGAGCGAGATCATCGGGGTGCAGGCGCGATTCCCATTCCTCAGGCAAGTTTTTGATTTCATCATCTGCATAACCCAGCATCGACTTCCAGAGTGGTGAATACATCACTTTTTTCTCGATGAGATCCCAGTCCCAGAAGCCTGTGTTGCTGCCCTCGATCGCCAGTTTGAGGCGTTCTTCGGATTGCTGAATGTGCAGCATCTGTTGTGCGATGATGGCATTGTTCCGGCGGTTCATCGCCATGCTCGAAACCTTCTGCACAAAGACCTGAAAGGACTGGATGCGGTCCGGCATCAGCGGTGTGTGAAAGTCCGCCTTCTCGTGGGTGATGCCGGTGAGCACCACGGCGATGCGCTTGCCGGTTTGATCCAGGCAAAAACCGATCACGAGATGGGCAAAGTCGAAGCCCGCAGGTAACTGCCTGAGGGACTCTGCCGACACCACTTCCGTCTGCTCCTTCATTTGTTGCCGCCGCGCTTCGATCCACGCCGCCAATTCCGCTGGCTCCGGCGGTGTGGACTTCATGCCCTCGACGGCTGTCGGGACAGGAAATAGGCACCCATCGGTATCCACGGGCCAGAAGAGGCTGAATTCCTGCTCAAATACATCCAGCATGGCCTCCACGACCATGTCAGCGAACTCCTGATCGCCGACGGCATAGATGGCCCGCGTGGTGAAGGCGTGAATGCGCCCGAGGCGGCCCAGCTCTTCGTCGAGCTGATACTGGGCATCCACCATTCGTTGCTCGACCGCCGAAAATCGCGTCACCCGCAGCTGCAAAGCCTCATAGCGTGCCTGCAGCTCATCATAGGGCAGCTGTTCTGACGCAGCTGGCGGAGTGAGCGGAACTTCTTTCATCTTCAATGGCGGTAAATCGCGTAGATGGCCGTGGTGTAGTTATGATAAACATTGGAGCCGCCTAGGCGGGCGAACTCACCAAATCCATACATCCCCAGCCATGGCGGCACCACGCCATCCGTGCTCAGGGGGAACTGCATGCGGCTCACCAGCTCTTCCTTCATGATGCGATTGAAAAGGTAGCGTCCACGTGCCAGGCAGTCTGCATGAAAGACCGCCACCGGTTTCTTGCCTCCCGCGCGTGCATTCATCTGCTCCATCATGCGGTCCATGTCGCTAAAGATGCGATCCTCATCGCGCACGGTGAGCCACACCTTCGTGCCCTCACGGATCTCCGTCGCGTAGTGCATCGCCCCATCCTCATCACACTTCGTCACGACGCGCAGGATGTGGGGATTACCATATTCGGCGGCGGCTTCGTCGGACAATTGCTCAGCCAGCGCACCCACGGGAATCGAGTCACCACAGGTCGCCGTCGCAGCGTCTAGTCCGAGCCTCGCGGTGTATTCCTCCCATGACGGCTTGCCATTCAGCTCAATGATGCGAGTGCCATCGGCCTTGGTCACGGTCATCGGTTCGCCCACGGCCATGAAGCCGTGGGTGGCCTGCGTGTCGACGCTCAAAGTCGGATCCGCAAAGCCCACGGCCCATGCCGCATGCTCGTAAACGGTGCCATCCACCATCTGGTAACTGACCACGCCTCGCATGTTGTCGGATGAGGTTGCACCAAAGATCGTGATCTCCGGTCCAAAGACGGATTCGATGCCCGCGATCGCCTGATCATTGGCGATGTCGATACCGGAGGCCAGCAAGTAGATCATGTTGATTCCCGCTTGCTGGGCTTTGAGTTGTTGCGCCATTTCCGCTGCTTTTTCGAAAGCATTGCGGCCATGGATGTCATCGACATGTGCCACGGCGAACTCCTTGCCGCGCACCACCATCAGGGCCACGTCTTTCATCGACTCGCTGACGCCTTCTTTGCCTACAATTCCGCAGCACGAGGAACCAAGCACTCGTGCGCCGGGTGCCAGTTCGCGGACCTGATCGATCAGCGCCTGGTAGTCATGCCCGATGGAGGCGTTGAGCATGACGAGATCGCAGGACTTGTCCGCACCGAGAGCGGATTCGAGGCATTCGGTGATCGCGTTCCGGGAATTGACCATGCGGGTGCTTGCAGAGAAGAATTGGAGCATGAGAGTTCGATGGGTTTGGTCTTTTAGGTTGGCCTTCGAGTCAGCCGTCGGGCCGGAGCGGAGGCAGGAAAAAAAGGGTGGGTTCGCAGGTGCGTCGGTGTCTCGGAAAAAAATCCTTCAGACTTGCTAGGATATGGCGGAATCAGGCGATTTCGGAACGGAAATGATTCCCCGCGAGATTAACTTTCTAGGGCGCTTTGCCAAGATCGTTTTTGGCGGCAGTTGTTTGAGATATGGTTTTCTGAGGTCGAGAACGGCTCGTCTCTAACGAGTCATCGAGAACCAGGATGCGGCCGCCCACGGGGAGGGTTTCCTCCAACTGGCACGCCTGACCTGGTCCGGAGTCGCTTGGGATGCTGACGTCACCCTCTACAGGTAGATGTTGAACTCTGAACCCAAATCAGTAGGGTCAGTTCTTAGATGCCGATTCAAAATCTCAGCAGCCGTGCGTTAAAAAAAATCAAAAAGCTCGGGCTCTACGCGCTCCAGAAGACGACATCCTGGCGCTACAACCCGGAGATCGAGAAGGCGCTGGAGAGCCAAGTAAAGCAATGGCTTTGCCAGCCAATAAGTACCCCGTGCGAACCCCCTTCGCGCCCGATCGATCGCTTCAATTTTTCCGACGGGGAACGTTTCACTGAGTTCCTTCACGATTCTCACAAGACTTTCGTTTGCTCCCAGGATGGTCCGGAACTCGACGAGTTCGGCCGCCCCGGCCGCTGGCAACCCCGTGGCGTCCGTTTCTTCAAGGACCGGGTCAAGGAGCGTTACATCAAACTCTTCCCGAAAAGTTTTGCTGCGAACGGTGAGGGTCGCTTCATCGAAGATGCCCTGCGGTCCGGATTCTATTCCCACCTCTGCCCGCTCTTCGAATTCCTAGTCCGCGATCAGGATGGGGCGATCATTGGATACGCCATTCGCTCGGGTCGCGAACTGACCGCCTATGAGTTCGAGCGCTACGTGAACCACATCATGCGACCAGTCGTCTGTCGGGCTACCGAGGAAAGCGGATTCTACTTCCACGATCTCATCGATCACAATGTGATCATCCGCGACGGAGTGATCTCGCTGATCGACATCGAAAGCGTCCTTCCGATCGAATGGTTTGGGAAGGATGCCTCCTTCGCCACCACGAAGTTTGATCTCGTCGACATTGGTTGGCCACTGCACACCAAGTGGAAGTCGCCTGACTGGTATGGGGAGTTCATCCGGCGCTTGCAGGAAGTGGGTTGAATCGTCGACCGCCAACGGTTGTCCAGTGATGACGCGTGTGAAGCCCGCCCGGCTGGACTGCGGGCATTTGAGGATCTGGAAGCTTCCGCAAATTAGTCTACATCGAGCTTGTCCCAGAGCCGAAATTTTTCGATTTTGATGCAGAGCCGTTCGGCGCGGATTTCCCCACTTTACGAGTCTGAGTTCCTAAACGAGCGAGAAGGCAAGCCTTTGGATTTCAGACTCTGGAGTGATGACATCGACCCATTGCTGACGCTTTGAGAATGTGCACTCCAGCCTGCCATGCCCGTGAATCCCGACATGCTGCCGACCCGTTACTCTCTCATCGAGAGGGCCCGTTCGCACAATGACAGCAAGACCTGGGAGGATCTGCTCGATTACTACGAGTCGTTCATCGCAAAGATCCTCCTGCGGATGGGTTTTCGGGGCATGGATCTGGAGGATGTCCGGCAGCAGGTGTCGCTCAAACTCTGGCAGGGGCTCAAGTCCTACCAGCGGGACGCAGGCCGGGCGCGATTTCGAAACTGGCTCTCGACCTTGATCCGCAATGCCGCGATCAATTGGATCAACGCGCAGCGCAAGGTCGGGCGCGAATTCATGCTGCAGTCGGACGAGTTCGAGCGCATCGCCACCGAGGGGCCGGAAATGGAGCAACTCATCGAGCAGGAATGGCAGCGGCATGTCGTCACCCTCGCGGTCGAGAATCTCAAGCAGGTGTTTTCCGGCAAGGCGCTGGAGGTGTTCGCGCTCTCCCTCGAGGGCGAGTCGACGGATTCGATCGCCGCCATCCTCGACCTGCGCAAGGAAAGTGTCTACGTCCTCAGGACGAGGGTGAAAGCCCGGGTCCGACAGGAGATCGCAAGGCTTCAGCTCGAATTGGAGGGCGGACGCCATGAATGAGTCCGACCCGTTCTACGAGAAGTCCTTGCAAAAAATCGGCTTCTTTGCCGCTGAACTGTATGCCGACGCGGAGGTGCCGACCAGCATCAAAGAGGCCCGGGATGACCCAGCGCCGCTGTTCCATGCCCTGAAGAGCATCCCAACCCGTTACGAAGGTGCGGAACGGATCGGTCGTGGCGGGACCAAGGAGATCTTCCGGGTTCGCGACCTGCGCTCGACTCGCGAAGTCGCGATGGCGAAGCCGTTGCCATCCCTCGGTGAGGATGACTTCGACGCCTTTCTGCGCGAAGCCCACATCACCGCACGGCTTGACCACCCCGGGATCGTGAAACTCTTCGACATGGGGGTCGATGAGGACGGTCGGCCGTTCTTCACCATGGAACTCAAGAAGGGCCGCTCGCTGCGGGAGATGCTGTGGGAGGCCAAGGAGGGCGGCGAATTCCCGCTGAGGCGGCGGCTCTCGATCCTGCTCCGCGTCTGCGAGGCGATCGCGTACGCCCACTCACGCCGGGTTCTCCACCTCGATCTCAAGCCGGAGAATGTCCAGATCGGCGAGTTTGGAGAGGTGCAGGTTTGCGACTGGGGCATGGGCGTGGTGCTTCGACCTCGCGAAGGCGAATTGGAACAGACGGAAGTATTCCTCGACCCCGACCTCTACGGGCCGCTGCTGAGGCACTCCCGCGGCACGCCCGGCTACATGGCACCGGAGCTTTCGGAGGCCGGGCGACCGAAGTCAATCGAGATGGATGTCTTCTCGCTTGGCTGCATGCTGCAGGAACTGCTGACCCCGCAGGCGCCGGATGGCCCGGAAATCCCGCACGAACCCGGCGACGAGGTGCTGTGGGCCATCGTCGCCAAGGCCAAGAAGAAGAATCCGGCCAGGCGGTATCCCTCCGTGGCCGGCCTCCAGCGCGACCTGTCGAGATACCTTGCCGGCTACAGCACCTCGGTCGAGCATGCGGGATTTTTCCGGGAAGTGCAGTTGTTCTACCGCCGCCACCGCACCCCCTGCCTGCTGGTAGCGGGGCTCTTGCTGCTGATTGTGGCAGGGACCACCGTGTTCTTCGTGTGGCTTCGCCAAAGCCGCGAGGAGGCAATCGTAGCACGGCAGCTTGCCGAGCGGTCTCAGGAGCTTTACCGCGCCCAGAAAGTCGAGGCGGAAACCGCCCTGCGGAACTACCTGGCCGCCACCGAGGAATCCGACCGTCGAATTGAAGAGCAGGCGCGCCTCACCGCCGAGTCGGTGAGGCTCTTGACCGGAAGGTCTTATTATCAGGATGACGACATCCTGCCCAAATTGGTCCGCGAAGGGCTGAGACGCCTGGACCGGGTGATCGCGCTCGATCCGCCTCCCGAGTCGCCGATCTGGGATCGGAAGTTCTGGCTACTGTTTCTCAGCCAGGATCTGAAGGGCGCGCTGGAGACCCGGGGAGGAAAACTCGACATCGACGAAATCCGGGATCTGGTCGCCCTAGCAAGTGATTATGCGCCGGCTCAGACCGAATCCGGTAGCCTGCCGAGCCCAGACTTTGCCCGCCTGATGAGGGACCTTGCCGAGTTGAACAAGCCGAGCCGCAGCCCCCTGATGGAGCGGATGCTGATCTATGACATGCAGTTTCCCCGGTCGGATGAAGAACGGGCGGCGATCCTCCGTGAAGTGCTCGCCGCAGTGAATCCGGATGCCACCGAGGTCGATCTCACCTTCGACCCCCGGGACCGGTCGCTCGTGGTCTGCGGTGCCAAAGTCCGTGTGCTTTCCCTGCGGGCGAGGCACGGCTGTTCCGACCTCAGTCTGCTGCGCTTCCTGAAACCCCTAAGAATCGTGTTGAAGGGAACCGGGGTGACCGATCTGAAGGAACTCAACGGCCTCCAGCCGGTTTTCCTCGATCTCCGTGACACCGATGTCGGAGTCCTCCAGCCACTGACCCGGATGCCCTCCCTGCAAGAGGTCAAACTGACGCCGGGGCGCTTCACCGAGGAGGAACTCTCGATCCTGGAGAAACGGGAATAGTCGGCCGCCAGCCGCCACCAAGCGCCCCCGCAAGGCGAAACCGCAGAAATCTCCGAAAATTTCGCCCCAACTGTTTCGATTTTCCGGTCGGGACGGTTCTTCCCTCTACGGATGCCCGGAATCCGGGCATTCCGCTGGTGTCGTGTGTTCACCAAGGTGATGCGAGCACAGTTGGCATTCAATCGCCATGGATGGAGTAGCGATAAAAAAGCACTCCTGCACTCCCTTCGCTGGAACTACCTGAACTACCTGAACCACCTGCGAACCACAGTCTCATTCCCAGTCATGAAACCCAAGAAATCCATCGTCTTCGCTGCTGCTGCTCTAACTTCGATCCTCACCGCTTCCGGTGCCAAGGTGGTGTTTGACAGTGCCACCCTCAATGCCTCCAGCGAATTGTCCTCGGTAACCCTTTCGGGAACCCCTCAGGATCTGGCAACCAGCACGCTGACCTACGCCGATTTCTCGGTCACCTCCAGCCACACGTCGCTGGCGTCAACGATCGGTGCTCTTGACTATGGCTCTGGCACCTCGTTGCCGGGTATTGGGGTCAACCGCACAGGCACCCTCAAGATCGAGGAAGTCTCCAGGGACGAACTTCTCACCGTTGGTTTTAATCAGCAGGTGGATCTCACTCAAATCACAGTGCAGGGTTGGGGCAATAACGACGATCCTGTCGTCATCGCCCTGGCCTCGGATCCCGGGGTCATCAGCGTGACGACTTTCACCGACACGGGTGCTTTTGACGGTGATCGCTTGGAGGCCCAACCCAACGGATATTCCTACAGCTCGGGCCTTCTGACCTTGCGTATTAACGGCTTTGCCCATTCGACCGTGGTCAATTTTGAGAACGCTGTGAGTCTGAACTCATTCAGCATCTTCTCCGATACCACCAACGGTGGCTCAGGCGGTGTTGCCTTGGGCGGATTCGTCTACGCTATTCCGGAACCTTCATCGGCCCTTTTCGGAGCAATGGGCCTGTTAATGCTTCTTCGCCGCCGTCGATAGCCTTGATGTGCAGGGACTTTTTCACGCGCCCCGCTCTGGCCCACGCCGAGTGGGGCTTTTCTTTTGTTTGCTCCTCAAACGCAAGCGATGTTTCGCCTCTTTCTTTTTCTCCTACTCGGTGTGCTAGCGCTTCCCCTTGCTGCCGAAACTCTCTTTTCGACTGCTCTCGGGCCAAGTGGCACCCTCCCGCAGGCGGTGCGAAACGGCACCCTGCGTGTCGTCGCACCGAGCGGCAGCCAGCTTTTCCGAAGCGATTTGAACGGGACTCCTCTCCTTGGAATCCATGGAGGCTTTGACGACGCAAGCGTGTCAGGAACGGAAACCCTCAGCATCTTCTTCGACCGCAAGAACCGGATCGATGCCCTCGAACTCGGAGGCTTCGGACCGTCCGATTCGCCGGTGCTCCTGTCGGGTTTTGCCAGCGATCCGGGGGCTTCGCTGGCCAATGGCACAACGAGTTTTGTCAATGGCGTCCTTTCCCTGACCGCGACCAGCTTCGCCGAGATCGCGGCCGTCTCGTTTACCAGCCCGCAGAGCGTCGATCTCTTTGCCATCTCCGCGCCGGAGGCAGATGCCGAAGGCAAAGGGATCAGCCTCGTTAGCCTTTCCCATACCCCGCAGCCACAAACGCTCTATCGCGAGGAGTTCCCGAACGGTCGCCGCAGTGCCCGGCCGCTTGCCGACTGTGGCTGGGATGCATCCTCGGCGACGGGCAGTGGTTCGGGCGGCAGCATTTCCCCCACGCAGACCGTGGTCGCGGCGGGCGACCTCGGCAGCGGTGACCTCGGCAGCACCACGGCGACTTCGGGGGGACTCACCTTCGCCAGTGCCTCGGGCAAGCTCTTCATTGGCGAGGAGGCCACCCACACCTCGATCGGGATCGTCGGCTCGTTCAAGTCGACCACCCTCAGTGAGGGAGAGAACTGCGACATCACCCCCGTCGACGGCATGGTGGTCGACGAAGTCACTTTTTCGAGCTTCGGCGGAAACGACTCGCCGGTCCTGCTCTCCGGCTTCCCGTCGGATCCGGGTGCCACACTCGACAACGGCACCGCCGTTTTCGCCGCCGGCACGCTCACCCTGACCGCCACCAGCTTCGCCCAACTCGCCACCCTCAGCTTCGCCAATCCACCGGTCCTCACCACCCTCAACATCCGCTGCAACTCAACGAATAGCGGCGCCGGGGGTGTCGGAATCCACGCGCTGTCCTACCGTGCCGCGACCGCCAGCCAGCCCGCCTCGGCGCAGATCGCCGGGATCTTCGGCGACGACCACGCAGAGATCTTCGCCAGCCAGTCCGATGGAGGCACCAAGGCAATCATTTCCACCGAGGAGGATTGGATCGACCACGACCCCGTACGATACACCGGACTCGAACTCCGCTGGGAGCAGGCGGGGGGAGTCAACGGTGCCAACGTCGAGGTCCGCCCCATCATCGAGGTGGGGGGCCAGTGGTTCGCGTCGGCCACTTCTTTCGCAACATCCTCTACGGCCACTATCAGAACGCCTGGTTCGGGGCCAACGACTTGCGGGTCATCGCCTGCGTCGGCGACCATGAACTCGGCGACAACGACTGGGGAGTCAACGGCATCAACACCAAGCTCATCCCGAGCATGCGCAATGAGTTCTCGCGCTGGTTCACCCGTTTCCCGACCGGCCAGTGGTCCACCTATACCCCCGGCGGAAGACCCGACCGCACCAGCCCTGACTTTGCGGCCACTCCGGCCCCACTGATCTACCCGGACCGTCCGGTGGGTTCGCCCCACGAACAGACCGCCTTCGCCCTCCGCCACAAGGATACCCTGATCATTTCGCTGGACGTCTGGCAGCACGTCGGGCCGACCACCTTCCTCTACCCTTACGGTGGCACGGTCAAAGCGGAGCTGGAAGCCACTCAGCTCGCCTGGGTCCAGAACCTTCTCGCCGAGGCGAAGGCCGATCCGTCGATACGCCATATTGTCACCCAGTGCCACACCCCGATTCTTCAGCCCGTGCTGACCACTGCTTCTTCCGGCATGACCTACGTCGGTGGGGAGTCCAGCGAGCTGTTCCAGGTCATGGCAAGTCACGGCGTCGATCTCCACTTCTCCGGCGAGGTCCACGACATCGCGGCTTCGCTGGCGCATGAGGGCGTGCAGCAGATCGTCCACGGATCTCCGCCCGGATCACGCGTCCTCAACTACCTGCTCGTCCGGGTTTTCCCCGATCAACTGGACTGCACGATCAAGACCGGGCGTCAGTATCGCGACACCTCCGTCCCTTACTGGCAACCGGAGGACGGCAACGGCAAGGCCGGCTTTGCCGAGATCCGGGAGCCCTTCAAGGCCTCCGGCCGGATCACCATCGACAAGTCCGGCCCGCAAAAGGTCGTCTCGGAGGGCACGGGATTCCTCGCCAACATCGAGCACGACGATTATCTCCTCCACTATTCCTTCGATCATTCCGCCGGCACCCGCCAGATGCCGAACGAGGGCACGCTTCCCGACCTCAATGCCGACGGCCAGAAGAAGTGGCGCGGCGACCTCGACTCCGCCTGGCTTGGATCACCCGATTTTGTCTCCGGCATGTTCGGCAATGCCCTCAACTTCGCCGGGGTCGCGGGCAATCCGGACCAAATCAGTGCGGGGGAATGCCCGACCCCGCTCGCCAAGCCGCGCACCCTGGCGTTGTGGCTCAGGACGTCCCAAACCGGCTTCATGAACATCGCCGGATTCGGAGATGATGAACGTCCTTTCGGGGAGTTCAACGCACAGATCCGCACGGACGGACGCCTGCAACTCGACATCGGCAACTACTCCGCCGCCGCACTTGGCGGCCCCGTCATCAACGACGGTTCGTGGCACCACTGCGCCATCGTCGTCTCCGCCTGGGAGCAATCGACCCTGGGCGAGGTCCTGTTCTATGTGGATGGCGTTGCATATCCAGCGGACACCACAGATCCCGGCGAGACGATTCTGACCAAAACCACTTCATCCAGGGGCCAGATGTGGATTGGCCGCCATGCCATCGACACCAATGCCCCCTTCGTCGGGGAACTGGATGATCTGGTCCTCTGGGGGCGTGGCCTGAGCGCCGCCGAATTGTCGCTCCTGCATGCCTTTGGCGCATCCTCCCTAGGCTACGATGTCGCCAGAGCCGACCCGCTGCTCAAGGCATTCCGTCGCGGCGAAGCGGTCGAGATCGACGGCACCACCTGGTTCTTCGTCGGTGAGGACCTGCGCGGCGCACCGGGCACCCCCTACGACCTCAATGGCGACTATCTGGCACCCCTCGCACCCGGCAGTGGCATGTCCACGCTCCAAAATCCCTCCGACCGCGCGCTCAAGGGGCAGCTCACCGGCGTGGACGTGCAGGCCGCCCGCGTCACACTCCAGTGGAACTCGCTGCCCGGTGCCACCTACACCATCGAGGGATCCAACGACTTCATCGACTGGGACCCCGAACCGACCGGCCTCAATATTCCCTCCGGGGGAACGACCACTGTCCACGAGCTCACTCCGCCCAGCCTCCCGGCCTGGCGCTTCTATCGAATTTTCGAGACCCCCTAACGGCAACCATTTCCTCGCAAAAAGTCTACTATGATGAAATATAAACGATTTATCCCTAGCGTCTTACTACTCAGCTGCTTACTCGCTGCCCCGCTCCAGGCCGGCAAGCCGGAGTTGCCGAATCCCGATTTCACCAAAGGCGAATCCATCCCCGAGGGTGCAACGAAAGACTGGAATCTGGGAGCCACTGGCATGCGCGGATGCGGCAGGACGATTACAAGCCGAATGCGATCGTCCGCTCGCTGAATGGACTGGGACTGCTCGCGACGGGCGACAGAAAATATCATTCCTTGCTGCGCGAACAGGCCAAATGGGCCGCCGACTTCGAAGCCACCGGCTTCGCCACCTGGTGGTATGGCTACGTGACTGTCTTTCTCGGTGAATATATTTTGGCCACCGGTGATACCTCCGTCTTACCGGGGCTGCGCCGTATCGCGATGGAAGCCGCGGCGGGGCAAAGTATTGTCGGCTCATGGGGCCACAAATTTGCGATGCCCGATGGTCGGCTCCCCGGCTACGGGATGATGAACTCACCGGGTGCCGTGCTGACCATCGGGCTGATACTGGCTCGCGAAGCCGGGGTAAAGGACCCCGAAGTCGCCACCGCCATCCAGCGCAGCGTGACCCTCCTCCAGTTTTACATCGGCAAGGGCTCGGTGCCCTACGGCGACCATGAACCCTTGATGCAGCTGCATGAGGACAACGGCAAGAACGGCATGGCTGCGGTCCTCTTTGACCAACTCGGCCACGAGGCGGGCACCCGCTTCTTTTCAAAAATGAGCACAGCCTCACATGGCCACGAACGCGACACCGGCCACACCGGCAACTTTTTTAATCTCACTTGGGCCATGCCCGGTGTGGCACGCAGTGGGCCCTACGCTACCGGTGCCTGGATGAAGGAGTTTGGGGCCTGGTATTTTGATCTGGCGCGCACACACGACTGGAGCTTCCGCCATCAGGGTCCACCGCAAGCCAATAATGACTCTTACGGGAACTGGGATGCCACTGGCATGTATCTCATCGCCTACGCCATGCCACGAAAGGCAATACGGCTCACCGGCAGCAAGCCGTTTACCACGCCGCCGCTGGCGCCACAGGACGCCGCCCAACTCATCCTTGAAGGCCGCCCCACTTACGCAGAAGGAAAATTCAGTGCCCTGGGCAGTTGGTCCCCGATTGTCCGTGAGCGTGCCGCAGCTTATCTGGCCCAAAAAAAGGATGTGCCGATCGAACCGTTCATCCAATTACTCGACGCCCCCAGCCTTGAAGCGCGACTGGGTGGCTGCACCGCCCTGGCACAGCTCGGCGCAAGAGCCGAACCCGCCATTCCAAAGCTCATCGAACAATTGGAATCGGATGATCTTTGGCTACGCGTCAAAGCCGCCGAAGCGCTCACTGCCATCGGCGAGCCATCAAAAAAGGAAGCCGTGCCCGTTTTACTGAAAAGGCTGGCCATCGGCCCGACCCCGGAGGATCCGCGAGCCATGGAACAACGCTACATTGTTAAAGCACTCTTTTATTCACGGACCGGGTTGCTTCGCAACTCAATCGACGGCGTGGATCGCGAGCTCTTGTTAGCCGGCATCGAGTCCGCGCTGCAAAATGAAGATGGTTGGACACGCGGCACCCTGGGAGGTGTGTACAAGCATCTGAGCATGGAGGAAATTAAGCCCATTCTCCCCTCGGTTCAGCGCGCCATACTCGAGCCCTCACCGAGCGGCATAATGTTTGATGGTGGCATCCAGAATGCCGGCCTCAGACTCTACAGCCGGAACCACATCAGCGAGGGTATCGAAATGATCGCCACTTACATCATGACTCAAAAGAAACACGGCAGCGAGTCGCGGGTGCCGATGTATATCGACATGCTTAAAGAGTATGGCGCACACGCCCAGCGCGCCATCCCCATACTGGAGAAGGCGGTCTATTACTTTGAAAACGAAGAAAACTTCCCGGAGTGGGCGCGCCTCAAAAAAGCAGCGGCGGTGAAGAAGGGCATCGAGGAAATCAAGGCATTGAAAGAAAAACCGAAACTCAACAATCTTGGAATTTAGCGGGCTGCTGGCTTTACTACCGGGAGCCCCGTGCTCTCTAGTCCTTGAACTGGACCATCGCCTTGCCCATCGCCTCGCCGACCAGCATGTAGGTCTCGGCATTGCCATGGTAGTGGAAGCTCTGATCACGGGGCGACTGCTCGGACGGGCGAAAAAACGGGCGAATATCGACGGACATGACATTCCCAGCGAACTGGGGATGTTTGTCCGGATCGCTGACCGCCATTTGAGCGTTAAAAATGGTCGCCGCGCTGCTGCCGGGCTGCCAGCCCTCGCCACCTTCGAAGCCACAACTCGCCACTACGAATGGCGCGTCAGGTGCATTGAATTCGGAACGTAAAGTATGGATCAAGTGTACCAGATTCTGCTCGTAGCGGGTGGCGAGTGCACCGGCCGTATCATGCCCACGCTGGCCACCGTCCTTGTGGCCCTGCCACCAGCCGAAGCCGGCGACCTCATACCCGCGGTCGGCCCATTGGGGGAATTCCTTTTCAAAGTTGGCCAGCACGGCTTTGGCCGCGTCGAAGCACTCGTCATACTGCTTGCCCCCATACCAGGGCACCGGGTTGGGTTCCTCACCCTTTTTCCAGCGCTCGGCGGTATCT
>Ga0100401_1000284_pt1 | contig 41558 bp, 37 predicted proteins | sample CryGeymeta201525_FD_80421 | JGI IMG/M metagenome (GOLD analysis project Ga0100401, IMG submission 80421) | Groundwater microbial communities from Crystal Geyser aquifers in Utah, USA - Crystal Geyser metaG 2015-25 | ecosystem: Environmental > Aquatic > Deep subsurface > Groundwater | place: USA... | reverse complement strand
CCCTCAATCCGGCACCCTCAATCGCTACAGCCACAGGGATGTTACGGAATCAGGACCGCTCGGCTCCGATCAATTGATCCCTCTTAAAGCACCGAGATCCCGCTTAAAACCGCGCCATTCGGGTCGGACCATTAATCTTGTCATAACCTGATCCGGTGGAATGGGGTAGTGGTGATGGCGGCGTGGCCGGGCGGATTCAGGTGCGGGATGAGGGAGGGAGCCGTCCTTCTAATCCACAACATCGTTGGGCCCGCAGACCTCAACAATCCGATGCCGCCCCCCTATCGGAGCGGCATATTCTCCTGAACCTTCGTTATTTTCGGTTCCTTCTGGTTCCCCCGACAAGGTCGGGAGGAGAATCCCCGAACTGCTCCCGCAGCGATTGAGGAAGCCGTCGGAGTCAGAGGTGTAGGGACTCACCTGCTTCGCGTCTCAGAGATCCATCGAACGGCATCGGCTCACTCCTCCACCATCGACTCAATTCGCCCGGCTCTCAAGAGACGACGTGCCCAGATCTTGGCCGGACCACGGAGCGCTCTCACTCCACCCGGCTTCATGCGACAGATCGTGCGGATCATCTTGGCAGGACTTGCGTGGCGAGCCTTAAAGAGCTTCCGCTTCTTCTTTTTCCGCTTCCGCTTTTTCCCAGCGCCTTCCTTCGTCGCGGCAGGTGCGGCTTGGGCACGGCGCTTCGGCAAAACCAGCGTGTCGTCCGAGAACAACAACAAATGCCCCTGCGTCAGCAGCCAGAACATATCGACCAGCCACTCCTTCGGTGCCTCCTCACTGCCTTCCGGAAGGAGCGCTTTCCAAAGGTCACCAAGTTTTGGTTTCTCCTGAGCATCCACCCACTCCACGATCTTCGTCGGGCGCTCGGCGAGCTTGGTATCTTCCGGCAGCGGATGCGGACGCGATGGACCACTGAAAAGTTTCCCCTGCCGCTTGAAGACCGCGAGATGCTCGGCTTCGAGAATGCGGCAGATCGTCGGAATCAGCATCGCCGGATGACGACGCGTATTTGAACCCGCGATCCGAATCGATGCCAGCAGGCCAATCGAAAGATTGGCCGGAGGCACATCACCGGGCAGCTCGGTCTCGCGAACTTCCTTGAAGGCTTCGCCAAAATGCTTCGTCGCAAAGTCACGCTCGACGACGCTCCGGTCAAAGGTCCAGTCTTCATCGGAGCTACCCTTCACCCGCCAACGACGGCGGACCTTCATTGTCTCAAGCCAGGCATTGACCGCTTCTTCACCGCGCTCGGTTTTCACCCGCGAAGCGTAGCGATCAAAGTCCATGTTTGAGAATTTCTCGCGATGCAGTCGGCGCAGCGTCGTCTGATACGCATGAAAATTCGGTGGGCCAAGCCACTCACCCGAAAGCCCGCACTTCGCCACCACCTGGAAATTCCCAGCCGGTGGATCGGTCTCAGTGTCCTCAACTTCGTAAAGCTCTTCCACCGCAGTCGACTGCCAGAAGTGCGCAACGGCCTCCTCTTTCGTCACAAAAAGCGAGTTGTCCTTCAGCCCGCGGAACAGCACCGGACCACGCTTTTCATCGGAGACGATGCTCAGCGTGCAGCGATCGCGCTTATCGAGCAAAATCTGAGCGATATCAAAAAGGGAGTAAACACGAGCGACCTGATGGATTTCCTTCACCACCAAGCGCACCGCTTCGACCGCTGGCCCAATCGTCACCTTCACCCCATGCGCCGGCGCTGGAAGTTCGCGTCCACCATCGCGCTGCTGACGATCATCTCGTCCGCGTGGGGCACCTCCTCGCGGCCCTCCGCCACCACGCGGGGCACCGCCACCACGCTGCCCTCCACGGTCATCACGACGTTCAAAACTTCCACGACCACCACCTGATCGACCGCCACCGCGCTTGTCGTCACGGGTGTCGCCTTTGTGGTTTTCGTATTTCTTTGCCGGTGCGTCGTCACGAGCCCATGCGGGTCCGAGATCGAATGCGGAAAGCAGACTCTGCTTGTCTAGAGGGTCACTCACAGGCGCGACCCTAGCGGGCGATTTTGAAATGACAAACAACTCGTTGCGCATTCATTCGTCATCCAAAAGATCCAAAATCCGGCCCGTGGCGCCCCGATGGCCCTCCAAAACCGCTTTCGCCGCCGCCGTTTCCTCGATAAATCCGGCAGGATTGCCGATCAGATCCCTCAGCACCGCAAGCAACTCTGCCTCATCCGCCACCCGCTTGGCCCCGCCGCATCCCACCAATCGCGTCGCCAAAGGCTCGAAGTTTTCCATGTGCGGGCCAAAGATCAGTGACTTCCCCGCAAGGATCGCCTCCGCCGGATTCTGCCCACCGATCCCAAGAAAACTCTTTCCGATCACCACCACATCCGCCGACGCCGTCCAATCGCGCAGCTCGCCGGTGCTATCGACCACCAGCGCCGCACTTTCCGGAGAAACCGGCGGATGAAATTCCGAACGCAGCACGACTTCAAAACCCGCAGACTCAAGAGCCTCCCTCACCTCTGCACGGCGTTCCGCATGACGTGGCACGCAGAGATAAAAACCACCCGCCTCGCGTACCGCCCGACCGATCAACTCCTCTTCGCCATCGTGGGTGCTCGCCGCCAAAACCACCGGTCGCCCCGCCGCGCACGCATCAAGCATCGCCACAAATTCCGCACGCGGCGCAGGTGGAGCCCCCGCACCCGGATCAAACTTCAGGCTTCCCGTCACTTTCACCTGGCGGACCCCGAGTTCCGACCAGATCTCTGCATCATCCGGCTCTTGCACCGCCACCCAGTCCAGTTTCGAAAAAATCGGCCGCACCCACGCCGCAAGCTTGCGATAACGCCGCTTTGACCGCGGCGACATCCGCGCATTCACCAAACGAATCGGCACCCCCCTCCGCGCGCACTCAAGCATCAGATTCGGCCACATTTCCCCCTCCACCAAAACCATCTGCGAAGGCTGAAAGCGATCGAGATAGCGACGCACCATGAAACGAAAATCCACCGGCTGATAGATTACCCTCACCCCCTCCATCTTCGCCTCCACCGCCACCGCGTGACCCGTCGCCGTGCCCACCGCCAACACCAAGACTTTCGCCGCGTCCCTCTCCCGCCAAGCCCGGATCAGCTTCATCGCCAGCAGCGTCTCGCCCACACTCACCGCATGCACATGCACCGCAGCGCATGGCTCGAACTCTAGGACTTCCCCGTAAAAGGAGCCACGCTCGCCCAAACCACTACCGAAGCCACCGCGCCGCGCCGTCTTCAATAGCCACGCCGGAAACGCCACCACCACGTAGATCGGGAGCAGCACCCGGTAGAGCAGCAGCGTGGGAGACATTGAAGGGAACTTAAGAAGCGTCGGCCTTGGCGTAAAGGAGGATGGCACTGCTGCCATACTCGCGACGCTCCAGAAAAATAAGCCCCGCCCCTTCGCGGACGGCCTCACCGATCGATTGCTCGGCGATCAGCAAACCACCCTCGGCCAACCTCTGAGCCAGCGCGCCCTTGGCGAAAAGCTCCTTCAAGTGATCCCGGTCCGTCGGATACTTTGCATAGGGCGGATCGACGAAAATCAAATCATAGCTGCCGACATCGCGCGCCACCCACGAATGCACATCCGCCTTGACCACCCGCGCGCCTTCCAGCCGCGATTTCTCCAGATTCTCGTGGAGCACCTTTTCGACCGTGCGATGCTCATCGACGAAAATACAACTCGCCGCTCCCCGACTCAGCGCCTCCAGACCAAGCGCCCCGGACCCCGCAAAGAGATCAAGAATCCGCGCCTCCTCGACCCGCACGCCAAGAATCGAAAACACCGCCTGACGCACAAAATCTGTCGTCGGCCGCGTGACCGCCTTCGGCACCTTGATCGCAATCCGGCCAGCTTTTCCCGCAATGATCCTCATCGCCGCCTCCCATGCCACCGGACCACGCCCACGGCAATCCTTGAGTGGCGAGGAATACTCCAGCGTTCATTCGATCTTCCCCAGCTCATCCAGCGGCACGATCGACCCACCATCGCCAAAACCCACACTCCACCCGGCCTCCTCGCGCCAGATCGAGACATCCGAAAACCAGCGATTTCCGGGATCCAGCGGCTTAAAACTGAAAACGCTCTCGGGAACCCGCTGATTGAGGGCGCCATTGATCATCCTGACCGCAGAATCAGGCACTACCAAACGCACCACCGCCACCCCGCCACGAGAAGTGATCCAGCCATTCCCTAGAATCGATGCCGATTCACCCATCACTCGAAAGTCCGGTGACTGAATCACGCCCCCCGCCAACTGCACCACTGCCGATGCCGAGTCGAAATCGACCACCTGCCCCCCCATCGATACTTGCGGCTGCTTTGCCTCGAAAGCACTCACCCCGCGCCACGACCCCGGCGCTTGAAGCCACCCGCCCCCCTGAATGCGCGCCTGCACTTCCCCGCACTGCCCGCTGAGTGCTTCCGAGAAATTGATCTTCTCCAAGCTCGAAAGCCGGAGCCCCAGGTCCGCTTGAAACGGCAGACCCCGGACCAGTCCGAAACTACAACTCCCAAAGACCCCAAAGTCTTCCTGCGGATCTCCCGGAAAAAGGAACTGAACACCGGTCCCTTCCGTCTTCACCTGCATCTCTAACTGCTCATCGACGACCTGACCCAAGCACTCGATCAAAGCCACACTGCTACCGGATCCCCCCACTCCGCCAAAAAGCGGCAAGTCGAGATCCACGCCTTCCAATCTCGCCAGACGCTCGTCCATTCCCACCCGCACCAATTCACAAGCTCCATCTTCCACCACGACCTGCATGCGCTTCCGCGCCGCTTGCAGCTCAGGCGGCGGAGCCGCTTCTGGTTGCGGTGTCGGCACTTTTGATGCCGCAGGCTCCGCTTCTGTTAGAGAGGGATCCATTTCAGCAGGAGCCACTTCTGGCTGCGGATTCTCCACCGCTCCTGGCCGGGGCGCCACCGCAGCCATGGCAGGCGGTTCGGCCGGTGGCATGCTCGCCGCAGCAATCGATACCAACATATCGACCGTCACGTGCAACTTCGGTCGAAGCACCGTCACTTGACTCACCGACACCTTCCGTTTCAAGGCCGCTCCATAGTCAGGCCAGGCATGAATTTCATCGACCTCCAGCAGCGGCGTCGAAACCCACTCCTGAAGCGCCGCCGGTTGCTTGACCTCAAGCCCTCCAATCTTTGCACCGTCCCATGGAGTCCAACTCAGTGAGTCGATTTCCACTTCGAGCCCGCCGATCCTTTGCGAAAGCTTTCCCGCAACCTTGGAGCGCATCCACGATGTTGCCAGCAGCCCCTGCAGCAACAGAAACCCAAGCATGGCCGAGGCGACCAATCCCGCCGCGATCCTCCGCAAGCTCAGGCCCCAGCGACGTTTGCCATTCCGTCGCCGATTCATTGGCCTACCTGTTTGCAGGAGCTTCTGGCTTCAGGATTCCGGCCTCACCCATCGGGAAGCGGACGACGAGACTCTTGTCGTAAAGCCTCGTGCCTTCGCTGGAAATCTCCTGCATGCGGTAAACAATCAGTCCAAATTTTCCGTCGCCCGTCTTGCCAATCGCGAAGTTCTCCTTGGTCTTCCCGAGCGAAGTCTCCTCTTCATAGCGCCACTCGCTTCCATTCCACTCACCAAGGATGCTGCGCTTGTCTGCCTTGACGTCCTCAAGCCGTTTGAGCGTCCCGTTTGGAGAAACGAAGACATCCTTATCGGAATCATACTTGAGTGTGGAAATCGGCAGTGACCCCCCGCCTTCCTGACCTCCGCCGACAGCCGCCGTAATCGCCCACTTCTTATCACTGCCCTGCTTGAGCTGGAGAATCACCGCCTCGACCGCCTTGAATTCACGGGAGTCCCACAACTTGAGGTACTCGTCATACTCCGCCTTGGTCAGCCCGATCTTCTCATCGTAGGGCAGCGGCACCCCTGGAGCGGCCTTCTTGGCATGCTCTTTGAACCATTCGGGATCCTTGGCCGCGGAGGCCTCGACCTTCGCCACATACTTATCGAGATCCGGCGGCGGCACGACCACCGTGATCGCCCCTTTCACAAAGGCATCCTGCGGCAAAAAGGCAATCGCCTTCGGAACATCAGCAGCAACAGCAACAGGAGCGACAAGCGCAGCGAGAACAGGGAAAATATAATTCATGGGACGCGCCGCAAACCTGCCTCCCGAAAATGCGAAACTCAAGCGGCAATCCTTCCGCATCCAGGCAATCTCGTTTTGAAACCGCCAACCGCCAATCGACGCCAATCTAAATTCAACCGGCCTCCATCCCCGCTCCAGAGCCGGATTCCGACCCCATCAACTCCACCATCTCCCCGCTTTAAATACCTCAAAAAAGAGCCATTCCCGAGCAATGAGCATTTCCCGCCCCCCTGACTTCATCAGCCCAGCATGAATAGCATTGCAACAGGTTTCCACCTGCCATAATTCCTCGACCATGAAAACGGCGGCTTTTATCCTCTCTCTTTTGATGCTCTTACCGCTCTCCGCCCGCACCTGGACCAATTCGGATGGAAAAACCATCGAAGCGGATTTCGTTTCCGCAGACCAGACTTCCGTGGCTCTGATAATGAATGGCAAGGAGATCAAATACCCTCTGGCCAAATTATCCGCTGCAGACCAAGACTGGATCAAAGCTCAGAATCCCGCGAAGAAGCCTCCTGCCGAAGTCAAAACCGGCCTCCTGAAGGACATCCCTATCTCTTCCTCCCTTTATCCGGAGATCGATGACCATTTCAAGGACTCCACCAGAAAGGCCTCGATCAAAGCATTCGAAGGCGGTGCCTTTGACCATGACAAAAAAAGACTAACCGATTGGTCCGTCCGTGACCCCCAGAACGATCGGTGCGACATCTACGTTCCCGCCTCCTATGATGGCTCCGAGCCCTACGGCCTGGTGCTCTACATCGATGCCGGCGTCCGCCCGAATTTCCGCAGCGACTGGGCAGGCGTTTTCGATAAAAAAAAGCTCATCTTCGTCGGGGCTCATGGAGTCAGTAATAATACGGCGATGCCCCGACGTGTCCTATTGTCCATCGATGCCCTCGCCACCGTCGAGAAACACTACAAGATCGATCCCGCCCGGCGTGTGGTGACCGGCATGTCAGGCGGCGGGCACATGTCCATGCTCACGGCGGCACTTTATCCTGAGCTATTCAAGGGAGCGGTCAGTTATGCAGCCCAAAGCTACCTCCCAGGGGCCGGGACCTTTGGCCACTTTCCGGGTTTCGACCTCTCCGACTTCAAATCCCGCGAACGCAAGAAAATGAAGTGGGTCGTCATCTCCGGTGACAAGGACAAGAACTACGAAGAGATCCTCACAACCAGCAAGGATTGGAAAAACGCCAGGCTCGATTACCGCTTTATCGACGTCCCAGGAATGGGCCATTCCCTCGCAGCCGCTGCGGATCTCAAAACAGCGCTCGACTGGATAGGACTCTGACATCATTTGCCTCAACTCGCAGTTCGCACCAAGGGGAAAGTAAAACCACGAAGGGCCCGGCATCAGCAAGAAAAAGCTAACTCATCCTGCAGCAGCGAGAGCCCACCTCGCCGTCGGGCTAATGACTACGCCAGCCCCGCCCGCTCCGCCTCCTCCATCGGCATCGGCGCAGCCTCACACTCCTTCTGCCAGCCAGGGAAATTCCACTTGTTTGGAAAACCAGCACACTGCTCGGGTTTCACCTCATGAATCCGGCAGCCACCCTTTTTCAGCATGATGCACTCGTGATTCTCCTTCTCGATTAGCGACAAGCCCTGCCGATTCATCCTCAGACGCGTGTATTTCTCAATAAACGCCTGCTCGCTCATTCCTAGATATTCGGCAATCCGCGGCACCTCATCGTCCTCCAAACGCACATCGCCCGGCCACTTGCAGCACTTGGTGCAGCGCTGACATACATAAAATGTATCCGGATCAAGATACACATCCCGGTTCCCCGGACTCCCATGCTGAAGACTCATGAGCGACTTGCAACCGCGCTGGATTGGATCATTTTGTAATACCCGTTCACCCGAGCTTGGAACGCCTTCCATTTCCGTCCCGGCCGGCCGTTGTCCAAAAGAAAGTGTGGGCAGTTCTTGTGGGGAATGCTCGTGCCACGTCGCGGCCAGTGGTAATGCGGCACCACCCCACTCAACGGGATGCCCTTCGTGTACATCAGGTAAGCCGTCAGCTTCGCCGTCCGATCAATCGTCACATTGAGGTTCGAGCCACGTTCCTCACACATCTCAATCCCGATCGAATAGTTGTTCCCCGGCCCATCGAAGTCTGCGTGCTCGCCCTGCTCATGCGTCGGCATGTGCTGGATTGCCTGGCGATCATCCACGGTGAAGTGCCAGATCAAATACCCAATCCGGTTCCCCCCCCGGCGCTTGGCCGCCCGAAGCGCGCCCCTCTTCAAAGCCAGCGCGTGCTTGTCAGCATCCGCCGAATAGTTCTGCGTCGAGTGAATCGTAATGTAACGCGGCTTCATCGGCCGAACCACCTTGCGACCGTGAGTCCCCTTAGGCACCATATCCACCTTCAAATTCACCTGCTTTAAAAGCGCCGATGCACTCGTCGCCCCACTCACCGGAGTCCTGCTACTCCCACCACTGCCCCAAATCGCCACGGGCTCATCAGAGAGCCCAGGAGCTGGACCCATCTGAACACACGAACTCGTCACCATCACAGCCGCCAAAATCAGCAAAAGCGCAAGCCATCTCATGCGTTCTAAGTAGCACGCCAATCCCCCAAGGTGAAGCGATCAAACCACGCAACTTGCCAAAACCCGATTCGCCGCTCACTTTCCGCCCGTGCCGAAGCCGGCGAATGACCCCACCCACTGGCTCAATCGGACATCCCGACAGCCGGATTTCGCGCAGCGCCTGGAGCAAGTCTCCGCAGGCGGCGGCACCACTGTGTTTGATCACGTCAGCGAAGCCGCCACCGCCTACCTCATCGCCGTCATCCGCCGCACCCTCACCAGCCGCAAGCGCGTCTGGATCACCGCAGCTTCACCAAAACTCCGCGAGCGCCTCGCCATCGAGCTCGATCTCTGGAAAATCGACTCACTCATCCTCTCCGAGCCCCCCTTGGAAAACGAAGGCGAACTCACCGATGCCGAAGGCGCCGCCGCCCGCATCGATACCCTCGACCACGCGGCAGACGCGAAGTCCTTCACCATCCTCACCCACCCCGACGCCTTTTACGACCCCGCGCCATCGCCCAGCACCCTAAGCTCCGGCCGCATCGTCCTCAGCCCGGGAAAAACCTGCGACCCCGAAAAACTCGCCGCCCAGCTCGCCGATCACGGCTACGACCGCTCCCACCTCGTCCAGGGCCGCGGCCAATTCGCCGTCCGCGGCGGCATCCTCGATGTCTTTCCCTGGCAAGGGGCCGTCCCCTTCCGCATCGAATTCTTCGATACCGATGTCGAGTCCATCCGCGAATTCGACGTCGATTCCCAAGCCTCGATCCGCAAAGTCACCAAAGCCGACCTGCTCCTCGGCGATCCCGAAAACGACGCCACCGTCGCCGCCTACCGCCAGCCCCACGACCTCGTCATCGCAATAACCACCCCACCTACCAGTGGCATGACCGTCCCGGTCACGAACGCAGGAGCTGACATCATCATTACCGACGCCCCCACCCAAACAGACTCCGAAGAAAACTTCTCCACCGCCTGCTTCGCCAATCCCCTCGGCCGCTTCGAAGCCGGCGACTTCGTCCTCGAACAGTCCCGCCGCGATCACTTCTTCCGCCAACTCGCCGACTGGAATCACGAAAAATGGCAAGTCGGCATTGTCTTCGCCAACAAAGGCGAACAGGAACGCTTCACCGAACTCGCCGGCGAACTAAGCCACTTCGTCCCCCTGCGCGGCGAGTTGATGGAAAGCTTCACCATCCCCAGCGCCAAGCTCGCCCTCATTTCCTCCAGCGAAATCTTCGGCCGCTACCGCAACCCCGCCGCCACCCGTCGCAGCCGGCTCGACCGCCAACGCATCGCCACCGCCCGCGCTTCGCTCGACGACATTTCCGAACGAGACCTCGTCGTCCATTCCGAATACGGCATCGGCCGCTTCGTTGGCATCGAGCAAGGCGAGGAAGACGAACACATCACCATCGAATACCGCGACGGCGGCCTCCTCTCGGTCCCCATCGATCAAGCCCACCTCATCGGAAAATACGTCGGCCTCGGCGGCAAAGCACCCATCCTTTCCAAGCTCGGCGGCACCGCGTGGAAAAACGTCCGCAAGACCGCCGAGAAAACCATTCTCGACTACGCCGCCATCATGCTCCGCGTCCAGGCCGAGCGACAGTCCGTCCCCGGCTTCGCCCACCCGCCCGACTCACGCTGGATGTGGGAATTCGAGAACTCCTTCCACTTCACCGAGACCGTCGACCAGCGCCGCGCCATCGAGGAAGCCAAGCGCGACATGGAATCCCCACGACCCATGGACCGCCTCGTCTGCGGCGACGTCGGCTTCGGGAAAACGGAAGTCGCCATCCGCGCCGCCTTCAAAGCCGTCACCGGCGGCAAACAAGTCGCCCTGCTCTGTCCCACCACCGTCCTCGCCGAACAGCACTGGCGCACCTTCCGCGAGCGGATGAGCGACTACCCGATCCGCATCGACCTCCTCAACCGCTTCCGCACTCCCGCCGAAATTCGCAGCACCCTCAAAGGCCTTGCCGATGGCTCGGTCGACATCGTCATCGGCACCCACCGCCTGATCTCCGGAGACGTCGCTTACAAAGACCTCGGCCTCGCCGTCGTCGATGAAGAGCAACGCTTCGGCGTCAAGCATAAGGAAAAATTCAAAGAGCTCTTCCGCCAGATCGACGTTCTAACACTATCTGCCACCCCCATTCCGCGCACTCTCTACATGGCCCTCATGGGTGCGCGCGACATGTCGACCATCGACACCCCCCCGCCCAACCGCGTCCCCGTCCACACTTCCGTCACCCCTTACGACGAACGCATCATCCGCGATGCCATCGAGCGCGAAATGAAACGCGATGGCCAAGTCTTCTTCCTCCACAACCGCGTCAAATCCATCGAAATGATGCGCCACAAACTCAGCGAACTCGTCCCCGACGCCCGCATCCTCGTCGGCCACGGCCAAATGGACAAAGACGAACTCGAAGTCGTCATGCGCAAGTTCGTCAACGGCGAAGCCGACATCCTGCTCGCCACCACCATCATCGAGACCGGTATCGACATCCCGAACGCCAACACCATCCTCATCGACCGCGCCGACCGCTTCGGCCTCGCCGATCTCTATCAGCTCCGCGGCCGTGTCGGCCGTGCCGGCGAAAAAGCCTACGCCATCCTGCTCCTCCCCCGCGACCAAGCCACCGCCGGCGATGCCCGCAAACGCATCCACGCCATCAAACAATACACCGCCCTCGGCTCCGGCTTCAAGATCGCCATGCGCGACCTCGAAATCCGGGGAGCCGGGAACCTGTTAGGCACCAAGCAATCCGGCCAGATCGCCGCCGTCGGCTTCGACCTCTACTGCCAGCTCCTCCGCCAATCTGTCGACCGGCTCCAGGGCAAGACTCCCAAGCAACGCGTCGAAACCACCTTCCGCAGCGACTTCGTCGCCTTCTCCGAAAACGAATACAGGGGAGCGCGGGCGTCCCGCCCAGCGTCTAAAAAATCCGGCGCAGCCGCAACTCCTCCATCTTCCATCCACCATCCCCCATCTAACATCTCCCCCGATCTCCTTCCCGCCTACATGCCCAGCAGCTGGCTATCCGAGACCCGCCTGCGCATCTCCGCCTACCGCGAACTCGCCGAAACCCTCACCGTCGAAGACCTCGACAAACTCTCCGCCTCCTGGGCCGACCGCTTCGGCAAGCTCCCCGAACCCGCCGCCAACCTCGTCGATGTCACCCGCCTCCGCCTCATCGCCGGCTCGAAAGGCGTCGCCTCCATCGAGATCAAAGGCCAGCGCCTCATGCTCCAGCGCAACGGCGACTACATCATGCTCGAAGGCCGCCGTTTTCCCCGCCTCACGAGCGAGAAGCCCGACGAAAAACTCGCCGAGTCCATCGCCATGCTCCAGTCCCTATAGGTTTGCGCCCGTGCCGTCAACTCGGGCGGCCGTTGGGCTTGGATCAAGCGGTGAATCTGACCCGATCTTCCCGATCACCCGCACACCAAGCTCAATCAGCGTGCGGATTCCGAAAAATGAGACTCGTGCATTCGTGAGGCTGTCTGCCTCGCTCTGAGCTCACTTTAGGGAAATTCACAAACCGCGGTCTTGTCCGGGAACTGGCCGGATGAATCCAGAAGCGCTGAGCGTCTCCCCCTCCGGGCAACCGGAGGGAATCTGCCTCTGTCGCGCTTTTTTGGATGAAAATGAACCCCGGAGCCTCTAATTACCCGCAACCTCATGAAACGCCTGCTCGCCCTCATCGCCTTCTCTGGCCTCGTCATCAGCCCACCCCTCCAAGCCCAGTTCGAACTCAGTGGTCCACCGGTTGTCGAAGCAGCATTGGTTTCGGAGGCAGTGACGATCGCCCCCGGCCAAGCCTTCGACGTGGGGCTGGTGCTGAAACATGCCGAGCACTGGCATACCTACTACGTCAACCCCGGACAGGCCGGCTTCCCACCATCAATCGAGTGGACGCTTCCAGAAGGGTTCACTGCGGATGCACTCCGTTTCCCAACCCCCGTTCTCGGAGCCTTTGCCGGCGCTCCCTTCTACGGCTATGACAAAGAAACCTGGTTTCTAACAACGATTCACGCTCCAGCCGATTTGGTGCCCGGCACCAATGTCGTGATCCAAGGCAGTGCGGCCTGGCTTGCATGCCATGAGCAATGCGTCACCGGCGATGCGGAACTTTCCCTGACGCTGACGACCGGTGCCGAGACGGCCGCCAATGAAGAGACGTCCGAAGGCTTCATCAAGGCGAGGGAGGCGATGCCGGCCGCACCCAGCAGTTGGACGATCACGGCCACCTCCGATGCCCAGCAAATCATCCTCGACCTAAAACCCGCTGAGGGTGCGGTTACTGAACCCGGCGAGGTCCACTTTTTCAGCTCAAACCTGCTTGAAGACTCGTCGCAACCACAAGAACTGAGCAAAACGGAACATGGCTTCCGTCTCGTCTTTCCACGAAATCCCGACACCGATCCCGCACCTGACACCGTTGAAGGCATCCTCAAGGCATCAAACGGCTGGACCCAAGGCAGCGGTGCCAAGGGACTGGCGCTTTCCCTACCGATCTCATCCGCCGCCATCGAAGCGCCATCACCGACCGTGCCAGCGAACAAGACGGCCACGCTCGGACTGGCTGCGATTCTCGGACTGATGTTCCTCGGAGGCCTGATCCTCAACCTGATGCCATGCGTCTTTCCCGTGATCGGCCTCAAGATCATGGGCTTCGTTCAGCAGGCGGGCCATGACCGCAGCAAAATCGTGGCTCACGGGGTGATCTTCAGCCTCGGTGTGCTGGTCTCCTTCTGGGTGCTGGCAGGAATTCTCCTCGCAGGTGGCATCGCCAACTGGGGTGGCCAGCTTGAGAACCCATGGGTGGTCTATATCCTTCTCCTCGTCATGCTAATCTTCGGTCTGAGCATGTTTGGCCTTTTCGAGATCGGTGCCTCCACCACCGGCGTGGGAAGCAAGCTAACGAACAGCAGCGGACTCGCGGGCACCTTCTTTTCGGGAGTCCTCGCCACCGTCGTCGCCACTCCCTGCTCCGCACCTTTCCTCGGCACCGGCCTCGGTGCCGCCGTCAGCCTTCCTCCTCCGCTGTTCATGCTGGCCTTCACCGCGATGGCGCTGGGACTCAGCACCCCGTATCTCGTGCTCTCATTCTTCCCTGCGCTGGTCGACAAGCTTCCGCGGCCGGGCCCATGGATGGAGTCATTTAAACAAGGCATGTCCTTCCTGCTTTTTGGCACTGCCGGATTCCTTCTCTGGGTCTATTCGGTCCAGGTGTTCGATCAGATGAACGGACAAAAGGGCATCTACGTGATGCTTGGGCTGACCGTCATCGCCGCGGCTTTCTGGGTCTATGGCCGGTGGAATCTTCCTCACCGTAGCGCAAAAGCACGGGGAATCGCCAAAGTCGTCACCCTCACTCTACTGACTGCCGGATTCCTTGCCGCCCGACCAAGCCCCGCCCCTGAGATCACCGAAACAAGTGGTCCAAGCATCACCTGGGAAAAGTGGACCAAGGAGCGCCAAGACGAGCTCATTGCCGCCGGCACTCCGGTATTCATCGACTTCACCGCCCGCTGGTGCCTCACCTGTCAGACCAACAAAGCCGCTGCCTACACCGAAGAAACCGCGAAGCTTTTCGAGGAGATGGGAATCGTCGCCCTAAAAGCCGACAAAACCACCACCAACCCACAGATCGATGCCGAGATCAGAAAGCTCGGCAAAACCGCCATCCCCGTCAACGTGCTCTATGCTCCCGGCTCGAACGAAGCGATCTTCACCAACACCGTGCTCACCGCTGGCTACCTCCAGGATTTCCTCAAGGAGCAGCTCGACGAGCAAGGTGACTGAATCGAAACTTCCTGCTGGTCTCCTCATGGTCCACACTAGGGCCAATGAGCGAACTCCTGAAACTAGTCCAAGACGATCCCTGGCTGACGCCTTACGCCGATCACATTCTCCGGCGTCAGGAACGACTGACTCAGGAGCTTGAGCGAATCAAGTCGACCACCGGCGGACTCAAGGCCTATTCGTTGGGATTCCGCTTCACCGGAGTCCACCTCCAGCCAGATGGCCATTGGATGGTGCGCGAATGGCTGCCCGGGGCAAAGGCCGTGTCGCTCGTCGGCGACTTCAACCACTGGGACCGCAGCAGTCATCCGCTCGTCCGCGCCGAACGCGGGATCTGGCAGCTCCGGCTTCCGGGCGACGCGCTCAAGCACGGAGAACGAATCAAACTTCACATCCTCGGTGCCGACGGCTCGGAGCGGGACCGCATTCCCGCCTGCATCCTGCGCACTCTTCAGGACCCCGAAAGCCACGACTTCTCCGGCCAAATCTGGGAGCCGGAAGACAAATACCAATGGATCCACGAGTTCGATCCATCCACCATCGCCTCGCCGCTCATCTACGAAGCCCACGTCGGCATGTCCGGCGAGGAAGGACGCGTCCACACCTATCGAGAGTTCGCCAACACCGTCCTGCCGCGCATCAAGAACCTCGGCTACAACATCGTCCAGTTGATGGCCGTGCAAGAGCATCCTTACTACGGCTCCTTCGGTTATCATGTCTCCTCCTTCTTCGCGCCGACGTCTCGGTTCGGCACCCCGGAAGATCTGAAATACCTCGTCGATACCGCCCATGGACTCGGCCTCGCCGTGCTGTTAGACGTCGTTCATTCCCACGCGGTGAAAAACATGGCCGAGGGCCTCAACAACCTCGATGGCAGTGGCAACCTGTATTTCCACGCCGACGAACGCGGCGATCACCCGCAGTGGGATTCGAAGTGCTTCGACTACGGCCGCCCCGAAGTCCGTCAGTTCCTCCTATCGAACGTCCGCTACTGGATCGAGGAATTCAAATTCGACGGCTTCCGCTTCGATGGTGTCACCTCGATGCTCTACTGGCACCGTGGTGCCACCTCCTTCGACCATTACGACAAATACTTCACCGATGGCGTGGACGAGGACGCGATCCTCTACCTCCAACTCGCCACCACCCTCGCCCAGCAACTCAAACCCGGCGCGCTCTTGATTGCCGAAGACATGTCCGGCATGCCGGGTCTCTGCAAACCCATCGCCGATGGTGGAGTCGGCTTCACCCATCGTCTCGCCATGGGTATCCCTGACTACTGGATCAAGCTCCTCAAGCACACTCGCGACGAAGATTGGAACCTCGACGAAATGTGGGGCACCCTCACGAACCGCCGCTACGGCGAGGCCAACATCGCCTACGCCGAAAGCCACGACCAGGCCCTCGTCGGCGACAAGACGCTCGCCTTCTGGTTGATGGACCAGGCGATGTACTGGCACATGGGTGAAAAGGATGACAACCCGGTCGTCGATCGAGGCATCGCCCTGCACAAGATGATCCGCCTGATCACCTTCGCCCTCGGCGGCGAAGGCTGGCTGACCTTCATGGGCAATGAATTCGGACACCCCGAGTGGCTCGATTTTCCACGCGAGGGCAACGGCTGGTCCTACCACTACTGCCGCCGGCAGTGGTCGCTCGCCGACAATCCCGACCTCAAATACAAGTTCCTCGCCGCCTTTGAAAAAGCCATGCTCGCCATGGCCAAAGAGAATCATCTCCCGAATCAGCCACCAGCCGAGATCCTCAATATCGACGTCACCAACAAAGTCATCTGCGCACGTCGCGGCAAATGCCTCTTCGTCTTCAACTGGTCGCACGACCGCTCCATTGCCGACTACAAGTTCAAGGTGCCAGGTGGCGGCGAATTCAAGCTCGTGCTCGACACCGACACGCCTGAGTTCGGCGGTCACAACCGGCTCGACCCAAGCGTCACCTTCAAGGTCGATGAGGATGATGAAATCAGCATCTACACGCCTGCGAGAACCTCCTTGGTGCTTGCACCAGTGTGACCGCAGTGGCAGACCGCGCGACGCTGTCGCGCGTAGCTTCGCCCGGAACGGATAGGCGCGACAGCGTCGCGCGGTCCATTCCCGCCCCTACATCAGAAATCCCTTTGGCAAAACGATCTCATCGCTAGCAGCAGAACCACCGCCTCGAATAGCAACGAAGTTCCGATGACATAGAGGGGCGAATGCCGGTCGAGGTCATCCTTGATCACCTCGCTATCCCGATCACCGACCATTCCGTTTCTGCCCATCGCTTCGATCGTCGCCTTCCCAAGGGCATCGCCATCACCAAGGACCAGAAGACGATCTAAAAGCCCGGATGTCTCGCTGGTTTTCGGCAGAATCGCATAGGGCAGTTTGAACATCTCGTTCATCTTCCGATAGTCCTCAATCCCTTCCTCATTGAGAGTGGTGCCGAGAAATCCTCGTCCCGTAAGAGTTGACTGATAGGTGACCGACTCCGCGAAAAGCACGACGAAGCTGCCGATCCAAAAGAGCAGCGTGAGCAGCACCGAGGCCATCACCGAGCGGGTCTTGATCCCCAACCAGACCATCACCGCATAGAGATAGGAAAAGACGAGCAGCACGATCGGCACCGACCAGAAGACACTCGGATTCCAAACCCCCAATCGAAGCTTAATCGCAAAGAAGACGATCACCACGAAAAGGGTCACCTGAATCGCCATGAACAGCAGTCCACCGATGAACTTGTAGATGAACAGCAAGGGACGCGACACCGGTTTCGACAGGGCGACACCAGCCGAACCTTCTTCCATGAATTCAGGGAAAACAGGCGCGCAGGAGATCAGCGCGAGGATCGTCGCAATCCATGTCAGCCAGATGCCGACGATCGCATTACTAAAGACCCCGTAGTAGAGCAGTTCCGCCCCCTTGCTTCCCTTCTTCGCGAACTCCATCTCGAAATCGATCAGGCCAAAGACAAGGGTGATGCCCTTCTCATCGAAACCAATCGACAGATAGATGATCGCCGCAAAGGCGGAAACCCCGAGTGAGATCCAGAACAAGGTCCGCGCTCGGAGGAGCCGGAACGAATCGTTCAAAATGGCGAGAAACTGTCTCATGCGACCTCCTTTTCTTGGCGCTCCACCGACTCCATGAAAATCTCCTCCAAAGAGGAACGCACCTCTTTGATCTCACGAATCGCCGCGCCCTCCTTTCGAAGCGCATCAATCAAGGGCTGCACGCCGTTCGCATCATCAGCGACCAAGCTCACCGTATCCCCCGCGACATTCATGCCTTTCGATTCCAGCTCACTTTTCATTTCCAGAGGCACCGGACCCAGTGTTCGAACTTCGTAGCGATGCTCTTTCCGCGTGAGTTCCTCGACCGCCCCCTCTCTAACAATCTTCCCACGCGCCATGATCGCGACCTGGTCGGCCACTTGTTCCACCTCCCCGAGCAGGTGGCTGTTGACGAAAACCGTTCGCCCCTCATCGCGCATCCGCTCGATAATTTTCCGGATCTCAATCCTGCCACCGGGATCCACGCCGTCGGTCGGTTCATCGAGAAAAACAATCTCCGGCTCATTTACCAAAGCCTGAGCCAGGCCCACCCGTTGACGCATCCCTTTCGAATAGGTGCCGTTCTTGCGATCCGCCCACTCCGTCATGCCGACAAGTTCGAGCAAACGCTTCGCCCGCTCTTTTGCCAAAGCCGACGGAACTTTCGCGAGTCCTGCCGAGTAGGCGATGATCTGACGGCCGGTTAGGTATTCAGGAAATCGCGCGTGCTCCGGCAGATAGCCCACTTTCCCGAGCGTCGGGCGATGACCGATTTTCTGACCCAGCATGGTGCCGCGACACTCGGTCGGCCGGACGATCGTCAGCAAGGACTTCACCAAAGTGCTCTTGCCGGCGCCATTCGGGCCCAAAAGCCCGAAGACCGAGCCTTTCGGCACCCTCAAAGAGACCCCAGCCAGCGCCTCGAAGCGGCCGTAATGTTTCTGCAAATGCTCGATCTCGATCGCGGCCTCGCTCATGTCCGCTCATCCAAAAGGGATTTCGCGTCGAGCGAAAGGAAAAGTATCGGCACCTTGTCCTCGCTCTTTGCTTCCGCAAACCCAGCACTTCTCTCAAAGGAAAGTGGGAGCCATATCGACTCGCTCGCACTCCATGCCGTAACTTTCGCAGAGGAGGTTCGAGGAAATTCGGCCGCTCTCGTAGATCGTCGGCAAGCCGCTTCCCGGATGCGTTCCACCACCGACCAGATAAAGGTTTTCAAATCCCTTCATCCGATTGTGAGGCCGGAGGTAGAGCATCTGGTCGAGCGTGTGCGCCAAGTTGAAGGTCGCGCCCATGAAGACATCCAATTGATCGCGCCAACCTTCCGGATTGATGATCCGCTCTTCCACAATGTGGCTACGAAGATCCTTCATGCCAGTCTTTTGCTCGATCCGCTCCAGCACCTTGTCGCGATATTCCCCGGTCATTTTATTCCAGTCGACGCCGTGACGCGTGTTGATCGTCGGCACCAGAACATAGATCCCGGACTTCCCTTCCGGCGCAACGAGGGGATCGGTAATGCTCGAATTTCTCACGTAAACCGACATGTCATCGGACACTTTCCGCTCACCCTGAATATCCTTCACATTGTTCAGGTAGTTATCAGCGAAGAGAATGTGATGGTGCGGTTCGTCGCGATAAATCGTGTCGAGACCGAGGTAGAGCATGAAGGTCGAGCAGGAGTATTTTTTCTTCTCCAACTTCTCCTGCGGAACCGAGTGACCGTTCATCATCGTCGACATCGCATGCGCGTAGTCGGCATTCACGATCGCGTCATCGCACTCCAACACATCCCCATCATCCAAAAGTACGCCTTTCACTCGGCCACCGGAAAACTTCAGCTCTTTCACTCCGGTTCCGAGACGCAGCTTCCCTCCGTGCTCCTTGAAGACCTCAGCCATCGCCGATGAGATCCGACAAAGCCCGCCCTGCACGTGGTAGATGCCGTATTTGTATTCGATGTAGGAAAGGATGCTGAACAGCGCTGGGCATTTCCACGGCGACATACCGAGATACTTGGCCTGAAAAGTGAATGCCAATTTCAGGTCATCGTCGGTGAAGTAGTCATCGAGCACATCCACCACCGACTTGCCGGTCGCCACGTAGGGAACCGCCTTCATCAGGGTCTTGCTCACGTAGGAACCCAGCTTGTGGTAGGGCCGCTGAAGGCAGGGAAAAATCACATTCAACTTTTCCGCATGATCTTCCATGAATCGCCGATAGCCGACTTCATTTCCGGGAAAGGCAGCCGCCACGTTCGCCGCCATCTGATCGATATTGGAAGTGGTCTCCATCGATCGATCGCCCCAAGTCAGCTTCGTCATGGGATCGAGGGCAACAAGCTCCATGTAGTCCTCCGTTTTCCTCCCTGCCTCGGCGAAAACCTCATCCAAGGTAAACTTCTGATGCAGGAAGGTGGGACCGGTATCGAAGGAGAAATCGCCGACCTTCAGCTCGGCATTCCGACCGCCGACACGGTCCTGTTTTTCGACAATCGTCACATCAAATCCCCGCCGCGCCAGGATCATACCCGCCGTCAAACCTCCGGGGCCTGCGCCCACAATTGCAATGCGTTTGTCACCCATAATGGTCTAAGAACTTCCCATCCATAGATCACCCTCCTTGCCGCGCTACCTAAAATTTGCATTTTTGCCACCTATCGTGACCTTTACCCGCTTCGCCCCGAGCCCGACCGGCCTGCTCCACACTGGCCATGCCTACGCCGCAAAGGTCGCACATGATCTCGCAAATGACTCAGGCGGGCGATTTCTTCTGCGCTTTGAGGACATCGACTCAACCCGGGTCCGCACCGAATTTTACTCCGCAATTGAAGAAGACTTACGCTGGATCGGCTTGCCTTGGCATGGCGGAGCGCTCCGACAATCGGATCGTCTAGGTGCCTATCATGAGGCCCTCGATCGACTCCGCGAATCAGGAATGATCTACCCCTGCTTCTGCACACGCCGCGAGATCGAGGAAGAAATTGCCCAGATCGCCTCGGCCCCCCACGCCCCCGAAGGCTCGCTCTATCCCGGGACCTGCCGCAGCCTTTCGACACCTGAGCGCCGCGCACGGATCGCCGCCGGCGAGATTCCCGCCTGGCGCCTCGATGCCGAGGCCGCCTCTCGTGAAACAGGGCCTCTCTCCTTCTTCGACAGACGTTTCGGCAAGCAGATCGTCGACCCCGATGCGCTCGGCGATGTCGTGCTGGCGAGAAAGGACATCGGCACCTCCTACCACCTCGCCGTCGTCGTCGATGACGCGTTCCAAGACGTCACACTCGTCACCCGCGGCGAAGACCTACTCCCTTCCACCCACGTCCATCGGCTCCTCCAGTCCCTGCTGAACCTGCCCGAACCGGAGTACCTCCACCACGCTCTAATCACTGACGCACAAGGCCGGCGCCTGGCGAAAAGAGACCAGGACCGAACCATCCGAAGCCTGCGGGAAGCCGGAATCTCCGCCACGGATGTCCTGTCCGAGCTCCCAAAATAACTGGGGCCGCGTGTTGCAATCCAGCAATGCCGGGTCGAAGGTGTCTTCAGCGTGGATCTCAATTTCGACCCCTACAACATTCTCGCAGGATTCATTTTCGGAATGATCGGCTGGGGAGCCTATCGCTTCGGTCGACAGCTCGAGCGATGGAAGCCCGTCACGATCGGCCTCGCCCTGATGATCTACCCCTACTTTTTCAGCAATCCATGGCTGCTTTGGGGAACTGGCATCGCCCTGCTCGTCACCCTCGGATTTCACCACGACGCCTGATCCGCGTATTTCCGCTGGCCACCCGCCGCTAGCTCGCCAAGGCTAGCTCCCATGTCTGACATCAAGATCACACTCAAGACCGACAAGGGAGACATCGATGCCACCCTCTTTGCATCCAAGACTCCCATCACCTGCGCCAACTTCCTCAACCTCGCCAAGCGCGGCTACTACGACGGCATCGTCTTCCACCGCGTGATCGCCAACTTCATGATTCAGGGCGGCGATCCGACCGGCACCGGCCGCGGGGGCCCAGGCTACAAGTTCGGCGACGAGTTCCACCCGGACCTCAAGCACAGCAAGGCAGGCATCTTCTCGATGGCAAACGCAGGACCGGGCACCAACGGCTCGCAGTTCTTCATCACCCACGGCCCAACTCCTCACCTCAACGGCAATCACTCCGTCTTTGGTGAAGTCACCACCGGCCAGAGCGTCGTCGATTCCATCGCACAGGGCGACAAGATCGTCTCAATCGCCATCCACGACGACATCACTAGCTTGCTTGAGTCCCAAAAGGACCACGTCGAGCACTGGAATTCGATACTGGATAAGTAAGCCCACGATCCCGAACTGCAGCTTAGTTAAGAAATCCTAACTAACCACCCCGGAGGCCAAGCGTCCGGGACACCCACTTCAAATGACGTCAGAAGCACTGCTTCTGGCGTTTTTTGTGACTTTCAGCGCCGTCTCACCACCCCATCTGCCACCTCCATGATTGCGTAGGACTGTGAACGTCTCTTGATTTCTTAGCTCCATCTGAGCTTAGATCCGTCCGTCGGCAGCACCCACTGTCGTCACCATATCATCCCCCCGCATGAACTCCCGCAGGCGACCACCTGCGCTGGCCTCCGTATCTTCGGAGGTTCTCCTGAGTTCCGTTGGGAGATGAGCCCCAACCTCGCTCAACGGTAAAGTTTCCAACCATGGATCCAGCGTTGACGGACCCGTATTGCACTCCCCCCAACAAACTCCCCCCTCATGAAGATAATCCCCCTAATCGCTACTGTTCTGACTCTCTCGCTCAGCAACTTGTTTGGCCAAGGCGAGCAAAGTGCAGTTTCAGCCAAGAGCCAAGTCTACGCCACCCAGAAAAGTAGCAGCCAATCGATCATTCTAACCGATGGTTCGAACTGGACTCTCGTCCCACGCGGCTCCGTCCTCTTTCTTCCCCAAGAACAGCAAGAGAAAATTGGCAAGCGCCCCGTCGGCAATCTTCTCCCGTGGAAAAAGTTCGTTTCCCTCAACAAATCCTGGATCTCCGCTGAGGAAGTGACCCTTCGCCAAGCAGAGGGAATCCACGAAATCGATCCACGCCGCACCTCCTACTGGCCAAAACAGGACAAGATTATGGTAGCGGTCTATCTTGACGCACCAATCACGGTCACAGGTCCCGCCAACCAAACTGCTCGCAACTGACGCAGCTTACTCTTTCCCCCCGAAAAAATTGCCGACGTCCGACCGCGGGCAATCTCCCCCCGAACTGTGCCCGGTTCGGCCGTCGGCCTCTCTTTCTCTAACTCTTCCAACCGGGAAGGGTCTCCTCAAGGATCTCGCGAATTCTTCCCTTTTCCGAGGCCTTCAGATGCGGAGCAATCTCCTCATCGTCGTCTGACAAAGCCCGGCGCAATCGCTCGAATACCGCCCCTTTGACCCGCGGTGGCATGGATTCAAAAGCCTTCGAGTAAACCATGTAGGAACAAGGATTCTTGAAAATTCGCTGATACAATTTGAAATCCGCGAGCGATTCCCCCGCCTGCGTCCGGGGATGGGATGCCTCAAAATCCCGTTGAAACGACTCGTCGCCCTCGAGCCCATCGCCCAAGTCCGCCTCATCCTTGAAAAGTAGTTCATCAACGATGCTCGCCGCCATCCGATCGGCAACACTTCCCGCCTGCCCCTCATCCGGATCACTCTCCGGATCGATCACGCTGCTGAGAAAATGCGCACGTTGATAGCGCATCGTGGCTGCCGTCATCAGGTTGTGCATCTTGCATTGATGCTCGATCACCACCAGAGCCACTACGTCGCTCGTCTGCCGCGGATACTTGCTCGTATCGATCACTTTGGAGAGATCCTTCAGTGACTGAAGTTCCGGCTTGGTCGAGGCCTCATCGACGTAGGTCCGATTCCCCAAATGAGGAATCGAACTCTTGCCGGTCACGTAGTACCCGCCCCAGCGCAGATCAAGCGGCGTTGAATGGCTCACCGCCAGCGTCCCGAGTGCGAGCAGAGAATGCCCACTCTCGTCTGGAAACACCGAGCGGATGACCATACCAGGCACATTTTCCGTCCGCGTCGTGCCATGACAAGACATGCAATCGCTTGTATCGCGCATCACCTCGAAGCCTGACGAATGACTCAGATCGATCAGATAGAACACCGGGCCAAGCACTGGATCCTGCGCGATCACCTCGATGTGCCCGCCCGGCACGTAGCCGACATAGGTATCATCGGAAAAATAGAGACTCCGGGGATTTCGAGGCGAGATTTTATCGATCTGCTTGCTCGTCTTGGAAAACACTAAAATCTGCGAGGAAACCGGCACCGCCAGGGTCCGCAGCACAAAATCCAGTTTCTCAAGCGCCGTCTCGCCCTCAAGCGGAATCTCCCCTTTCTCCAGCTTTGCCGCCAGCATCGCCAGCGGATCCGTCGCCGCCGTATCCGAGTATCGCAACGGCGGCAGATCCCAAAGATCGACCTGCCCCGCAGCCACCTGCACGGCGAAAAGAGCGATGATCCAGCGTTTCATGGGCGAATAGAACGCCGACAGCGCCCGGATTCCTACGCAAATCCTCCGATTTCCTCATCTGAGGCTTCTAGGGTGGACCTTCGCGCGAAGCTGTACATTCTCCGCGCCCGCCGATGCTTTCCATCCAAAATCTCCGCGTCGAATTCGGCGCTCGCGTCCTTTTCGCCGATCTCACCTTCGCCGTGCAGCCGAAGGAACGCATCGCCTTTGCCGGTCACAACGGTGCCGGAAAGTCGACCCTGATGAAATGCATCGCCGGCGTCATCGAACCCTCCGGCGGGATGATGTCGACCCCAAAGAACTTCCGCATCGGCTACCTCCCCCAAGAAGGCATCCACATCAAAGGCCGCACGCTCTGGCAGGAAACCATGTCCGCCTTCGGTGAAACCCTCGAACTCCAGAAAAAAATCGACCGCCTCTCCGCCGAACTCGGCAAGCTCGACCCCCGCTCATCACCCTACGGCGACCTGCTGGAAGAGATCGGCGAACTCGAACTGCGCCTCGACAACAACGACCCCGCCCAGATGAAACCGAAGGTCGAATCCGTGCTCCAAGGACTCGGCTTCAAACGCAGCGACTTCGAGCGCGACTGCGGCCACTTTTCCGGCGGTTGGCAAATGCGCATCGCCATGGCCAAGCTCTTTCTTCAAGAGCCGGAAGTCCTTCTGTTAGACGAACCAACCAACCACCTCGACATCGAATCGCAGCGCTGGGTCGAGCAGTATCTCATCAATTACCCCGGAGCCATCCTCCTCATTTCCCACGACCTCGCCCTGCTCGATACGCTCTGCACCCGCACCATCGCCTTCCACCACGGACGCGCCGAAGAGTATGCCGGAAACTACTCCTACTACCTCCGGGAATCCGTCCACCGCAAGGAAGTCCAACGGCGCCGCTACGAAGCCCAGCAAAAGGAAATCGCCGAAACCCAGCGCTTCATCGACCGCTTCCGCGCCTCGGCCAACAAAGCCACCCTCGTCCAGTCCCGCATCAAGCTCCTCGCCAAAGTCGAACGCATTCCCAAGCCGGAAGCCGACGACGCCGTGATGAACTTCCGCTTCCCGCAGCCACCCCAGTCCGGCCACAGCGTCGCCAAACTGGAAGGCGTCTCCAAGAGCTACGGCGACCTCAACATCTTCGACAACTTCGACTTCGAGATCACGCGCGGCGAAAAGTTCGCCATCGTCGGTCCAAACGGCGCCGGCAAATCAACCTTCTGCCGCCTCATCACCGCCCAGGAATCTCCGGACAAAGGTGAGCACGCCTTCGGCCAAAAAGTCAGCGTCGCCTTCTTCTCCCAAAACCACGCCGACGAACTCGATCCCGAACTCACCATCCTCGAAACCGTCGAGGAAACCGCCACTCGCGAAGCCGCCAGCCAATGCCGCAACATCCTCGGCTGCTTCCTTTTCCGTGGCGACGATGTCTTCAAAAAAGTCGGCGTCCTGTCCGGTGGCGAACGCTCACGCGTCGCCCTCGTCCGCATGCTCGTCCAGCCATCAAATTTTCTGATCCTCGACGAACCGACCAACCACCTCGACGTCCAGTCGCAAGAAGTCTTGCTCAACGCCCTCAAGGAATACGAAGGTACGATCCTCATCGTCTCTCACAACCGCTCCTTCCTCGATTCGCTCGTCACCAAAACCCTCGAATTCCGCCCCGGCGAAAAGCCGCGTCTCTTCGCCGGCAACATCAGCTACTACCTCGACAAGACCGCTGAGGAAACCCAGGAGAGCGTGGGCGTCACGCCCGCCTCTTCCACCCCGTCCACTTCATCCAACTCGGCCGGTTCGACCTCCAACCTTTCCCGCAAAGACCAAAAACGCCTCGAAGCGCAACAGCGCAAACTGCGCTCCGACGTGCTCAAACCCCTCGAGGTGGAACTTTCCGAACTGGAAAAACGCATCGCTGACCTCGAAGCAGCGCAAACCAAGGCCACCAATGACCTTTCCAAGCCGGAAGTCGTCGCCTCCCCCGCCAAGTTCCGCCTCGCCACTAACACCGTCGAGCAGCTCACCACAAAGCTGGAAAACGCCTTCTCCCGCTGGGAAACCCTCACTGAGGAGATCGAGCAGGTGAAAGCCAAGCTGGGCGAGTCATAGCCCGCCATGCCACGGGCCAGCAGCCAGTCCCATACGCTCCGCGTCCTGTCCGTTCATGTCCACCGATCGGCCGTGGAAGTCGGAAACGGGCACCCGCACCGCAAGGAAGCCCCACCCACAGGCGGATCCAACCCGTTTCCGCTGTAACGCGATAACGTTAGTATTTCTGAATTTCCAAATTCCAATTCCGTGAGAAGATGAATTCGTCTGACACCCCTCCAGACAACGGCACTGGCTAACCCGGCCAGTTGCTCCCCCCCACTACTGTCCCCCCCAAAAATGATCAACTTGTCCCTCCTGAAGGGTCGTGTCCTCCGAGTCGCGACATCCACCCTAATCATCTGCTCGAACTTCGCCTTCGCCAGCAATGACATTCCAACCGGCAACATCAGCGCCTCGCCCGGCTTGGTCAAAGTTGGCACCTTGCCGACTCTCACTTGGGAAATCAAGTATCCCTCGAAAGTCAAAGACTACGTCGACATTGATTACCCCGGTGAAGTCATCCCCAAGCAGAACCTCAAGGCCGAGATCCGAGTCCTTGGAGCAGGCGTCACATCGAGCTATGCCGACGGGTCACACCTCACCTTCGTTCACACCGAGGCCTACTTCAGCTATAACAACAGCAGGTGGTCAAAAGTATTCGCCGGTACGAACTGGGACGTCCGACAAGGCGACGTCGTGGAATCTCTCACCGTTAAGCAAAACCGCTCGCTTCGTTTCGGTGCCCGTTACTGGTTCAACAACAGGTGGTCAAACTTCTACTCCTCAAACGATGGAACGAACAATGTCCGCGTCCTCGTCAATGGCGACACCCCTCCGACCACCTATCCACTCTCCACGGCTCCGTCCCTCGAAGATTTCATCAAACCTTACCTCGACTCGGGTGGACGCGTTCGCATCGGCCCCATGGACGTGATCGTCATGATGGAACTCACTCACACCGATGCCCAAGCCAACCAAACCGGATACGACCTCCAAGACATGGTCTTCCTGGTGACATTCAAACCTCTCTAAGCTCGGATACTCGACGATATGAAATTACTTCTCGCAGCTTTGGCAGCAACGATGATCCCGATCACCACGGCTTCCGCTGATTCGAGCCAGTCGGAAGGGTACACCAATTTCATTCGTCAAGTCATCATGGGGACCACTCCACCCGTCTTCTGGGACGTCACCGTCCCCGAGAGTGGAGAGCGCCTCTCCCTAGTCCCAATCGACATCGCGGGATCACGCTATGAGCTGTGGACCGTGAAAACGGCGGCGGTTCCAATCAGCTATCTTCTCGATACCGCCTACGTCAGCGCCTATGCGCCGGAAGGCACCGTCACCATCCAAACAGAAGACACGGATAGCCCCACGCCCAGAACCCGCGCAGACCGCCCTTTCACCGTCACCACGACGGTGAAAGGCCTCCTCTCCGGAGGAAACGTTCCCACCACCTCAAAGTCCGTCAACTTCCTGAGACACGTTCAGTCTTATGGCGAAACGGATGGCACAAACATCGACCGCAATCAGGCGACGCTGCACTCTCAGGCATCGATCGATAGAAACGGCACCAATAAGCTGGATTACGGAGTCACCGCCATTCCCGGAAGCAACCGTCTCACCGTCCGTGGCGAAGAGCGCTTCTCCATTTACTCGATTAAGGAAAACGGAAGTTCTGACGAACGACTCGATTCCGAAACGCTTCTGGTGTGGCCCGTTGCCACCGCTAGTATCAGCGGCATTCAAGAAGGCGACACGGTCCGCTTCGATGAAGTCCCGCTCACCTTTACCCTCAACAATCTTTACCCCAAGTCCTTCACCTACGCCCAGCTTTACCCCGGAACTCCAAAGCTCGACACGATGGGCCAGATTCTTCCCGCTGCCCAGCTCGCCATCGATCAGAACACTCCGGAGAGCCGCCAGTGGCAGGTCGGAAGCTATTCCCAGTTCCTTAACGAAGACGGACCTTGGACCGTCGAAGTCGTCACCGAAACCGTCTTCGGCATCGAACGCCTCGCTTACCTCACCTTCAACGTCAATCGATCCATCAAAGTAAACTCCATGATATCCACGATGGAGAACGAGAAATAGTTCACTGCTCCAACCCATGATATCTCATTTCCTCGCAACTATCCTGGCACTCTCAGTCTGCCAGTTTGCCACCGCCGAATCCAAGATGCGGGATGTAACGACTCACGAAGCGCTAAGCCAGCAGCTCAGGGCTCAGCAACAAGCCGACCCGATTCTGACCCTCAAGCCTGCAGAGGGCGATGATCCGACAAAAACCAACCCGACTCCCGATCTGATCGCGAGCTCGCAATTTCTCTGCTACAATGGCATGGCCACCCTCGTCCCCATGGGCGCGGTCCTCTGCGCCCCGGAAAAACTCAAATCACGCATGCGTTTCACTCAAGGTGCCCGCATCGTCACCTGGGCGGAATTTTACTCGATGAACCGTGCCTGGCTCTCAACCGTGGCCGTCTCACTCGACCAGGCAACCGGCAAGCTTCCGCTGTCCGACGAAATGATCAAGAAGGTTAAAAACGACACACACATCATCGTCTCAACCTGTCAAAACGGCCCGATCTCGATCGTGCCTTTCAAAACTGCGGCCGAGGCGCAAACGCCTCCCCGCTAGAATCGTCCCTGTTCTAGGCCACTTCCAGCCTTCGGACGACCTGCAGACCTGCGCTCGCCCATGGGCACGCTTTCTGCAATAAGGGATTTCATGGCTTTTCATATCTCCGCCGAACTCCGTTACCAAGTCGATGAGCGGAGTACCATGCTTCTCAGTCTTCACGCCCTGTCGACGGCGAATCAGACCCTCTCCAACGAGTTTTTCACCTTAACGGAAGGTGCAAGCTGCGAGTTCTTCCCCATCCAGACCGGCATGAACCGCTATGTCCGGATCGATACCGGACCCGTCACCAATCTTCTCATCACCTACCAGGTCGATGCCCAGACCAATCCGGGCTCACGCCGAATTCAGGCGATCGACCAAATCCCCGTAGGCCGCATTCAGGCCGAAGCCATCCGCTATCTCTTCCCCAGCCGCTACTGCCAGTCGGATCAGCTCCACCAAATCGCCTTCGACCTCTTCGGCCAAATCATCCATCCCCTCGCCAAAGCCGCCGCCATCTCTGACTGGCTTTTTGAAAACCTCAGCTACGCCCCGGGATCCAGCGATGCCTCCACATCGGCCTGCGATACGCTGAACCAGAGAGCCGGAGTCTGCCGAGACTTCGCCCACCTCGGCATTGCCTTCTGCCGCGCGCTATCCATTCCGGCACGCTACTTCACCGGCTACGCCTGTAACATGCAGCCGCCCGACTTCCACGCCTGCTTCGAAGTCTGCGTCGGAAACCAGTGGTTCATCTTCGATCCCACCCGCCTCTCTTCACCAAATGGCCTGATCCGCATCGCCACCGGCCGCGATGCCGCAGACGCCTCACTTGCCACCATCTTCGGAGCCGTGGAAATGCAAACCATCGCCGTCTCCTGCACCGCCGATTACTTCCAGCCGATGAGCCACGACGAACTCATCGGCAAAGCCGTGCTCCTCGAGCCGTGATCCTAGAAGCCCTCCCGCCAAAACCTGTTTGGCAAATCCGCCCATCTCGCCACAATAGCTCAGATGGCATTTCACCCGACCCCGCCGCAGCTCTTCGAGGAATTCGAAGAAGGCCGGATCACCCGCGCCCAGTTGCATGCGGGCCTCGACTGGCACGCCCGCAGCCTCGTCGAGGAAATCATCGAAGCCCACGAAAACCCGATCGCCACCTGGTGGGACACCATGCTCGCCAAGCGCGCCGCCGACCGCTGGTCGAGTCGCCACGGCATCTGGCGCGTGCGGCATATCCTCTTCGCCCTCTCGAAACTACCCGAATTCGAGCCCTCCAGCCTGCTCTGGAACGCGCTCCACCCCGACGTGCCGCTCCACTGCTTTTTCCGGTTGCGCCGCGAACCTGTCTTCCGCCTGCTCAACATCGAAATCCGCAAAGGCCTCCTCCACGTCCGCGTCGCCCACGGATCGGCGAGTGAAGGCATCCTCAAAGAAGACTTCATCCTCGAACACATCGGCAACCAACTCGAAGCCCACCGGGCACCGCTCCTGAGCGATCTTTGATGCACACCGCGTTCTTGGCCTCTATTTCGGAGACCATGAAGAAACTACCATCTTGGATATGGAGCGCCACCGCCGTCAGGCTTGCCCTGATCGCTCGCATCATGCCCGACCGTTCATGCTCTGGAGACACGGCTTCTGCCAGCAGCGACATTCCTAGCCGGAACCTCCCGACACGCAGTGAACTTTCGGGAAGTGATGGTACGGCTTCGCCCAAGCGCGATGGCACCATACGACGCGGAACCCGCCCGCCCATGAGCGGAAGCCAACCAAGCATCGCTGCCCGAGTCCGTGACCAAACGGATCTTCCGCTAAATGCAGAGCTCGGATATCAGCAGCCGCAACCGCCGCCACCACCGCAGCAACCACCGCCACTTGCCTGGGCAATGTCTTCCGCGGTTGGCACACGGCCGAGCTCAAGCGTCATGCCGACATACTGGCCGATCGTCTTCTGGAGAGCCTCCAATTCACCTTGGGCATCCATGAACGAACGGGCCACCTCGTTTTGCATCAGTGCATCACGAGCCGATTCAAACTCCTTGATCTCGCTTTCGCCAAGCTCCACACCCGCATGCTGCTTCTGGTGAAGCTCACTACCACGCTCGTGCACGCCCTGATACATCATCCGCGCGGAATCATCATCAAGGAAGGTCTCCACCTTTTTTTGAAGCGCCTGGAAATCGGCATCTTCAGCAATCGCTGCGCAAAGTTCGCGGGCCTTGTTCATCACGGCGGAGTCATCAGCTAAAATCGACATGCCCAACCCCCTAGGCCCCAGGGAGCCACTTGGCAAACGCTTTCCGCTCATGATTCCGACAGCAAAATTCATTCGTCCTCCATCAAATCTTCAAATAGCCGCGGCAGCATCCCTCCATCACCCGCATGCCCCGACTTCGACGCTTCCTCAACCGACTCCTCGTCTTACTGAGCATCTTCCTGCTTCTGTTACTGATCGGCGTCGGCTGGTTTGGCTCGGAAAGGCTGATCTCACCGCCGCGGCGCGGCCTTCAAAGCTATCACCGCGAGATCCTCGCCGAACCCGCCCGCTACGGGCTTTCCGTCAACGCCTTCACCGGAGCATCCGCCACTCCCTGCCTCATGGTCCTTCCCGCCGCCTCCCCCGGCGAGGCCTATAGATCCCACCAACTCCGAGCCAGCCTCACCAAGCGCGGCGTCCCCTTACCCGCTTGGGGCGAAATCCGAGGCACCGTCATCCTCCTCCACGGCCACACCGGTCGAAAAGAAGATCACCTCCCAATCTGCGAGCGATTCTGCGCCGCCGGCTTCCGCTGCATTCTCGTCGATCTCCCCGGCCATGGCGACAATCCTTCGACCATCACCACCTTCGGGAAAAACGAGACCCAACTCATTGAAGACATCTTTGAAGACGCCCAGGTCACCTTCGGTTTCCCAGATCAGCCCGCCCTGCTTTTCGGCGTCTCCCAAGGCGGCGCCATCGCCCTCCAAACCGCCGCCCGCCACCCCGAGCGCTGGACCGCAGTCGCCAGCGCCGCCACCTTTTCCTCCCTCGATCGCCCGATCCGCCACTCCGCCGAAACCTTCCACGCCCGCCTCCGGCCACTCGCCCCGGTCAACACCTTCGCCGTCGAATGCGGAGCCTGGTGCCGCAGTGGCATGTGGCCCACCAAGATCCGCCCAAGTCACGCCGCACGCCAACTCACCATGCCCGTCATGATCATCCACGGCGAAGAAGACCGCTTCATCCCCATCGATCAAGGCCGCCAAATCTTCAACGCCATCCCCTCTCACAGAAAAATTTTCCGCCCCGTCAAAAACGCCGGTCACGGCCGCGTCCTCGCCGAAGACGCCGACAATCTCTACCCGGAAATCTGCGAGTTTTTCCTGAAATCCATTCTTCCATCCGCCGCTAAGGCCTTTTGATCAGCCAACCCAAATGAGTCGCTTTTCACTCTCCTTTGGAATTCTCCAGTATTTTCGATAGGTCCGCGCCCAGAATCGCGCCCCTCCTACTCGCTCTTGTTGCAGCACTGTCTGCAGATCCGATTACGGGTGAATCCCGCGCCCCCCTCACCCAACAATATCGCGCGGCGCGTCAGGAAGCGCATCAAGAAACACCCGACCGTAACGTTTGGTCAGCACACGATTGTCCAACAGGCAGACCAAACCCTCATCTTTCGCCGTGCGGATCAGCCGGCCAACCCCCTGGCGGAGCTTCAAAATCGCCTCGGGCACCGAGTAATCCATGAAAGGGTTTCCCCCCTCGGCCTCGATCGCCTCGAGGCGAGATTGCGTCAGCGGATGATCAGGCACCGCAAACGGCAAGCGCGTGACCACCACATTCGAAAGCGCCTCACCCGGCACATCCACGCCGGTCCAGAAACTGTCCGTCCCGAAAATCACGCTGTGCACATCGCGGCGAAATTCCTCGATCATCCGGTGACGCGGCATCCCATCGCCCTGCATCAGCAAACGCCAACCACGCCGCTCGAATTTATCGCGCAACTCACTCGCGGCATCACGCATCATCTTATAACTCGTAAACAACACAAAAGCGCGGCCCTCGCTCATTTTCACCGCCTCACCGATCGCCTTGATCATCGCCTTGCCATACTCCGGCGAGTTCGGCTCCGGCATGGTCTTCCAAAGCTTGATCCGCATCTGACTCTGGTAATCAAAAGGACTACCAATCGATCGGGCCTCGACCTCTTCCGCTCCCACTCGCCCCCGGAACCATCCCAGCGACGGATCCACCACCCCGAGCGTGGCACTCGCCATGATGCAGGTTTTTCCCTCACCAAACAGCAGCGGACGCAGCTTGTCCGCCACTCTAACAGGCGCAGCGTGCAGGGAAATATAAGTCTCATCGCGCCCGCCACGCTCCACCCAGTGAACGCAGTCCTCATCGCTTTGATCAAGAAACGCCGCAATCCCGCCATGAGCTTCACGCAACTTCCGCGCCGCATCCTGAAGCTCCAAACGGCTCGGCTCGTGCTCCTGTTCCGCCGCCACTGCATCGATTTCCTGCCACAACCGACGCAGCGGTTCAGCCGCCTTGTTGGAAATCACATCCGGCTCCCGCACCCGCCACTCCTTCGACCACTCGCCGAACTTCGCAACCTTGCCCATCTCATCGAAAAACTGCTCCGCCGCGATCCGCGCTTCCTCCACGGCTCGCAGCATCGATGGCTTGCCGTAACTCACCAAAATCCCCTTTCTACGACGTCCATCGTACATCCGCTGGAGGTCAAACCTCAACCCCGCCTGACTCACCCGCAGACCCAACTGAACCGCTGCCACCTGCTCGATGGTGTGGGCCTCATCAAGCACCGCGAAATCATTCGGAAAAAGGAAACCACTCGGCTTGTCCTCATCGGACCACTCCCCGGTATCCAGCAGCGCGAAAAACAGCGTGTGGTTCACCACCAGCATCCGCGCCTCCGCCGCCGCCTTCCGCGCCTCTTGGAAAAAACAATTCCCGCGCGGCCCACAAAACCGCGCCGTGCAAAGGTGCGGCTCCGAACAAACCTGCAACCACACCTTTCTCGATGGCTGGAACTCCAGATCGCTCAGCGTCCCATCCGCCGTCCCCTCCGCCCATCGCCGAATCTCATTCAGCTCCTCGTTCTCACTAGAGGTGAAAAGGTCACCCGTCTGCTCAAAAGCCCGCCTCAGCCGGCTCGGACACAAATAATTCTGCCGCCCTTTCAGCAATATCGCCGGAAAGTCCTCACCCAGCAGCTTCCGCACGATCGGAATGTCCTTCCGGATCAGCTGCTCCTGCAAATTGATCGTATGGGTCGATATGATCGCCTTCCGCCCGGTATTCAACGCGTAACGAGCCGCCGGCAGCAAATAAGCCAGTGACTTGCCCACACCCGTCCCCGCCTCCGCTACCAGCGATCGACGCTCCGTCAGCGCCTTAGCCACAGCCATCGCCATCTCCTGCTGCTGCGACCGAAACTCGAAGTCGCTCGATTTCGCCATCACTCCTTTCGGAGAAAAGGCACGACCGATCTCATCGACGAATTGGTCCGTCTGCGCGTGTCCTTCCCCCAAACCGATCATGCAGCCCCATTTCTCTCCCAAGCCGGGCACTTTCCAATACCCAAATTCCCCAAATTCGAAATTGGAAAAATCAGCCCCCAAGTCCGCGCTTCCCATCCTCCACATTCCCGCCATTCTCCCCCACGTCGAAGTCATGCGGCGATTCCTGATTCCCATCCTCCTGATCCTCGCCGGCCTCGCCCTCGCGGCGAAACTTGTGCCCGCCGAGCAAGCCGCCGTCGCCGCACGCCTCAAGGATTTCCCCGATGCCGACACCGCCGCGCATCAGCTCCGCCCCATCGTCGTCGCCATCCTCTGCTTCCTTCCCGCCGCCGGGGGCCTGCTCTACTCGCTCGGCAGCATCCTCGCCCGCTACGTCGCCCGCCAATTCCTCAGTCTGCTCGCCATTGGCTTCTTCGCCTTGGCCACCCTCTGGCTCCTCATGGACTTTCAGGACAACCTCGACGAACTGAAGGACACCGAGAGCATCGCCGCCACCGCCGCCCAACTCTACGCCGCCCGCTTCCCCGAAATCGTCGTCACCCTCCTCCCTTACTCTTTACTCCTCTCCCTGCTCTTCTGCCTTGGTCGCCTGTCCTCATCGCGGGAAATCGTCGCCATGACCCAGACCGGACGCGGCATCGCCCGGCTGACCACCCCCTTCTTCATCACCGGCCTGCTCAGCGCCATCCTCTGCGCCGGTCTCAACTACCAATGGGCCCCGCGCGCGAACGCCGCAGAAAAGGTCATCCTCGATACCGCTCGCGGCTTTGACGAAGTCGCCGCCGAAGTCGTCAAGTTCCGCAACCCCCGCGCCCGCCGACTGTGGATGGTCGGCTCGTTCCCTCCCGACTTCCAAAAAGGAGCCCCGCTCAAGCAAGTCCGCATCGTCCGCGAAAACGAAGACGCCACGTTAAAAAGCATCCTCGACGCCAAAACCGCCTCCTGGGACCCAGTCACCGGACAGTGGACTTTCGAAGGCGCCATCCTGCGGAAAATGAGCCCTGGAGCCCCCCCGGAATTCGTCCAAGACCTTCCCGATCCCTACATCGTCAAAACCTGGAGCGAAACCCCCGCGGAAATCATCCAGCCCGGCCTCCCCGCCAACCAACTCGGCATCCCCGGCCTGATCAGCTGGCTCAATAGTCACCCGGTCGGCTCCCACGAACGCCGCCAAACCTACCTCACCCAGTGGCACCACCGCTGGGCCCAGCCCTTCAACTGCCTCGTCGTCGTCATGCTCGCCACCCCCCTCGGCGTCGTCTTTTCCCGACGCGGCGCCACCAGCGGCGTCGCCGTCACCGTCTTCCTCTGCGTCGGCATGCTCTTCTTTACCACCATCTGCCTGAGCCTCGGCGATGCCTATTACCTCCCTCCCATGCTCGCCGCTTGGCTCCCGAACCTTGTCTTCGGAGCCCTCGCCCTCTTCCTTTTCCAGCGTCGCCTCTCAGGTCGCCCCATCTACCAAACCCTCCGCCGTCTGACCCCGAACAACGCCTGAGCGGAAGATACCCTCCCACATTGAGCTTTCCCGTTTCAGATTTCAGATTTCAAATTTCAAATTTTCAAGAACCATGGCCTTCGCTGACACTTGGCACATCCGATCCCGCGCCCGCCAGTGCGCCTCCACCGAGCAGCCCTTCATCGAGGGCGAAAAGATCATCACCGCCCTCTTTCCGGATCCTGATCCTGCATCGAGCGGCTACGTGAGAAAAGACTTCAAAATCGAAGCGTGGGACGCCCGTAGCGACGAAGACGAAGTCGCCTTCTCCTTCTGGCGCAGCACCTTCGTCCCCACCGAGTCCACCGAGAAGGTCGACCCGATGAAAAAAGAAGACCCCGAAACCCTCCTGCGGCGGCTCATCGATGAAGACGAAGACCACACCGAGAACGTCCGCTACATCCTCGCCGTCATGCTTGAGCGCAAAAAGCTGCTCCGCGAAACCGACTCCCAACGCACTCCGTCCGGCATCCTTCGCATCTACGAACACCGCAAGGAAGGCGACATCTTCATCGTCCGCGACCCCGACATCCCCCTCGACGATGTCGAAACCGTGCAGGAAGAAGTCTTCGCCCTCTTAGAAAGCGGCGGCCGTCTCCCTGAGCCCGAGCTCGAGGAGTCCACCGAAGCAGAGCCGGCAGCGGAATCCTCCGACTCGCCACCAGAAGCCGAAGCGCTGGCTTCAGCCGACCCCGAAGCCACGGACGAACCCGACGAGCTAACTTCAGAAGAAGAGGAAAAGGAAACGAAGTAGCGACAAGCTACCGCATCCCCCTCACCAAGTCCTCAAGGCTAGCGGACCGCGCGACGCTGTCGCGCCTACCTTCGAAAGCCAGCCGATGCGCGACAGCGTCGCGCGCCCCCTCACCTCCCCATCTTACAAACCTTGTCGAAATGCTTCTTCGTCACCGGTGTGATCGATAGCCGCGTCCCCCGCTGCGTCACCATCATCCCCTCAAGCGCCTTCTCGTCCTTCAGCTCATTGAGGCTCACCATGCCCGGAAATTCCTCCACAAAGTTGAAGTCCACCATCACCCAAATTCGAGCAAACGCGCGAAGCAAAGTCCTTTACGCGGGACTCCCGTGAGGCGAAGCATTTTACGCAACCATCCGCCCACCGCCAAACGATCTCCGAGCCCTCCTCACCGGCCTGCCTTCGCTGGCAGATGCAGCCCATACCCACCGATGTCCGCCCCAACCGGGAACTTCCGGGCAAACCACGCCCCGCTCTCCAACATCACCTCCAACATCTCCATGGAGATCTTGTCATGCTCCGTGGGTCGCCCAACATCTTTCTCCCAATGCACCCACGTCACAGGCTTGTTGGTGCTACGGTCATCGACCGGATACCCAAGCAGACAGAGTACCGTGGAAAAGTATGCCTCATCTGGGATTCCCATTTTTTCAAAGACATCCGTGTAATCCGCCCGCGCGACCCAATTTGCCGCGATCCGGTCAAGCAACCACCACTGGGATTGAAAGCGCCAGCAATTATCGGGAACCTCCGGCACGGGTGCCGCGCGGCTTTTCTGCAACTGGCTGGTCTCGCTGAGCGTCCGACTTTTGAATCTCGGCTTCGGATTCCAATCGAGTTCGCGGAGAATCTCCGGAAGCGGGCGCACCGGCACACAGCTCTCGGACAACAGTACGAAATGCGTCAAACTCTCGTCCTCCAGCGCCTCCCTCAGCATCGCCAGCGTCGCCCGCACCAGCGAAATCGAACCCCAATCCGTCTCAAAGTGTTCACGGATCACGCTGTCCTCGAGAAACCCGCCCTCAACCGCCGCCGGATCCTTCGGATGACTGTAAATCCTGACTCGCTCCGGCACCGCCGCCACGAAGTCCCTCCAAACCTGCGGCAAATTCACATCGCCCCGAGTCAGAAACATCAGCGCAAGCTTCGAGCTTCCTGCCTGGCGAGCTTCCCCCGCACCGCCCCCATACATCTTCTCCCACGTCCGATCGATCATATCGCGCAGTTGCTTCTGGGTGCCACCCTTCTCATAGGCTGAGATGGTGCGCACAACCCAGATAGAGAATCCCCCAATCTTCCGGTAGCTCCATCATTTCCAGCAGCCCGAGCAGGTTGGGATGAAGCACGCAATCATCCTCAAGCAGCAACACCGCCTCCGCGCCGCGCTGCCTCGCCCGCCCCACCGCCAACCTCTTCGACAGCGCCAAGGCATAGCGCCCCGCCGACTCGTAGCCCCTCACCAGAGGAGAGACTCCTACCAGTTCCTCCTTCCTACTCCCAAGCGCCATCCGTCCCACGAAACGCGCATCCACCGCAGGAAATCTCTCCGCCGTCATCCCGGTCTGCCCAAGCATCCATTCGAATTCCCCCCGACGGTCCGCACGCCGTCCCAAATTGATCCAGAATCGCTCCGGAAACGTCTTCTCAAAATTCATGACAACAAATTCTGTTATACTGCCGCGCATCACCATATGTGAAACGCCTTCTGAATGTGGCTGGAGCGTCCCGCTCCAGTCCGTGGGTTCGGGCGTCTCGCCCGGACCTACCTTTCCCTGACTCCGTTTCACAAAACATCACGCGTGCCAGCATACAACTTCTCACCACTAAACCTTCCAAGATCCTGACGACCTCTGGAAACAACAAAAAACCACACAATACCCCAACTTCCAGATTGATCGGAAAAACTCATTCGGTCGAATGACCACAGGTCCAGATGTCCAAAAAACAATCAATTTTCCGTGTATTCGGTGTATTCCGTGGTTCATCAATTCACCTTTAGGACTCCAGCATGTCGAAAAACAAGCCATCCTTATCCCCATACACCGCCATCATGTGAAAGGCGAAGGCCAGCTTCTGGTTCATCTCCGGCTTGAGACCACCGAAATGCACCACTGCCGCATTGGCCAAATCCTCGACCGTCACCGCCAGGTCCCCGGCTCGAAGCACCTCCCCACGCTCGAAATCTCCCACAGAGAACTTTCCGGAGCCAACCACACCCTCCAATCCCAGCACTTCAACCAATTCCAGATATTCTCCCAAACGCTCCCCTCTCACCGCCACAAAACCCGGATCACAGCGTTTCCCTGAACGAGCCACCAGCAGCTCACTCTTTCCACTGACCAAATGATCAAGATTCCGCAGCGCCAGGCAATCGGCATCCGCGAGAATGACCCACCCCGCGGATCTTGTATGCTCTCTCGCGAACTGGTGGAGCCTCGCTCGGCCATTGGCTTTCAAGTCCGGATTCTCGCCCAACATGGGTTTCGTCGCAGCAGGCAATTCCACTTCACTCAAACCACCTCTGACGACAGGAAAAAGCACCTCAGGAAAACTTCGCCCGATGACGATCTCCCCATCCCAAAGATGCCGAAGCAACGAAGCAACCCACAGCTTCCCGCAAGCCCTCCATTGCCGCGACCCTTTCACCTCATCGACGACACTCAGTACTAGCGCTGTCATGATTCAATCGAGCGCTGTGCGGCACAGGAAGCCCTCCCTTTCCGAAGCGAACTTAGAACTGGAACGAAAATTGGGCTTGCCATTTTCGGCGGGATACCTAATAAGCGAATGATCATGAACACGTCTAACTTCCTACCCCCCCCCCGTCCGTTTAAGTCAAGCGTTTGAAGGAGATGCTGGAGGAGGTATGAGTCGGAGGCGGTTTATTAAGCGAACTGGGGGTGCCACATTGACGACCCTGAGCCTTTGGAGTCTAGGAAACCAAATGGTCAAAGCAGAGAATTTCGGTATTAGTTCGTATGACCCATTGGTGCTAGTATGCACAGGAACACCAGAGGATTGTGACGATTATCTTCCTAGTGTCACAAAGAATTGTATTGCGGAAGAAATTGAAGGCGACCCTCCAGTGGAACCCCGAAAGTATGTAACAAATGGGGATGTTATTGAACCTTATCAAAGTTTGGGGGTATCGGCAAGTTTCACTGGACCGCAAAAGGGTAATTGGTCTTACACAACTTTTCATATTAAGGTAGATGCGCTATTTGCACTAGGTGGCCAGGGTGTTTCTGAGTTTCCTACTGATTTTGTTTCTCGAACTGTTAGCTTCGACGAGGAGACCGTAGAGTATTTTCCTCCTCTTAATTCTAGTTCACTTCCACAACCAAGTCCAGTGGACGGTCGCAACCTTCATACACTACTTGAATTAAATGAAGGAAATGTCGCAGCCGCCCATGCATTTTGGGGCGAAGGTCAAAAATACATTAGTTCGAAATCAGCGTGGTACGAAATTTCCGACGTAACTGCCCTTCTTTCAGGACCAATTCCAGGTGGGATACCAGGAGGAGCTGTTGCAATCACATTTGGTTGGACATTTAAAGTGATGAGCCTCTCGGAGGCGATCAAATTTGAAGCTTCTGTTAATAATTGAAAACAATCTCGATATGATTCTTCGTCACAGAAATTACTTTGTAATTCTTCTAATTGCTACTTGCGTGGGTCTTGTTTCATGCGAAAGGCAAACAACCCGAGAAACCAGCTCTTCCTCAAGCCCTGCCGAAATACCGATATCCGATGATATTCAGCAATCAAAAGCGAAGTCTAGTCATTATCTGACTAATGGCTCGCAAGATCGAGTCGTTGGCAACTCGCTTGGTGGTAAGACAGCAGAGGAAATAAAATATCAAATTGACTCGGGTGGATATGAAAATCCTGATGCATTCATTGCGCTCATATCAGCATATGCGAGGCGATCAGGAAAAACTGGAGATCCTGTGGCGCTAGCCTACATATTGGACAGCTCCTCTGACGTCAATATGGTAAGAGGTGCCGTAGATATTTTTTTTGACGAGTACCGAAAATCAGGGGGTGTCCTGGACCTATCATTAATAGAAGATTTGAATCCTGGTCATAAGCGTGATAATGCGATTCGGTCATACTTTCGTGATCCCAACGCGGACATCGTATCAGCACTTAGTCTGGCTAAGAATTTGCCTTACTCGGAGGATCGTGCCAACGCACTTTCTGGTCTCTTGAACTCTAGGCAATGGAGCGCGGTTGAGTTGGGGCATCTAGCATCACAAGAAGGATCCCAAGAATTGCTAGTCTATGCAGCCAATAGTTCATTGGGACTTATGGCCCTAGGAGGTGAGAAGAATTGGATGGAGTCGTGTTGGGCAGAATGCCAAAAACTTGAAGGAGGTATAAAAGATCAAGTCGAGCAGGCTATCGTGAGCGCCGTGGGCGTGAGGGAACCCCAGAAGAGTATACAGCTTATCGATTCCCTACCTGCTGCAAGAAAAAAAGAAATCTTACAAAGCCCGCAAATGGACGGGGTCTTCCGGTCGTGGGCCTATAAGCAGCCAATTGAAAGCATAAAGTATATAGAAAATCAAGACCTAGATCCCTCAATATCTGCACGTTACGTATCCAACGCTTTCGGTCAATGGCTTGCAGTAGACTCTATCGAGGCGAGTCAATGGCTTACAAATAACCTCGATAAACCGTACTCGAAAAGCGCTGTTGAGCGCGTTGTTCGCTGGTTAGATAGGCGTGGGGAAGATGCAAGTGCATGGAAATCAGCACTGCAGGAGATGCGTGCTGAGTGATCTTGTAAGCATCCCTCGCAACATGTGGTTTGGGTTTGGGGTCGGTCCTTTCATTTTGCATTTGGCCGAAACCCATTGGGTTTGGGGTCGGTCCTTTCATTGGTTTGGGGTCGGTCCTGCATTTGGCCGAAACCCAAGCGAATCTTCTGAGACCTTAATCGAGACTTGCGCACCCATCCCATCGTGGAATTCTCTTTCGGGATTGACTCTCTGTGGGTGCTTG
>Ga0100401_1000282_pt1 | contig 41734 bp, 35 predicted proteins | sample CryGeymeta201525_FD_80421 | JGI IMG/M metagenome (GOLD analysis project Ga0100401, IMG submission 80421) | Groundwater microbial communities from Crystal Geyser aquifers in Utah, USA - Crystal Geyser metaG 2015-25 | ecosystem: Environmental > Aquatic > Deep subsurface > Groundwater | place: USA... | reverse complement strand
GGACCCAGCGCTTCATCCGGTGGGTGCGCGTCTGGATTTACAGGCAAGCTCCCTGGGCCGATTCCATCGCCAGGCTACGACAAGTCTGGGCAGGAAAAACAACGTAGTTTTCCACACCGATCCCTTGGCGAACTCGTCCGCACCTACTGGCAACCCCTCTACCGCTACGCCCGCAGAAAAGGAAAGTCCAAGGAAGACGCCGAAGACCTTGTCCAAGGCTTCATGCTCCACTTGATAGAGGCCCGCTCCCTCGCCAGTGCCGACCGCAAATGGGCCCTCGCCCTGCTCGCCAAAGTCCTCGCGTTCCTCTGGCTCGGCTGCGGCACCGCCATGTATCTCCAGCGCCCCACGCCCATGGGCAATATCATGAATTCACCATCGACTGGTGGAGATTTCATAGTCGAAGCCAGCACCTGGCATCGGATGAGGATCTTTGGATCTGACGAACTTTACTACCGCTTTGAAATCGTCGACCAAAGGAGCGGCGAAAACCGCGCTTGGGAAATCCCAGTCAAAAGCCTTCCCAAGTGGAAAGATGGCTCGTCTCCATCGAACTACGGATTTGCCGAAAACGGCACCATTCACTGGGAAGTCGACAACAGTGAAGTCGTCTTCAGAATGGACGGATCCGATGTCTTCACCATCGCTACCGATCCTATCAGAATCCCGCCCGGCGCCCATGTCGCCGGAACTGGAGAGATCCGCCTAGTGAAGCCGTAGTATGCAGCCCTCTCGTAGTATGCAGCCCTCTCTTGGTGTCTCTCACGGCTCAATTCCCAGATACTCTGCCAGCTCTCGATTCGGCCGACAAAGGATTACATCAAAAGGCTGCAAACCGCCCTCATTGATATAGCAATTCCTCGGCGCGGCATCGACGGCGATCGTTCCTAAAGCGTAGTTGTAGAACACCAAATGTCCCGACGGGTCCTTGAGTTGTTCCCATCCGGCTTCGCCAAAATACCGGACAATCTCCCGTTCGTCGGCAGGCTCACCATGATACTGCGGCTGGGTGACCACGAAGGACACGGCACCATCTTTCCATCTCACCACCGACGCCAAGTGGACGTCGTCGCCGAAAAGCACATTCGAAGCCTGCCAACGTTCGAGATACTCGATAGGAGTCGCGGGGAAGAATTCAAGAGCCTCTCTCGTCAGAGTCGCCTTCGCCGGATCAGCCCACTTTGATTCTATCCGCCGAACCTTCGGAACCAACCCAAAGCCGACAGGCTTCGTCACTTTAGCGAATCGACTGTTTTTGGGTGAAAATTCCACCAGATGCTCAGAACCTCCCTGCCACGAGTCAGCTGCGATACCGTATGATTCGAAACTACTCTCAGAATCGATCAAGCATCCCAATTCGCGAGCGCAAGCAAGCGCTTCGACGGCTTGCGCTTCAATGCGGCGGGTCCGGTCAGCTTCAGCACCCGTGCCGTGAGCTCGGCAGCGGTCGCGTAATCGGTCGAGGAAGGCGTCAATCGAATCGGCCGCAGCACCTTCACCGCCGGAACTTCCATCCCGACCTCCAGACTGCTGTTTTTTTTCCGACTCACGGGTGGCACCCTAACCCCGCCAGCTCCGATCTCAAGCTTCGAATCCCGCCTGATCGATCCCCAACTCGCTCAATAGGCCTCCCCTCGTGGACCGAGGTAATCTACGAACAGCACCTCGACCTCCCCATTTTCCCGTGGTTGCAGAATGGCTCGATAGAGTCCGACACGAAGCGGAAACCACCCGTCCAGCCCGCTGAGTTTCCGAACTCCAGAGTGGCTGGTAATGTCGGCGAGAGACGCGACCTCCTCAAGTGCCGCAATCATCTGCGCCTGACGATCACGCGGCATTCGCCGGAGATAGCGAGTGGCCCTCCGATGCAGGAGGATCCGACGCATCACAAGGAGAGTTCAGCCTTTAGATCCTCGAGGTCCGTAAACGCATCCATGTTTCCGGCCTTGCGGTCCGCTTCCGCCTCCTGAATGGCTTCCAACTCCTCGGGAGTCGGCTGACCGTCATCAATGAGGCTCTGGATCTCGAGAAAAACCTCCCATGGTATAATGGCGGCTTCCGGACGCCCATCGGCCCCAATCACGGTCTGATGAGTAATGTTCATGGCGACAATCTACACAATTTGCGGCTCCACGTCAGTGATTGTTTTGCCCGCCAATCTCAAGCTTCGAATCCCGCCTTGAACTCCGGCGCTCGCCGTGCATCCTCCCCGCCCGCTCGGGTCGAAGCACCCGTCCAGCACCATGGCAGCCCCTCGTTTTCAAGCACTTCCCGGATTCCGCGACTTCACGCCGCGCGAATGCGCCGTGCGCAATTACCTCTTCGAAACCTGGCGCTCGGTCGCCCGGACCTACGGCTTCGTCGAATACGAAACCCCCGTCCTCGAAGACACCGCGCTCTACTTGAAAAAATCCGGCGGCGAACTCTCCTCCCAGCTCTTCCGATTCGAGGACCAAGGCGGTCGCGACGTCTGCCTCCGCCCGGAAGTCACCGCCTCGCTCGCCCGCCTCGCCGCCCAACATCAGCGCGATTTCCCGAAGCCCCTCAAGTGGTTCGAAATCGGTCAGTGCTTCCGCTACGAGAAACCCCAAAAAGGCCGCGGCCGCGAGTTTCATCAGTTCAATGTCGATATCCTCGGTGAGGCCAGCCCCGCCGCCGATGCCGAGCTGATCGCCCTCTCCATCGACACTATGCGCGCCTTCGGCTTCGAAGAAGGCGACTTCGTCGTGCGTGTCTCCGACCGCCAGGCATGGATCGATTTCGCCTCCGAGCGCGACATTGCCGAAGACCGCATCCCCGAGTTTCTCCAAATCATCGACAAGCTCGAACGCGAGAAGCCGGAAGTCACCGAACAAAAACTCAGCACCTTCGGCCTCACCACCGAGGACGTCGCAAGCTTCATCAAGAGCCCGGAAAGCGCCTCCTTCGCCTTCGAATCGATCCGCGAAGATCTCGAAGCCCGCGGCATGGCCCCTTTCCTCGAACTCGATCTCTCGATCGTCCGCGGACTCGCCTACTACACTGGCGTCGTCTTCGAAGTCTTCGACTCCAAGAAGTCGATGCGCGCCGTCGCTGGTGGCGGTCGCTACGATACCTTGGTTGGCACCATTTCCGACGGCGGCTGCGACATGCCCGCCACCGGATTCGCCATGGGCGACTACGTCATCCGCAACCTCATCGAGGAAACCACCGACGCCCTGATGCAGATGGAAGTCTGGCTTCAGCGTTCTGCTGCCGCCTGTGATGTTTTCCTCGTCATCGCCGACGAAACCAAGCGCCCCGACGCCCTCGCGATCCTCTCCGAGCTGCGCGAAGCCGGCATCGCCTGCGACCTGCCTTTCGGCCAGGCGAAGCTTGGCAAGCAGCTCAAGCGCGCCGAGCAATCCGGTGCCCGCTTCGCCCTCGTCGTCGGCTCCGAGCTCCCCGAGCTCCAGCTCAAAGTCCTCGCCTGCCGCACCGAAGAGCCCTGCCACGTCCTCGGCCTCGCCGATTGGCTAAGCGACCGCCTCCAACAACCTGATGGTCCCTTGCTTGCTTAAATTCTCAACCACAGATGAACGGGATGAACGCAGATGGACTCCATACAAAGGAAACCGAAGCCATTATCGGCTGCGCCTTTGCCGTCCTGAACGACATGGGGCACGGATTCCATGAAAAGCCCTACGAAAACGCCCTCGTGGTCGAGTTTCGCTATCGTGAAATCGAATACGCTCAACAACCCCGATATCCACTAACTTACAGAAACGAACCGGTCGGCGAATACATTCCTGATCTCATTGCATTTGGTAAAATCGTCGTGGATACGAAAACCATTGAGCGCATCACCGATCACGAGATTGGACGAATGCTTAACTACCTTCGAGCAACTGGCCTACAGGTAGGACTCATTATTAACTTCAAACACGCCAGGCTCCAGTTTCGAAGAGTTACCCTCACGAAGCCTGAATCACCCGATCATCAACACTGATCCCATCTTTTTCATCTGCGTTCATCCCGTTCATCTGTGGTTGAAACAATCCTCCATCACCTGACCATCCTTGTCCCAATTTTCAGAAAGCCATGCGCACTCACCACTGCAACGAAATCCGCCCGTCACACATCGGCCAAGAAGCCACACTGATCGGCTGGATCAATACGGTCCGCGACCAAGGCGGCGTCATCTTTGTCGACCTTCGCGACCGCGAAGGCATCACCCAATGCGTCTTCCGCCCCGAAGAAAGCGCCGAAGCCGCTGCCATCTCCCACAAGCTTCGCAGTGAAGACGTCATCCAAGTCAAAGGCATCGTCCGCGAACGCCTCAAGGCCGAGGGCATCGACACCACCAACGAAAACCTCGAAACCGGGCAGGTCGAAGTCGTCGTCGCCAGCGTGAAGATCGTCAACAAGGCCGAGGTCCTTCCTTTCCAACTCGACAAGGAACTCTCCAACGAGGACCTGCGGATGAAGTACCGCTATCTCGACATCCGCCGCCCGCGGATGACCCGCAACCTCCGCACCCGCCATCGCGTCACCAAGTCCACCCGCGACTTCCTCGACGAACAAGGCTTCTGCGAAATCGAAACACCAATCCTTTCCAAATCCACCCCCGAAGGCGCCCGTGACTTCCTAGTGCCATCGCGTCTCCAGGAAGGTCACTTCTACGCCCTTCCCCAAGCCCCGCAGCAGTACAAGCAGCTGCTCATGGTCGGCGGCATTGAGAAGTATTTCCAGATCGCCAAGTGTTTCCGCGACGAAGACCTCCGCGCCGACCGTCAGCCGGAATTCACCCAGATCGATATCGAAGCTTCATTCGTCGAACAAGACGACATCATCGCCCTCGTCGAAGGCCTGTTAGGCCGCATCTTCAAGGACGCGCGCGACACCGAAATCCCCGCTTCCTTTGAACGGATCACCTGGAGACAAGCGATGGATCAATACGGCTCCGACAAGCCCGACCGCCGCTTCGGCCTGAACTTCGTCGACCTCTCCGAAGAACTCAAAGACTGCGAATTCCGCGTCTTCTCCGGTGCCGTCGCCGCTGGTGGTGTGGTGAAAGCCATCAACGCCAAGGGCTTTGCCGACATCTCCACCGGCCAGATCGACAAACTCACCAAGCTCGCCCAAGCCGCCGGGGCCAAAGGCCTCGCCTACATTCAGGCACGTGGTGACGACCGTGAAAGCTGGCGTTCACCCTTCGTCAAGCGCATGACCGACACCGAAGTCGAAGCGCTGCGCAGCAAGCTGAATATCGAAGCCGGTGACCTCATCCTCTTCGCCGCCGATCAGTGGGAACCCGCCTGCGACATCCTCGGCCGCGTGCGCCTCGCCTGCGCGGAGATGCAGAACCTGTTAGAAGGCAACACCGAGCTCGATTTTCTCTGGGTCACCGAGTTTCCGCTGCTTGCCTTTGATGAAGAAGAAGGCCGCTACGTCGCCGTCCACCACCCCTTCACCCGTCCGCTCAAGGAAGACGAAGAGAAGCTCCTGAAAGGAGAACTCTCCACCGATCTGCGCGCCCAAGCCTACGACGTCGTGCTCAACGGCAACGAGCTCGGCGGTGGCTCCATCCGGATTCACGAAGCCCCGCTTCAGTCCGCCATGTTCACTGCCCTCGGCATTTCCGAAGAACAAGCCAAGGCGGAATTCAGCCACATCCTCGATGCCTTTAAGTTCGGCGCTCCACCCCACGGCGGTCTCGCACTCGGTCTCGATCGCCTCGTCATGCTCATCTGCGGCGAGGAAAGCATCCGCGAAGTCATTGCCTTCCCGAAAAACAACAAAGGCAGCGACCTGATGTCACTTTCCCCTGCGGAGGTGGATCCCAAGCAGCTCCGCGACCTGCGCATCCAGACCACAGCCAAGAAGCCTGCTCCGACCAGCACGCCCGCTAGCTGAGGAGCCTAAGGAGTCACTAGCTCCATCCGCAGGCGAAAGAAACCCCTGGTCCCATCAGGGGTGTTGAAGCTGAGCTTCTCGCGGCCACCCACCAAAGGGGTAGCAGAAATTGGCCGTCGCCCCGTCCAATCGCCACTTCCGGTTCGAATTGCCAGCTCGCTCCAAGGAGCGCTCATCGTCGTGGAATACTCCAGGACGTAGAGAACATCATCAGGCGGTGGTGATGGCAGCACCAAGGCGGTGGTGATTGTCGAACTTGACTCGACCATGGAATACCCCTCGTCTTTGGAGGTCGGGGAAGTCCCAGCACCATGCTCATAAAGGTTCGGCCTGCCATCGCCATCGGCATCAGCCGCCGGATCCCGCAACAGCTCGTTACTAACTCCAGAGACTGCGGCAAAGTATGGCGTCTCGGTTAGAGTTGCCTCAAGCTCCGGAACTAAAATAAAGGTCCTCTCGTTGTTCCCTGTCCCCGAATTGAGACCATGCACCGCCAGAATATTGCTCCCGGAAACCAGCACACCCGCCTCAACAGTTAACTCATAATTGACCGATGAAAGAGCATCCTCATCCCTCCGATCCGATGAGGCGACGGCATCCCACGCAGGCACACCCGCAGACACGTTTGATCGAGCCACCTCAACACCATTCAGATAAGCGACAAATCCGTCATCGAACTTCATTCGGAGTCTCAGGGAAAGGATGCCGCCTGGATCGACAACATCAAAAGGCACCCTCAGAAAGCACCCAGCTCTTTTCTTGTACATCGCACTCTCAACATCGAGGGCTGAACTAATGAGTGGGGCAAAGATCCGTCTCGAACTCGGACCGCTCACCGCATCGTAGCCCACACCGAGGGGCCCCGAAAGCCATCCACTCTCCGCGAAAAGCCGACCCTTCCACCCTTCACCTAAGCTGCCATCAACCGCCACCCAGGCTTTCGCCGTAGCGTTAATGCCAATCAAACTCTCAACCCGGAAGTTCGCCGTCAGCGTCACCTCATCAAAAGTCCGGCTCACCCCATCACTAACAACAAGCCTCAGACTCGTCGCGCTTGCCGTCGGAAACGAAAGCTCCGGGCCCTCGATAGTTGTTGAAGAAAGCTGACCATTACCCGAAAGAATGCTCCATTCGTAGGCCCTCAACGAGGGACTACTGTCGTCAACCACCACTGGTGACAAAAGAAGACGGTCTCCATAGACCGTCCTATTCCTACCAAGCTCAACTTCCGGAGCACGATCCGCATAGAGTGGAGTAACACCCGAAGCCTCGACCGAAACCATCACATCATCCACCACCTCTGTTCCGGCGCCACTACTTTTCAAGCGCAGAACATAGGTGCCGACTCCCGTGAAAACCGCCTCCGTTGCTGAGTCATTCGGCGTCGATAAAGCAACCGACTCACCGCTCGGGACGGCCATCACCTCCCAGCTCGCACTTCCACCCGTCGCCACGCCCTCTAGCAAAAGCCCGGAACCTAGGGTCAAACTGATCGCCTCTGCGGATGGAGAAACGATCTCTGCCGCTAGCTCAAGATTGAGAGGAACCGTGCCCGAAATGTCATATCCTCCCAAGCTTCCATAGTCACTGTAACCTGTCACGAGGTCACCCTGTCCGACCCCGCTAACTTCAAGGAAATAGGTCCCCGCTACCACACTCAGGCTTAGCGATGCATCCAAAGTTCCCGCTGAGTCGGAAACCGCCATTTCGCTGCCTCCACCGTTGAGAAGCCGCACCTTGATATCCAGATTCGGGTCGTAAGCCGCATTGTTCACCGCGATCGAAATCGCCCCTCCGCCGGTCTGAAAGGAAAACATGTCCACATCAGTTCCTCGCTCGATCAAGCCCGACGCCTCAACCTGATCGGTCCCAACAACCGTCAAAGGAGTCGCCCCCCCAGTCGAAGCGGAGTGATCATCCCCTAGATAACCCAGACCATTCCGACTGCTGGTGATGATCGCAAGATCATCCTCAAATCGATTCGCATCAGGATACTCCCCCTTACTCCATTGGGTCACAGTACTGTAGTAGCCAACTCCCATAATCGGCGCCCACGACGTGGCACCACTTCCATGACCTTGGTAATAATCCAGCGTGCTTGTTCCATCATGCCTCAAGCCGAGCATGTGACCCGCCTCATGGCTCGCCGCTTCCGCACAGTAGTCAGCCACATTCCCTAGCTGGTCAGTAAAAACCCAACCCGGCGCATCGAAAGTCGCACTACCAAAAACATCGACGTAGGCCACACCGCCAGCTGTTCCATACCATTCGTTGTCTGGTGTAAAGATCATCATGGCACGACGATTGATCGGGTAGCTTTGGTAGACACTACGATCGGTTGTTACCGTGACATTGAAAGGTCGATAGTCCTCAGACACACCCTTCCAAATTGTTTCAATCTGCGTATTTGTGAAGTTCGGACTACCTGCCACAATCGGACTTCCACCGGTGTAAGATAAATTCCACTGCGTGCTACTCACCGTCTCACCATCAAAGTCGAGATAGATCACCCCATTCGCTCCCGGCAAACTGTTAAGGATCGGGGTAATCTCTTGGATGAGATTTAATGTCGGCGCCGCCTCTGGAAATGGACCAAGCGCCGGAGGAAGCCCCTCGACGACAACTCCATCACGGCCCTCCCAGGAGCAAATCAAGGCCTCGCGTTGAAAGGATTCAATCCTTGCTCCCTCCGCATCACCACGAATCCGCCAAGCCACCCGTCCGGCGCGAGGAAACATCCGCCCTTCCCACTCGTCTCCGTTGCGGGCGAGAAACAAGTCGTCCCCACTTTCTAACCGCACACTCGTCACGACGCGACCGTCAGCGAGTATTTCATGCATGGTCACGTGGCCACCCGCATGCCCATCAAGCTCGAAACCCAACGAAACCCAGTCGCCCTTTTCGCATTCCATCCAACTCGGCAACTCCGCAAAGCCCACCATCTTCCGACTCAGCACCAATCCCTCGCTATGCTTACAAGCACTGCCACAGCGATGCCCTTGCTCCGGGACGGGCGATTCAGTAGATGGAGTCGCATCTGGTTGGAAAATGACCCCAAGAATCCCAAGGGAAGCTACAGCGAGCTGAAATATGTAATGGGGCTTCACAGGTTTAAAATTTCAATCATTGAGAGTCCGGATCTTTTTCAAAAACGCTTAACCGATGTCAATATTCAATCTTTGACTCTCAAATAATGATCTTTGACACCATTCCCGTTCGATGAGCCCGCCGATACCCGAAGCCTATTTCCAAACCGTCTTCGTCCTCGATGGAGCCCCCTTGCCGCTTCCCCCGGCTTTCGCCATCGTCACAGCATTCAATCCGATGGACGAAGTGCTTCCCCTCGAAGCCAACACCATCGCCGACGGCCAATTGAAAGCCAGCCTCCTCACCAAACGGCTCTCCCCCTTTCTCGCGATAGGCCAAAGCCCGGACGGTTCCCACTCCGAACCCGGCTGGGCATTCCAAGCCTCGCTCGAGTCCGCTCTGGAAATCGCCCGCGCCTTCCATCAGCGTGCTTTCTGGTGGATCGAAAACGACCAGCTATATCTCATCGGCTGTGAAAACTCCGAGCCAATCCCAGTCGCCCGCTTCTCTGACCGACTGCTGCCTTAAGCAGGAACCAACCCACGCATCGCAGACACCGACAGCGATGGCGCGGATGACGCCGTGGAAATCGCCCACGGCACCTCACCTACGCTCGATAGCTCGTTTCCTGAATGGATCGATTTTCACGGCACTGCCGACCACCTCGATAGCAATGACCTGTCCGATGCAGGGATGATCTGGGCAGGCGGAAAGGCACGCGCCCCTTCCGCTGATGACGATGGCGATGGCATGAGCAACCAAGAAGAAAGCGAAGGCCAGTTCGTCATCATCAGCAGCGGTGCCCTTTCCTTCACCGGTAACGCAGGAACCTCCCCCGCCCTCATCGCCAAAAACAGCACGCCATCCCCGATGTCGTCGCCAGCCCACTCGAAGGGCACTACAAAAAACGTCTTCCAGCGAACCCACGGCCGGATCACCGCTAACAGCGTCGAACGCGGCATTGAGTTCGGCGGCTATTTCGACGCGCCAGGAGAACTCAACGGCCTCGACATCGACACCGTCCTCGACGCCGCCGGTTTTGACACCAACTCCTTCGGTGGTTCGGCGTTTCCCATGGCGACATATGGACACCGTCCTGCCGAATATCCGGAACTTCTACGACGCCGCCGAGACCAGCCATCCCCTCGGTTTCCTCGTCTGATACCCCAGCCCTATGTCTCGTGGCACCTTCGTCATCACCATCATCGCCCTGATTTTTTGGCAGTGCCTCACGTTTCTCATTCCGATTCCAGTCCCACCATCGAAAGAATCCCCAGCGCCCGAACCAAGCTTTTCTCCATCAGCAGAAACAACTCCCGGACCACCTCTCCCCGGCGATTTACTCCTCGCCGACTTCGGATCACCTGAGACGGCCCCCATCGACGACCTCAAAAAACTCCACAACCTCGTCTCCGGCTACTTCTCCGTCGTCAAAGACCTCACCCGCCACCCCATCGGTGGAAATGCCGACCTCGCCGCCTGCCTAAGCCCCTGAATTGGAGCTTTTCCCGAGCTTGAAAATTCTCCGCCTTGCCCTCCCCACCGGACCCGCTAACCTCCGCAGATTCCACTGGTCCGCACCCACATGCAGCGCATTTTCGTCGAAAAGAAGCCCTCCTTTGCCACTGAGGCAAAGCACCTCCTCGCAGATCTTCGCGAGTCTCTCAACCTGAAGAGCCTCGCTAAGCTCCGCATCGTCCAGCGCTACGAAGCCGATGGCCTCAGCCCCGAGGAATTCGACGCCGCCGTCAAACTCGTCCTCTCCGAACCTCAGGTCGATACCGCCACCCGAGAACTCACTCAAAACGCCGACGAGCACGCCTTCGCCGTCGAATACCTCCCCGGCCAGTTCGACCAGCGAGCCGACTCGGCCGCGCAGTGCATCCAGATCCTCACCGGAAAAGAAAGACCGCTCGTGATTTCCGCGAAAGTCATTCTCCTCCAAGGCGAGCTCTCTCAGGACGACATCGACCGCATCAAATCCTACGTCATCAACGCCGTCGATTCCCACGAGGTCGATGTCACGGCCGACACCGTCCGCGCGACGCCATCCGCCCCTGCCGACGTCGAAATCCTCAACGACTTCAACACCGGCTCGCCCGCCGAAATCCGCAGCAAATTCGGCCTCGCGATGTCGGAAGAAGACGTCGCCTTCTGCCAAAACTACTTCGGCAAGGAAGAGAACCGCGCGCCCAGCATCACCGAGCTCAAGATGCTCGACACCTACTGGTCCGATCACTGCCGCCACACCACTTTCCTGACGAAAATCGACGAGGTCACCTTCGACGAAGGCACCGAGCCGATCCAGCGCGCCTGGCAAACCTACCTCGCCACCCGCGAAAATCTCGGCCGCCAGGAAAAGCCCATCACCTTGATGGACATCGCCCTCATGGGCATGCGCGAACTCCGCGCCTCCGGCGAACTCGACAACCTTGAAGAGTCCGAGGAAATCAACGCCGCCTCAATCATCGTCCCCGTCAAAATCGACGCCCGCGACGAAGAAGAATGGCTCATCCAGTTCAAAAACGAAACGCACAACCACCCCACCGAAATCGAGCCCTTCGGTGGAGCCGCCACCTGCCTCGGCGGCTGCATTCGCGACCCGCTTTCCGGTCGCTCCTACGTCTATCAGGCGATGCGCGTCACTGGCGCCGCCGATCCCCGCACTCCCTTCTCCGAGACCCTTCCCGGCAAGCTTCCGCAAAAGAAGATCTGCCAAATCGCCGCCAAAGGCTACTCGTCCTACGGCAACCAGATCGGCCTCGCCACCGGCCAGGTTTCCGAAGTCTATCACCCTGGCTACGTCGCCAAGCGCATGGAAATCGGAGCCGTCGTCGCCGCAGCTCCACGCTCGAATGTTTTCCGCGGCACACCCGCAAACGGTGATCTCATCCTGCTCATCGGCGGCCGCACCGGCCGCGACGGCGTTGGCGGAGCCACGGGTTCCTCGAAAGAACACACCGATACCGCTCTCGAAAACTCCGCCGAAGTGCAGAAAGGCGACGCCCCGACCGAGCGCAAAATCCAACGGCTTTTCCGCAACGCCGAGCTCGCCCGGAAAATCAAAATCTGCAACGACTTCGGAGCCGGCGGAGTTTCCGTGGCTATCGGTGAAATCGCTCCATCGCTCGATATCGACCTCGATGCCGTGCCGAAAAAATACGACGGCCTCGACGGCACCGAGCTCGCCATTTCCGAATCCCAGGAACGCATGGCCGTCTGCGTGGATCCCGCCGATGCCCCCTACTTCATCGCCGAGTCCGACAAGGAAAACCTCGAATGCGTCCACGTCGCCACCGTCCGCGACCACGGCCGCCTGCGCATGACCTGGCGCGGAAAGGAAATCGTCAACCTCTCAAGAGCCTTCCTCGACACCAACGGCGTCCAACTCAGCGCCAAGATCCACGTGGCTGGAGCATCTTGCTCCAGCCAGTGCCCGGAGCGTCCCGCTCCGTCTCTTACCGCCCACCTCGCACATCTCAACCACGCCTCCCAAAAAGGCCTCGGCGAAATGTTCGACGGCTCCGTCGGTGCCGGCACCGTGCTCTGGCCATTCGGTGGTGAAAACCAACTCACTCCGCCCGATGCCATGGTCGCCAAGCTGCCGCTGTTAGAAGGCGACACCGACGTCTGCACCTACATGTCGTGGGCCTTCAATCCCGAGCTCTCATCCGCCTCGCCTTTCCACGGCGCCGCCTCCGCCGTCGCCGAGTCCGCCTGCAAGATCGTCGCCGCCGGAGCGCGCCTCAGCGACATCCGTCTCACCCTTCAGGAATACTTCCCAAAACTTGGCGACGACCCAAGCCGCTGGGGACTCCCCTTTGCCGCCCTGCTCGGAGCCTTCGATGCCCAGCACAGCCTCCGCCTCGCCGCCATTGGCGGAAAGGACAGCATGTCCGGATCCTTCAACGATCTCGACGTCCCCCCAACCCTCGTCTCCTTCGCCCTCGCTCCCGGAAAAGCCAGCCAAGCCCTCTCCCCGGAATTCAAGCAGGTCGGAAGTACGATATCCCTCGTAGATATCCCCGCCACCGCCGAGAAGCTCCCCAACTACGAGCGCATCAAGGCAGTCACCGAAGAACTCCACCAGCTCGCCACCGAAGGAAAACTCCTTTCCTGCAAGTCCATCGGCCACGGCGGCCTCGCCCACGCCATCCCCGTCTGCTGCTTCGGCAATCACCGTGGCATGACCGTCCCGGTCATGAATCAGGAGAGCCTCTACAAGTCCCGCCCCTACTCTTTCCTCATCGAGCACAGCGAACCCCTCCCCGCCGCCCTCAACGCCCAAACCCTCGGCCAAGTCACCGAAGAGCCCATCCTCACCATCAACGGCGAAACCCACCAACTCGCCGATCTCCAATCCGCTTGGACCTCCACCCTCGAACCCATCTTCCCAACCAAGTCATCAGACCTTGGCGAACTTGGCGTCTTGGCGGTGCGATCTTCTTCCCAAACCGCCAACAGAGTCTCGACTTCCTTCGCCAAGCCAAAGGTCATCATCCCAAGCTTCCCCGGCACCAACTCGGAATACGATTCCGCCAAAGCCTTTCGCGAAGCCGGCGCCGATGCCCACATCGAAGTCTTCCGCAACCTCACCCCGCGCCACCTTGAGGAGTCCCTAAAAACCCTCGCCGCCCGGATTCGCGAAAGCCAGATCCTCTTCCTCCCCGGCGGCTTCAGCGCCGGTGATGAACCGGATGGCTCAGCCAAATTCATCGCCACCGTCCTGCGAAATCCGGAAGTCGCCGATGCCGTCATGGACCTCCTCAAGAACCGCGACGGACTTATTCTCGGCATCTGCAACGGCTTCCAGGCTCTGATCAAAACCGGACTCGTCCCCTACGGCGAAATCCGCGACTCCGCACCAGACGCGCCCACTCTTTTCCACAACGACATCAGCCGCCACATCTCCTGCTACGCGCCCACCGTCGTCACCAGCACCCTTTCGCCATGGCTCTCCAACAGCCAGGTCGGCGACATCCACCGCGTGCCCTTCTCCCACGGAGAAGGAAAGTTCGTCGCCTCGCCCGAAGTCATCGCCGAGCTCGCCGCCAACGGCCAGATCGCCACCCGCTACTGCGACCCGAGTGGCACCCCGAGCATGGACATCGCCTACAACCCGAATGGCTCCATCGCCGCCATCGAAGGCATCACCAGCCCCTGCGGGCGCATCCTCGGAAAAATGGGCCACACCGAACGCCGTGGCACCCACGTCGCGAAAAACATCCCCGGAGAAAAACATCAGCCGCTATTCAGAGCGGGAGTCGCGTGGTTTTTATAAAGCTTCGAATCAAGGATCTCATCCCAATTCTACCTGACCCACCATTGACTCACGAAGCCAAGTCTAAGCTCTCGACGACAAGAGCTTCATCTTTCAAATCACTGGTCATCAGACACGGAGTTGCTTCCCCTTTCCTTTTCCAAGCTTGTCCTTGAGTTTTCAGGATATCATTGAAATGACACCCCATGAGAAGACACCGCCACCTCTCAATGGTAGTGACGCGACTAACCCCCTCGACCCCGATACCGACGATGACGGCCTCCCTGACGGCTGGGAGCGTGCCCACGGGCATAATGCCAACGACATGAGCGATGCCTCAAGCCTCTTTCCCGACAGTTCGCTCACCAACCTCGAAGCTTTCGGTGCCGGAGTGCAGGGACATCCCAATGCAACCCTCACCAACTTGGACGGGGACGACCTCACTATCTCATTCGTCGAGCTTACCGATGAATTTGAAGTCATTCTCGCGGGGACCGGGACCACGGGCACAAATCCTGTCACGGCCCAAAGCCTAACTGGCATCTGGAAACCCGGAGAAGAAGCTCTCATCTCCCTCTCGGGACCAAGCTTCACCTACACGCATTCCAATCAATTCACCATCACTCGCGAGAGTAAGCAAATCCTTGGCAAGGTCGGTTCCGCCATTCTCTACAAGGCGGAAGGAAGGCAATCAAACCGCCAAGGCATTGACGATTTCTACGGCGGTGCGATCCTAGCACCTGAAATGGGTGTTGGAGCGTCATTTTGGGAGGAACTTGTTGGACAGAATGTCACCTGTTATAATGTCGAGGCAATCGGTGGCGACCGCTCAGGGCGCGCCATCACCTTACTCACCAATATTTATGGCAGCGGGACACCAAAAGACGAGGTCTGGTCCATGACACTCAACACGTCGGGCAGCGGAGCGAGCATTTCAAAACTCTGCGACGGCATCGGGAACAACGGCCATCGGGTGCTGGTCACCAAAGGCGGCTGGGTCTCAGTTGACGCGAAGGTCTATACGCCAACAGGCGCGGAACTGCCCGCCCCCGCCGTTGCACCGGGAGATGACTTCTGGAGCGAAGATCTTCCCAATGACCGCCTCATTGTCTCGCGAGGCCCATCACCTACCGGAGTCTACCTGCTCGACGCCCAACAAGCATTCGTCACCTGTGAAGAATCAACTCTAGAAGGTCAATACATCACGGCCGCGACTCAGTGGGGAGCCTTCCTGAATACCAACACCGAATTGTGGATCGCAGACCAATCCCACGAGATGCCAGATACTAGCTGGATGCCACTCGAAGACTGGGCGGGCGAGGACATCGCGGATCTCGTGACCGCAGGCTGGACCCTAAAACTAAGCTCCTCCAACCCATCTGGAGGCATGATTGTGCAGCTTGAGAAGGACGGATTTCTGCCAAAGGTCTACGCCCTCCTGCCAGTTGAGATACAAGTTTTGAAACCCGGAAGCGGATGGATTTCCGCACAGGAACTCAAGATCGCCAAATGGGAAGATGCCTGGGACTCGGTGGGACAATTCAGACAGGACTTCATCGATGCGGTGGTCGCAGCGGATATCGACCGCTTCCGTATAAGGATTGACATTGAGAATCTTCCTGAAACTTACCGAAAGTTCTATGTGTCCAGCAAAGGTTCAGAAGCTGAATACAACGATAACGCCACAGAAGTTTTGCTGACAAAACACCTTGGCGCACCAAACTTAGGCATCAGATCAGACGGTTTTCTCTCCAAGGAGATGATTCTAGTAGCTGACGAGGAGGACAACAAGTTTACGGGTGACAACATCCAAAATGACCAGACCCACATTGTTGCTCTTGAGGGCGATGTCGAATTCAGAATTAGTGAGCCTACAGGAGATATGGTTGCCACTCTTCCCGTGAAGAAGAAAGGCACAATCAACGTCAAGTCCTACATTGTCAGCTCCAATGGTCAGATACAGATGGACCTCCTTGAACGAGCGTGGAACGACATCCAGGTGGCCAACGAGATTTACGCACAAATCGGTCTGAAAGTGAACGCTGATATTGAGTTCGTCAGTGCCCCAATCGGGGTAGATCTGAATGACGGACTTACTCTGAGCGCATTACCCAACAGCGTAACCACACTTGGGTCAGAGGGGCTGGCACTACTGGAGACCTTAGCCACACCAGACAATCAGACAGATGTTGTAGGGATATATGTCGATGCCGTCATTCACACGGATATCGTTTTTAGTGGTCGAGTGGACGGGATAGCATTTCCATTCGGGTGGCAGAACGCCGGTGATTTCAAAAGGACATTTTTGGTAACATTAGATAATGATAGATACAATGTAGGAGCATTGCCTCATGAACTAGGTCATATATTGCTTGATTTTGTAGGTGGTGATCTTAGCAACCATTTTCCCGAGAATGGAAATCTAATGCGCGCCTCAGGCACCTATCAAGATGATCCCTACACGGACAGGAAGAGGCTAACGAAGTGGCAGGAGGAACAGATGTTCAAATTCGACGCCATCCAGAAGAACTAAAGCGATGAAAATTTATTTTGTTACATTGGGATTGTTAATGGTGAGTGCTTCATTCTCCATTCTGAAGGCGGCAGAGGATAGGCGCGAACTTACGGACTACGATCACAAGGTTATTGAGCAGTTCAAAAAGTATGGACACATGTCGGGGGGCGTCGGTTATCCGGAGGATCACCAGTATTGGAAAGATTTAAAATGGTTTCATGACCAAGGAGACAAGGTGAGACCTGGTCTAATGTACTTACTGGACCATGAATACATGGGGCAGTGGAATCAGATGAGGGATGTAATGAGTGGACTCGGGAAACGTCGCAATGAAGATCAGAGTGATTTAGTTGAGCACATACGCAGGAACCTACCTCAATTTGTCGAAAGCATGGAAAAAGGTAACGAAGGATATGTTTACACAAGCCTTGGTTACTTATCGCAATATGGTGATGCCAGTGACATTTCTCTGATGGAGAAATTTGCTGAAATTGGTGGCGAAATAGAAAGACTCCATACCCGCCAAGACATCAGAAAACTCAAAGATCGACTTACTCGTGAGCAGGAACTCAAGGAAGGGCGCCTAAAAAAGCGGGGTGATGAGGTTTCCGATGAGGAAAGAAAACAAAGATCTTCAAAGAATCAGGAAAATTCTTCCGTAGAAAAGAAGGAACCTGCATCCCGATGGATGTATATTTTGGTGCCCGTGGTTCTTTCGCTAGCTGCTTTTGGGTATCTAAAGCGCAAATGAATCACTACCCAAGATTACAGCGCAACTTCGTCTCAGACGTAAAGTTCAAAAAGAAATCAGAACTTCGGGATAATAATCATCGGTGTGTTGTCGATCGGAATCCTTGCTCTTTCTTCTGGTTTCAATTCGTCATCACCTTTGCCACCTTCTCCTACATTGGCCGTAATCTCTGGTATTACGTCGAAGAACCAGCTCCCTTCGGACGAAGCGTTCCTGAGCTCTTCTTCGCGGTCTCCATCGCCCTCTCCGGATTTGCATTTGCGGCAGTCATCGGAGGGGCGATCAAGACACCACGACTCTGGAAGCGCCTCGTCCCGATCATCATCTTTAGTACCGTCACCATCGGGTTCTCCTCAATCATCCTGAATTACCGCCACGTTTCCTACGCTCAGTCGCTATGGCTCCGGGAGGAAAGGCTCAACGATTACCACCGGAACCTCGTCACCCATCATGACGAGGAAGACTGGATTCGGACCCACTCGCTGGACCAAGACCTGAAGCGACTGGCACAAATGGACGCGACCATTTCCGCTTACGAGAAGAAATATGACCTCCCTCCCGCAATCGCCTATCCCCTTGATCACCCTGAAGTGCCACGCTGACTTCAAAAGCTGATTTCCGTGAAAGCACTCTGCACTTGATCTTGTATGACAGGTGGCGAAACTCCGCCCCTGTACATGAAAGCAAAACTCATACTGCTCGCCCTCGCCCTCACTCTGCCCGCCATGGCGATTGAGGAAGGATTCACCGCACTTTTCAACGGCAAGGACCTGACCGGCTGGAAAAAGGTCAACGGCACCGGTGAATACAAGGTCGAGGGCGACGCCATCGTCGGCTTTGGCAAAAACATCAAAGCCAACACCTTCCTGCGCACCGAGAAAACCTACAAAGACTTCGATTTCCGCTTCGAAATGAAGTTCGACGACCTCACCGGGAATTCCGGCATGATGTTCCGCGGGCTTCAGAAGCCGGGCAAGGACGGTCGCGTCTATGGCTACCAGTGCGAACACGACAACAAGAATGACCGCTCCTGGACCGCCGGTCTCTACGACGAAGCTCGTCGCGGCTGGCTCCAACCTGACAAGACCGACAAAAAGGAATGCGAGGCCTTCACCAAACAGGGTCAGAAGATTTTCAAGCCAGAAGGCTGGAACGACATTCGCATCGTCTGCAAAGGGAAGCACATTCAGATCTGGCTGAACGGTGAGCCACGCGTCGATTTCACCGACGACAACCCCGAATTCACCCCGGAAGGATTCTTCGGTCTTCAGGTCCACGGCGGCAAATCCTGCAACGTCCGCTGGAGAAACCTTCGGATCCGCGAGCTTTAAAGAGGCCCGCTCCCAAACAGAGCATCACTCCGGCCCTCTCCATCTCGCTTCATGCGCTTCGCCATCTGCAACGAAACTTACGGTGACATCCCTCTCTCGGATGCCGCCCAGCTGGCGGCGAAGCACGGCTACACCGGCCTCGAAATTGCCCCTTACACCCTGACATCGGACATTTCGACCATCTCCGCAGCAGACGCGAAGTCGCTCGGCAAGCAGGTCACCGATGCCGGCGTCGAAGTCGTCGGACTCCACTGGCTCTTCGCCAAAACCGAAGGCTACCACCTCACCAGCCCTGATAAGTCGATCCAACAAGCGACCCAGGACTACGCCTGCCGCCTCGCTGACCTTTGTCACGGCCTCGGCGGAAACATCATGGTCTGGGGTAGCCCGCAGCAGCGCTCGACCGATCCCGATTGGCCCTACGAAGAAGCCTTCGCCCGGGCCGTCGAAACCATGCGCCTCGCCGTCGAGCACTGCGGCGAACTTGGCATCACCATCGCCGTCGAGCCGCTGGGCAGCGTCGAAACCAATTTCCTCACCACCGCCGCCGAGACGATCAGACTGTGCCAAGCCGTCGATCACCTGTCCTGCAAGCTCCACCTCGACGTCAAGGCCATGAGCTACGAGGATCACGCGATTGGCGACATCATTCGCGCGAGCAAGGATTGGACCGTCCACTTCCACGCCAACGACCCGAACCTCTACGGCCCCGGCATGGGAGAAATCGAGTATCCCCCGATCGTAGAAGCGCTGCGCGAAACCCAATATGACGGCTGGGTCAGCGTCGAAGTCTTCAAGTATGACCCAAGTCCCGACAGCATTGCTTGCACCAGCCGTCAGAACCTCCGCAAATACTTTGGCGAGAGGGAGAGCATCAAATCTTGATACCCTCGCCACCGGCTCACCGACTTTCTCCTACCTCATCGGCCACCAAACAGGCACACGACAACATCCACCAAAACAAATCCACTTATGAGCGATCAAAACTCTAAAGAGCCGGCCGACATGTCGGTGAACCCCAAAATCGAGGCTCACCGCCAGATCATTCTCGATGGCGAAGCCAAAGGCGGCGTCAGCAAATTCGTCTCCTACGCTCGGCTCTCCGGCCCCGGCTGGCTACAAAGCGCCATCACCCTCGGTGGCGGCTCACTGGCCAATGCGCTCTATCTCGGTGTGCTCGGTGGTGTCGCCTTCATGTGGCTCCAGCCCTTGGCGATGATCTTCGGCATCGTCATGATGAGCGCCATCGCCTACATCACCCTTTCGACCAACAAACGGCCTCTCCGCGAAATCAACACTCACATCAGCCCCGTACTCGGCTGGGGTTGGCTGGTCGCCTCGATGATGGCCAACATTGTCTGGTCCCTGCCCCAATTCGCGTTAGCAGTGGCCGCCCTGCGCCAAAACCTGCTTCCCAGCCTGCTCGGCCCGGAAGCGATGCCCGACTTCTGGGGCAAGCTTATTGCAGCCGGCATCATTCTCTCCCTGGTGATCACCAACGTGATGATCTACATCTCCGGCGGCAAGGGGACCAAGATCTTCGAAACGATCATGAAGCTCATGGTTGGCTCGATCGTCGTCTGCTTCTTCGGGGTGGTCGTGCGCCTCAGCATGGCCGGTCAGATTGACTGGGGTGCGATCGGCGCAGGACTCGTTCCCAAGCTCGACACCCTCTTCTCTCCGGCGGAAACCTTCACCCCTTTCCTCGAGGTTCTCGGCGATGGTGGTCGGGAATTCTGGTCCAACATGATCGTCGGCCAGCAGCGCGACGTGATGATCGGTGCCGCCGCCACCGCAGTCGGCATCAACATGACTTTCCTGCTGCCCTACTCGATGCTGCGTAAGGGCTGGAACCGCGACTTCCGCGGCCTCGCCATTTTCGACCTTTCCACCGGCCTGCTGATCCCTTTCATGCTCGCTACCGGCTGCGTGGTCATCTCGGCTGCCTCCCAGTTCCATGCCAAACCCGCTCCAGGATTCCTCGGCGAGGTCAACCCTCAGGGCGAATTGGTTCAACCGGCCTCCAACCTCGTCGGTGCCTACAACGGTCTACTATCCAGCCGACTTGAAAACGAAATCGGCTCGGAAGCTTTCGCCGCTCTCACCCCGGAGCAGGTCAAAACACAGGCCGCCAATCTCCCGGTCGAGGACCGCACCATGGCCGCCATGCTGGTCAAGCGCGACGCCTTCAACCTTGCCGCCACTCTTGAACCGCTCGTAGGTGCCAAGGTCGCCAACTATGTCTTCGGCTTCGGTGTCCTCGGCATGGCCCTCAACGCCGCCACCATGCTCATGCTCATCAACGGACTCTGCTACTGCGAACTCCGAAACCGAGCCCCCAAGGGCTGGACCCAGCGGATCGGATCGCTGATGGTCTGCGTCGGAATTCTCGGGCCCTTCATCTGGACTGGCGGTGCGCAGATGTGGCTTGCAGTGCCGACCTCGGTCTTCGCCATGGTCCTGCTGCCGATCGCTTATGTGGTCTTCGCGCTGATGATGAACAACAAGACCATCCTCGGCAAAGACATGCCGACCGGTCGACGCAGGATCGTCTGGAACGTGCTCATGGCTGGCTCCTGCACCTTTGCCGCCATCGGCAGCCTCTGGTCACTATGGTCGAAGCTCGGCTGGCTTGGTCTCGGGCTGTTCGGCATCTTCATCGTGATCGTCCTCACCACCCGCAAGAAAAAGGCAGCCACCATCGCCTGAACTCTTCATCCTATTTTTTATGAAATTCGGAATCATCGGTGCCGGCATGATCGGCCACTTCCACGCCAAAGCCATCACCGCCATGACCGGCGGCGAACTCCACTCCGTCTTCGACCTTCGCGGCGAAGCCGCGGAAAAACTCGCCGCGGAATACGCTGCGAAAGCGTTCTCGGATATCGACGATTTCCTCGCCGACCCCGAGCTGGAAATCGTCACCGTCGGCACGCCATCCGGCGCCCACCTCGAGCCATCACTCGCCGCTCTCAACGCCGGCAAGCACGTCATTTGCGAAAAACCTCTCGAGATCACCACCGAGCGCATCGATCAACTCATCGCTGCCGCAGAGAAGAACGGTAAGACCATTGCCGCCGTGCTCAACCGCCGCTTCCATCCCGGCATGACCGCCTTCAAGAAGGCCGTCGACGAAGGCCGCTTCGGCAAGCTCACCTCGGCATCCGCCTACGTGAAATGGTATCGCGATCAGGCTTACTATGACTCCGCAGGCTGGCGCGGCACCTGGGCCCTCGACGGAGGTGGTGCACTGATGAATCAATCCATTCACACGGTTGACGCCCTACTCCATCTCGCCGGCCCCGTGAAGTCCGTGCAAGCCAACACCGCCTGCCTCGCCCACGAGCGCATCGAAGTGGAAGACATTGTCGTCGCCATCGTCGAATTCGAAAGCGGTGCCCGTGGCGTCATCGAATGCTCTACTTGCACGTGGTCAAAGGACGGTCACCCCGCCCGCGTCCAACTCGCCGGCACCGAAGGCTCTGTTTTCCTCGCCGACGAAGCTTTCGAAATCTGGGACTTCATGGAAGAAAAGCCTGAAGACGCCGAAATCAAAAGCACCCTCATGAAAGGCCAGGAAGCCGGACTCGGTGCCAACGACCCAAGCGCCATCAACTTCTATCAGCACCAGCGCAACTTCGAGGAAGTCGTCAACGCCATCCACGAAGGCCGCGAACCGACCACCTCCTCCGCCGAAGCCCGCAAACCCGTCGCCCTGATCCAAGCCATCTACCAGTCCGCCCAAAACGGCGGCAAGCGCATTGAAATCTGACTCGTTGCCGATCCTCGCCTCATCCGCAAGAATTCCCCTATGACCGTGCTCTCCCACCCGTCTGCCGTCAGCATCGCCGACTACCTCGCCGGTGAAGATGGAGCCGATGGGAAGCACGAATACCTTGGCGGATTCATCCACGCCATGGCCGGCGGAACCAGCCGGCACAATCCGATTTCAATCAACGCCGTCATCCAGCTCCCAGAGATCGCAGCGGAACTCCACCTCGCCGAACTCTACGAACGCATCACTTTCTAACCACTGCCCATCACACTGCCCATCATGAAACTCACCGGATTCGCCGACGAAGCCTCTCGCGACCTCGACAAACAAATCGCCGCCACCAAAGACATTGGTTGGACCGCCATCTCCGCCCGTATGGTCGGCGACCAAAATCTCCACGAACTCCCCGAAGCCGAGTTCAACGACGTCGCCGATCGTCTCGACGCCGCTGGCATCGTCATCCCCGAGTTCGGCTCTCTCATCGGCAACTGGGGAAAAAAGATCGACTCCGATTTCGACATCACCCTCGCGGAAGTCGAACGCGCCATCCCGCGCATGAAGCGCCTCAATACTCAACTGATCCGTATCATGTCCTACGCCCAGAACCCATGGGACGAAGACCAGAACGAGCAGGAACGCTTCCGCCGCCTCCGCGAAATCGTCAGTCGTTTTTCGGATGCCGGCCTCACCGCCATCCACGAGAACTGCATGAACTGGGGCGGTTTCTCCGCCGAGCACACCTTGCGCCTCGTCGAAGAAGTTCCCGGCCTCAAACTCGTTTTCGACACCGGCAACCCCGTCTTCCAAAAAGACCGCTCCAAACCCGCAGCCGACGGTACCTTCCCCTGGCAGGACCCCTTCGAGTTCTGGGAAAAGGTCCGCGAGCACGTCGTCCACATCCACATCAAAGACTGCGAAAACCCCATCTCCGACGACGTCGAACCCGCCTACACCATGCCCGGTGATGGCCAAGCCAAGCTCCGCGAAATCCTAGCCGACGCCAAGTCACGCGGCTACGACGGCTGGATCGCTATCGAGCCCCACGTCGCCACTGTCTTCCACGCCGCCGACCCCACCGCCGTCGACTGGCAGCAGTGCTACGACTCCTACGTCGAATACGGCAAACGCTTCGAAAAACTTCTGGCAGAGGTGTAAGGAGTGGCGCTCTCCACGAGCGCCATGAGTGGGCAAGGCGACTTTCAGTCGCCTGAATCAAAATCGATGATTCAATAACCCATGCCCCCCTCTCTTGACCAACGCCTCGCCCTCCGCGAACGCCCCAACGGCTTCGTCGTCATGCGCCAACGTTGGTCGAAGATCCTCTTCCTCCACTGGCGCATCGATCCCGATATCCTCCGCGCCAAGCTTCCACCCGGACTCCACCTCGACCTCCATGAAGACGAAGCCTGGCTTGGCATCGTCCCCTTCTTCATGGAGCGTATCCGCCCGGTCGGACTACTCCCAGTCCCCGGCCTCTCCTGGTTCCTCGAGCTGAACGTCCGCACCTACGTCCACGACGAAAACGGACTCCCAGGCGTCTGGTTTTTCAGCCTCGATTGCAACCAGGCCCTCGCCGTCGAAATCGCCCGCTCCCTCTTCCACCTCCCCTACGAGCACGCGGAAATGAATAGCTCACACAAAGATCAATCCACCTACTACGATTGCCGTAGAAAGAGCGAACCCAACCCCGCCTCCTTCATCTACTCCAGCAGCGGCCCCGGCGAGCCCGCCGAACCCGGTACCCTCGAATTTTTCCTCGCCGAGCGATACCTCCTTTACTCCGCCCGCCCGGACGGCTCCCTTTTCACCGGCCGCGTCCACCACCGACCTTACCTCCTTTCACCCGCCAAGTGCGACGCCTGGTCCACCGCTCCTGCTCTGTGGGATGGGCTCACCTGTCCCACCTCGCCACCCGACACCGCACTTTTCGTCGAACACGTCGACGTGTCCATTTTTCCCTTACGGAAACACAGACGATAACTCGAACTCACGAATTCGCCGTCGGAATTGCGCAAGCTCGCTCATCCGACGCCTGGAATTCCTAAATCCCTACTCTTCCGGCCTCTGCGGATCGACTTCCTCAAGCGGGCGGAATCGCTGTGGTCCCATCCGTAACTGGATCCCCTTTCCTCCGAAATCCATATTGATGTTCACCTTGTCAATACGTTCCCTGATGTCTTCGGGAACTGCAGCCTTATCCTGCTCGGTATCGTAAGGGCCTTCCCAGGTCAGCTTGCCGGCCTTATCAAACACCCTGACTTCCTTGCTTCCATCCACGCCCTTGACTTCGACGCTGCCCTGATCATCGAGCAAACGAACGCTGCTTTCCGCCCTTAAATGCTCGAAATCAATTCCGCCGCCACGAGCCCGCATCTCTTCCACCCTTTTCAAGATGTCGCGCTGCCAGTCGTCCTCCAAGCCGCCACCATTATCGAGTTGACCAAAGCCTCTCATTCCCTGCTCCAAGGCCTGACGCATCAGATCGGCATGCTTCTCAGGAAGATTCTCCAGCATCCCTTCAAAATTTTCAGCTCCATTAAAAGCCATGCCCACCGGTGGTAAATTCGGCGCAGCACCTAAGATCACGGTAAGTCCTTTCCGCTCACCATCGTGCATCACTTCCAGCTTCACTTCATCACCGACGGCATGCTTCTCGACCTCAACCCGCACCTGCTCGGTGGAACCGACCACCACGCCATTCACACGGGTAATAATGTCGTTCACCTCCAGACCGGACTTTTCGGCAGGACCACCCGCCACAAGATCACCTACGACCAGACCTTCTCCGACCGCGAGCTTCAGGTGACTCGAAAGAATCTCAGGAACAGGATCCAGAATCACACCAATGTAGGGACGATCAGCATCCTCCACCGGCACAGGCTTCGCCTTTGGCACATCGGCTTCAGGAAAAACCAGGGAAGGTTTCGGGGCCACCGCTTTCCGCTCTTGCGGAGCATTCCTTGGCGGAATCGGCAGCGCCTCGACCGGAGGTTCGATCGCCTGCAAGGGGAAAGACATTGCGGTCAACAACAGGATCTTTCGAAATGATGTCTTCATGTAATCAGTTGATTTTCTACTACTAGAAGCGCCGTAGTTCGGCACGTTTGTTCAATTTCAATCAATTTCTTCGGGTATCATCAAATACTCCACTCTTGGAACTTCAACGGATACCTCCTCGCCCTTCTCATTGAGAAAAGTCACCACATCCTTGTAAACCACGCGCACGACACGCATTGGCTTCCGATCACCCGACCACATCACACCGAGGTCGTCGGTTCCACTGACACCACTCCCGAACGACGCAGGAACGAAGGCACCCGAATTCACCGGTGGTGAGATCGGATTAGGCTTCGCAAGCTTCGGCGCGTCCTTCGGAGGACTCACCATCAAAGCCGAAAGCCCGCCGGCAAGCGCCACTGCGGCGGCAGCTGCCCACCATTTAGAGCGAGGCTTCTTTTCATCCACGGCAGCCGAGCCACCCGGAAAAAGCACGACTTTCTCATCCAAGGGAAAGGGCACCACCTCAACGACTTCCGCAAGACGCTGGGTCAGCGCGTCATTCAAAGCCGCTGGCCGCAGCTTCGAGCTCGCCGCTTCAATTGGACGAAGCGCCGTATCCGTCACAAGCAAAGTCCCCGCAACTGCTCCCGTCAAACGGTCCAGTAGCGCAGCATTGAGCGATGCCGGACGGAGGCCCTGCAATTGCGTTTCAAGTTCTTGGAGTTCGGATTCCATGTTGTGTCTTAAATTGAAAGGTCACCCTTGCGGCGGGCGGAACCGAGTTTCTTCTGCAAGGCTTCAAGTCCATAGCGATACCGTGAGGCCGCTGTGTTCGGCGAAATGTCCAGTGCCTCCCCAATCTGCGCGAAAGTACGATCACCCCAGATCTTCATCACGATCACTTCTGAAAATTTCTCCGGAAGCTCCTTCAATCCGGATTCGATCAACTCACGATTCTCGTCATCGGATGAGTCGCTATCAAACCACGGATCAAATCGACCTCCCAACTCTCCCACTTCGTCCGTCGTCACCAAATCTTCGCGACGCCTACGACGGTCATCTTTCCGCCCCAAGTCAATCGCGAGTCGGCGCAAAGTCGTGTAGAGATACGGCATCCAAGCCTCCTGCCCGCCGGTAAACTCCCCGGATTCAAGCTTCCCGACGAGCTTTACCAAGGCATCCTGGAAAATATCCTCGGCATCCTCGTTCGAGCGCGTCTGTTGACGTGCGAAAAGCAGCAGGCGTGGACCCATTTCCTGCAGCCATGCGCGCCACGCGGTTGCAGATGGGGATAGATTCTTTGCAGGTGATTCAGTCACAGACGATGGATCTTCTGGGGTTTCCATGCTCTGAGCGACACTACCCGCTGGATTTGTTTTGCCAATTCCTACCCACGCTCGCCCCATGTTTTCGCCAAAGCGCGGCCTGTCGGAGACTCGGCATTTCTCGAAAGCTCAATCGGCGTCCCGGTCGCCACGACACGCCCACCGTCTTTTCCCCCACCCGGCCCCAGATCGATCACATGATCCGCCGCCCCAATCACGTCCAACTGGTGCTCCACCACCAGCACGCTGTGTCCCGCATCCCGCAGCCGCATGAAGGCACCGAGCAGGCGCTCGACGTCACCGAAATGCAGCCCAGTCGTCGGCTCATCGAAGAAGTAAAGCGTGTGCGGTGCCGCCGGCTTCGAGAGCTCGACCGCCAGCTTCAAACGCTGCGCCTCACCACCTGAAAGCGTGTTCGCCGGCTGACCAAGCCGCAAATACCCCAGCCCCAGCTCTTCGAGAATTTCGAGGAGCCTCTGCAACTTCGGCACCAACCCAAACACCCCCGCCGCCTCGCTCACACTCAGTTCGAGAACATCCGCGATGCTCAGCCCTTTGAAAGTCAGCTCCAGCGTCTCGCGATTAAACCGCCGTCCACCACAAGCCGTGCACACGACATACGCATCCGGCAAAAAGTGCATCTCGATCTTCAAACGACCTGCGCCCTCGCATTTTTCACAGCGACCACCCCGCGTATTGAAACTGAATCGACCCGCCCCATAGCCCCGCTGACGCGCCATCGGCAGCTTCGCGAAAAGCTGACGAATCAGATCAAAAGCCCCCGTGAACGTCGCCGGATTCGACCTCGGACTCCGCCCGATCGCCGATTGATCCACAATCACCGCCTTGCCCAAATGCTCGAAGCCCTCAATCGAATCATGCTTCCCCGGCCGATCCACCGAACCATGGAAATGTCGCTTCAAAGCACGCATCAAAATATCATCCGCCAGCGTCGACTTCCCGCTGCCACTCGGCCCCGTCAAACAAACCAGCCGACCCAGTGGAACCCTCACCTCAAGGTTCTGCAAATTGTGCTCCCGCGCCCCTTTGATCACGATCTCACCCTCCATCAACGTGGCTGGAGCGTCCCGCTCCAGTCCGTGCAAGGAGCGTCCCGCTCCCTCCAACCACTTCTTCGTCGGCGACTCATCCCCCAACTCCTCCAGCGGTCCATTCGCCAACAACAGCCCCCCATGTTTCCCCGCTCCCGGGCCCAGCTCCACCACCCAATCCGCCGCCCGAATGATCGACTCATCGTGCTCGACCACCACCACCGTATTCCCCCGATCCCTCAATCGCTTCAGCGCCTCGATCAGCTTTCCCGTATCTTCCGCATGCAGCCCGATACTCGGCTCATCCAAAACGTAGAGCACCCCAGTTAGACCACTCCCCAACTGCGTCGCCAATCGAATTCGCTGCGCCTCACCACCCGAGAGCGTCCCGCTCGATCGATCCAATCCCAAATACCCCAAGCCCACCTCATCGAGAAACCCAATCTTCTCCTTCAGTTCAGAAACCAAGCGCCCGCAAATCTCCGCCCGATCCTTCGGCACCTTCACCCCGTCCAACCACTCCAGCGCCTCCTCCACCGGCAGCCCACAGAAATCCATAATCCCCAACCAAGCATCCGCACCAGTGGCATGACCGTCCCGCTCATGAACCCCAGCAGCCCGACACCCCACCCCCTCAACCCTCACCGCCAAAATCGATTTCCTCAAGCGCCTCCCCTCACACACCCGACAAGCCCGCTCCGCCATCACCCGCCCGATCCGCCGCTTCACCGCCTCCGATGGCGCCGAAATCCACTTCCTCTCGGCCTCCGGACAAAGCCCCTCATACCTCTTCACCTGCTTCTTCTTCTCCGTCCCCACCTTCCACCCGGTATCCAACTCACCCCCATAAAAAATCAACGCCCGAGCCTCCTCCGGCAGCTCCGCAAAACTCGCATCCTCTGGCAATCCAAACATCCGCAGCACCGCCGCCGCCTCCTTTGCAAACATCTTTCCCCGCTGCGCCTTCGGCTTCCACCAACCCGTCACCGCCCCATCCACCAGCGGCTTATTCACATCATCCACCAGCAAACTCGGATCACAAAAACGCTCGGTTCCCAGCCCTTCACACCCACGGCAGGCCCCCAGATGCGAGTTGAAAGAAAAGTGACGCGGACTCAACTCACTGATCGTGAACCCTGTTTTTACATTTCGATAGCTGGTTTGAAACGAACGTTCTTTCCAATCATCCGATTCAAGCGCTTGAACTAGCACCTTCGCCTCGCTCCCACAAATCCGCAGCACGGTCTCCACCGAGTCCGCCAGCCGCGACTCCACCCCTGCCCTCACCACCAATCGATCGACCACCACTTCCACGCTCGCCACCGCCTCCGGCCACGCCTGCTCCGCTTCCTCCAAATCCAGCAGCTCCCCGTTCACCCGCACCCGCACAAAGCCCTGACGCCGCAGATCACCCAGCAATCTCGCAGCATCCGCCGCATCCTCCTTCGGCACTGGCGCCAGCAAGATTAGCTTCGTCCCCTCCGGCTCCGCCGCCAGCGCGGCCACCATGTCGGCCGAACTCATCTTTTCCAACTTCTCCCCGGTCTTCGGATCATGCGGTGTCCCCGCCGCCGCCCACAGCACCCGCAAGTGCTCGTAAATTTCCGTCACCGTCGCCACCGTCGACCGCGGATTCAGCCCACCGCTCCGCTGCTCGATCGCGATCGCCGGGCTGAGACCATCGATCGCATCCACATCCGGCTTCTCCAGCTGATCCAGAAACTGCCGTGCATAAGCCGAGAGCGATTCGACAAACCTCCGCTGCCCCTCCGCAAACAGCGTATGAAAAGCCAGCGACGACTTCCCACTACCACTCGGCCCCGTCATCACAATCAACTTCTCCCTAGGAAACTCTAAATCGAGGTTCCTCAAATTATGCTGCCTCGCCCCACGAATCCGGATCACCCCGCAACTTTCCACTCCCCCCACGCCCTCAACAAGCCCCAAGACCACTCACACCGACGAAGAATCCGGACCATGATGGATGGGATATTGGAGTTCCAAAAAGCGGTCATTTATGAACACGCCCTCGACATCCCAACCAAAACCCCTCTCCTCCCTCCATCCAAATTCTTCATCCAACCCATCCTATCCATCTTGGTCCAAGAAACTCAGCAGAGTCACGCGCCACCCTACTCAAATTTGAAGTTTAGAGTTTAATCCTTAAAGTTTACGAATTCCCCGTGCTCCAACGCTTCCTCGACCCAAAAAAACCTTCGCTGAAAATCTGCGGCATCACCCTCGCCTCCGATGCCGAACGCCTCGCCGCCATGCACATCGATGCCTTAGGCGTCAACTTCTGGCCAAAATCGAAGCGCTTTCTCAGCCCCGCCGACGCCGACTTCCTCAGACCCCTCGCCGGAAAAATCCTGCGCGTCGGCGTCTTCGTCAACGCCGGTCCCGAGCACCCACGCGAACTCATCGCGCGCGGCCTCATCGATGCCGTCCAGCTCCACGGCGACGAATCCCGCGAGGAAGCCCAAGCCTACCTCGACGAGCAGATCCCCGTCATCAAAGCCCTCGGCATCCGCGACGAAAACGACCTCAAAGCCGCCGCCAACTTCCCCGCCGACGCCCTCCTGTTAGACGCCCACGCCCCCGGCCTCTACGGCGGCACCGGCCAAACCATCGACTGGCTCGCCGCTGCCGAGTTCATCAAATCTCACCCCCATCTCTCGATCATCCTCGCCGGCGGCATCGTCCCCGAAAACGCCGCCGAAGCCTTGGCCACCGTCCACCCCGCCGCCCTCGACACCGCCTCCGGCTCCGAGTCCTCGCCGGGAGTGAAGGATTTCGAGAAAGTGGAATCGCTGTCGAAGGCAATTCGTTGAATCAAGGGGCAAATCGAGAGGTTTAAACCTCCACACCGCTTTTCGCCCCAGCGGGGCCACAGAATCTAGTTTCAAAAGCGGACGGATCTCCGACATTGCCCTCGGATCATCCTCATCAATTTTGGTCACCCTCGATGGATGCATTCCACCTCCCCCGACGGATCTCCCCGGCCTGACCGATACCTTCGCAAAGTTGGGTAAAGCCTTCTTCTTTCATGCCACGTTGGAAATTCGTCTACTGCCTAACCCGACGCCATGACGTGTAGGGGCAAGCGGGATTCCGACCCACCCTTCTAACGCAAAATTCTTGCATCTGCACCCAAGCGGCGTGAACCTCCGGCCCGCCCATGCGAGGTTCTCCACTCATCCGCACGCTCATCGTCCTGATCGCCCTCATCGCGGCAGGCTTAGGACTGAGCGCGCTCGGATCACGCCGACCCGCTGACGACGGTTCCTCATCAACGGTTCCCTTGGAGCCAAAAGCCGAACCCAAGAGCGTCACCTCGCCCTTCGTCCTCACCCTTTCCGCCCCGGCCAAAACGATCACCCTCGAAAGCCTCGGAGAAACGCACTCCCTCGACGCCAGCACCCAAACCATCTCCGGCACCCTGCCCATCGAACTCGGCCACCCGACCCTTTTCATCGACATCGCGTGGGCCGACCAAAATCCGTCCCCCCACTTCGCCAAACTGGTCCTCGAGCCCACCGGTTTCCCGACCCAGACCAAAATCTTCGACGCCAGCGGCGACCTTTCGGACGTCTGGGAACTCCACCTTCACCACGACGAGCATGAGTGAACCGCACCACGACTGCTGCGAGCACCACGACCACCATCACGAGTTGGTCGTCGAGAACCTCTGCGTCCACTACCGCAACATCGTCGCCCTCGAAAACGTCAACTTCGCCACCTCCTGCGGCAACCGCGTCGCGCTCATCGGCGCGAACGGAGCGGGTAAGTCGACCCTCATCAAAGCCATCGCCGGACTCGTCCCAAGATCCTCCGGCAGCATCATGTGGCGTCGCACGGCGGTGAAAAAGTGGTCGCGCGAATTTGCCTACCTCCCCCAGCGCGAGGAAGTCGACTGGTCCTTCCCCATCACGGTTCGAGGCCTCGTTGAAATGGGGCGCTATCCCCAGACCGGCATGTTCGCCCGCTTCAGTGCCGACGACCATCAAGCCGTTGACGCCGCCCTCGAAACCCTCGACCTCGTCGACCTCCAGAACCGGCAGATCCGCGAACTCTCCGGCGGCCAGCAACAAAGAACCTTCCTCGCCCGCGCCATCGCCCAGGAAGCCCACGTCCTTCTGCTCGACGAACCCTTCACCGGCCTCGACCGACGCGCCTCATTCCAACTCGCCGACCTGTTAGAGCGCCTCGCCCAGGAAGGCCGACTCGTCATCGCCTCCCACCACGACCTCAATACCGCTCCAAACCTCTTCGACGAAGCCCTTCTCCTCGCCACCCACCAAATCGCCTTCGGCCCGGCCAAAGACATCCTTTCCGAAGCCAACCTCAACACCACCTTCGCATAGCACGCCCACTGCTCGCTGCTCACTGCTCACTGCTCACTCAAAAACGTGGACCTCATCACCAACCCCTTCTTCCAACGAGCCCTCGTCGCCGCGCTGATCATTGGCTTCGCCAATGGCTTCTTCAGCGGCTTCGTCGTGCTGCGAAGAAACGCTCTCTCAGTCAGCGCACTCTCGCACACCATGCTTCCCGGCATCACGCTGGGAATCGTCGTCGCCGGTGCGCTCACCCAGGTCAGCGCCTTTCTCGGCGCACTCTTCGCCGCCTTGATCGTCGGACTCGGCTCCGTCGCCGTCTCACGCGGCAACCGTATCTCCCAAGGCACCGCGCTTGCCGTCATCTACACCACTGCCTTCGCCGCTGGCGTCGCGATCCTTCCCCGACTCGATACCCGCCAGGAACTCGAGCACTGGCTGTTCGGAGAAATCCTCGCCGTCGGCCAATCCGACCTGTGGGTCACCTTCGGCATCGGAGCCGCCACGCTGTTAGTCGCCAACCTCTTGATGCGACCGATCCTTCTCACACTTTTTGAACCCAACGTCGCCGCCGCCCAGGGCGTCCCTGTTAGATCCATGCAGTATCTGGTCTTCGGACTGCTCGTGCTCTCCCTCGTCGCCTCGCTGCAAGCCGTCGGCTGCGTTCTTTCCGTCGGCCTGCTCGTCGCCCCCGCCGCCACCATTTCGCTGCTCACCGATAAAACCTCAGCGCTCTTCTGGGGTGGCGGCCTGCTCGGAGCAGCCGGAGCCGTCGGCGGCGTGCTCCTTTCCGCCAAGCTGAACCTCAGCGCCGGCCCCACGATCGTCATGCTCCTCGGTGCCTTGTTCCTGCTCGCGTGGCTTTTCGGCCCCAAATACGGGCTCTTTGCGAAAAGCACCCCAAAAACGCACTGATTCGGCGTAGCGACGGCATTCCGAAAAATGCCAACAGTCAAATTGTCGTATTCCATCAACAGCACCTGTTGGACTCCGACTCGTGATCACAATACACAGGGGGTCCCATGAGTTACTTCCCTGACGTACCCAAGATCAATTTCGAAGGGCCAACTTCGAAAAACCCACTCGCTTTCAAACACTACAACCCCGACGAGCTTGTCGAGGGCAAGACCATGCGCGAGCACATGCGCTTCGGCGCGGCCTACTGGCACTGCATGCGCGGCGGACTTTCCGATCCCTTCGGTGGACCGACTGCAGTGATGCCATGGGATGATCAATCTAACAGTATCGAGAACGCCAAGAAGCGCGCCGAGGTCTTCTTCGAGTTCCTCGAAAAGATCGACATCGATTACTACTGCTTCCACGACCGCGACATCGCACCGGAACTCAACGACCTCGCGAAATCCACCGCTGCGCTTGAAGCCGTCGTCGATCACCTCGACGGCCTTCAGAAATCCAGCGGTCGCAAACTTCTCTGGGGCACCGCCTGCCTCTTTTCCCACCCCCGCTACTCGCAAGGTGCCGGCACCTCGCCCGACGCCCGTATCTTCGCCTATGCCGCCGCTCAGGTGAAGGCAGCCATCGATGCCACGCACCAACTCGGTGGTGAAGGCTACACCTTCTGGGGTGGTCGCGAAGGCTACTCGACGCTTCTCAACACCGACATGAAGCGCGAACTCGATCACCTTGCCGCGCTGCTTCACATGGCCGTCGATTACAAGAAAGCCATCGGCTTTACCGGCCAGTTCTACATCGAACCCAAGCCACGCGAACCCTCCACCCACCAGTATGATTCCGATGCCGCTGCCTGCCTCAACTTCCTGCGCGAGTATGGTCTGATGGATTATTTCAAACTGAACATCGAAACCAACCACGCCACGCTCGCAGGCCACACGATGCAGCACGAACTCGCCGTCGCCATCGGCGCGAAGGCCCTCGGCTCGATCGACGCCAACCAAGGCGACACCCTCCTCGGCTGGGACACCGATCAGTTCCCAACCGACCTCTACGGCACCACCCAAGTCATGCTCAAGGTGCTCGAAATGGGCGGCTTCACCACCGGCGGCTTGAACTTCGACGCCAAGCGCCGTCGCGAATCCCACGAACCGATCGATCTCTTCCACGCCCACATTGGCGGCATGGACGCCTTCGCCCGCGGTCTGAAAAGCGCCGCCGCCATCCGCGCCGACGGCCGCATCAGCGACTTCGTCAAGAACCGCTACGCCACCTGGGACGACGGCATCGGCGCCGTCATCGAGGGCGGCACCGACTTCCAGACCCTCAGCGATTGGGCATTGAAAAACGGCGAGCCAGTCGTGGCTTCTGGCCGACAGGAACTCCTCGAGAATCTGCTCAACGAGTTCATCTGAGCCAAGCCATCGAGCCATTCATTGATTCCGAAAACCCTGCTCCATCCCGGCGAGATCAACGATCTGCGACCGCGCCTCCCGGGCCCGCGCCAACGAAGCCGCCAAGCAAAAAGCCGGGGAAATCGGCAGCTTGGGTGACGCCGGGCACGGGATTGAGGCACTGCTCCAGCGGGGGGCGTTGCGGGTGCGGAACATGCTGGTTCCCGAATCGACGAGGTCGGCTCCGATCCGGGTCGGGTTGCCGAGGCCCGGGGGGTGGGCCTGTTGGGCGGCAAGCACCGCGTTGCCCTGGTCCACGGTGGACTGCATGTTCACGGCAGCCTCGTCCACCTTGCGATCGCCGACCGGTTTTCTAAGCCGTGCGTCCGGCAGTGGACCATCTGGAGGAGGCGGCTGACGGCCTCGATGGCCGCCGGAGTCCGTCCTGCGGTCCGATTTCTTGCAAAGCATCATTGCCACACGCAAGGCACGGGGCCAGGCCGCGACTTGAGATAGATTGATCTGGCGCAGCCCCCCGCGCCCCTGCGGGGTCGGTGAGTGTGGCGAGGGCTTTGCGGGACATGGGGAGAAATTTGTCACAAAAAGTCGCGCGGCCCCAGCATGCAAACCGGCCCTCACCATTGATAAACCCAGGTGTAAACCGTGTAGCGGGTGGGCTGCGGATTCAGGTATGGCGCAGTTTCATCGGGCCGACCGTGCTCGGTCTCGCCGCAGCGGCAGGTGAGTCGGAACCCGTCCCGGAAGAAGACCGGATCCTCGTCGTGGAACCGATAGGCCGAAAATCGCTTCTTCTCCCTGTCGAAATGCGTCAACCCCGCCGCGTCGCCATAAAACCGGCCGCTGTCGAAATAATAAGTCCCGAGGAAATAGTCCTCCAGTCCCGACGACAGCATCAGCGCTTCCTTGCGCCCGCCGGGATAGGCCCGCATGCAGGCCTCGAGATATTGAAAGGCGCTCGATTCCGCCGCGATCGCCACTTGATAGAGCGCGCCGTCTCCGGCGACCTTGCACAGGTCGAATTCCTCGAGCGGCTTGACATCGTGATTCTCGACCCGATGCAGGCGCAGTCGCGCCTGCTGCGGCAACTGATGGCCACCAAGCGTCACCCGGCCGTTTTCCAGGCCGCGGATGATCCACCAGATTTGCGGGTTTTCCTCCGCGTCCGCACTGCGCTGGGCGGTGACGCGGAGGCTCTTGCCGAAGGGGATCCGGTAGTGGTTGTGGATCCCGTTGCGTTTCCCGATCTTGCCAGCGTGCTTGGTGATCCAAGGCGCGTGGTTGTCGTTGAATCCGATGCCGTGCCCCATGTAGAGATCCATGTCGATCGAGGGCTTCTCCTCGCCGTCCACATAATAGCGGATACGCGTGTCCTCGACCCCTTTGAAGTTTCCGCCAAACCAGAAGTGCGTGAGGCAGCCGGTGCCCTGATGCTCGAATAGAACCGCCTCGTTGCCTCCGCCCAGCACGCGCTCGGCCTTACCCATCGTGCCGATGGTCGCGAGACCGCCGGTTTCGCCGGCAACGGAGCCCAACGGCATCATGGCTAACAGCATTGGAATCATTGCGTGAAGAACGGCGGATGGAGTGATCTTGGAAGTCGTTTTCATCAGGTCGATTTTCTGGAAGCATCGCTACCCGCCCGGAACTCATCCGGCAAGGCCTCATCTGAGGCGCAAAACCAGCCGATGAGTTGGAGCGACTTGTCGCTGCCGAATTGGTATCTGAATGACGCCGGTGGCCAGGTCAGCTCCGGCAACGCGTCCGGAAATGTCGTCACCCTCCAGTTGTCCGCTGCCGCCCCGGCCGACGCAACCCTCGACTACCTACAGGACGCCTCGTGGAATCACACCACTGACACCGGTGCCTTGCTCTTCGGGGCCAACGGCATCCCGGTGCTGACCTTCGCCGACGTGCCGATCGAGATGCTCAGCCTCGACGAAGCCTCCTGATGCTGCGTCATGCGATTGTAAATCCAGGCCGGACATGACGCTTGCCATGGGGTATCTTAAGCCCATTCTTGGCCAAGTCCCCGTCGGCGGCTCAGTCTTCAAATCTCATTGAGATCATTGGAACAAACACTCATGACAAGCCTAATTGCTCGAATTGGAATTCTGCCGCTCTTGTTTGCCGCCACGCCGCTGGCGTTTTCCCAGGAGTTGAATGTGCTGATCATCGGCTCCACCCGTTCATTCTCGGAAGGCGGCGAAAGCGGGGTCGTGCAGGAGAAGCCATTCAACCCTTCTCCGATGGCCACCCACCTGCAGAGCATCCTTGCCCAGGATCCGGCGATCACGGATGCCGTGCACGTCGAGTTCGAGGACATCTACAAGACCAAGACGCAGACGGTGAACTACAGTGGCTCATCCACTTATGAATTCACCTCCCGTTGCTACAGCCTCGCGCAGCACTACCTGTGGCCGGAGGGCAAGGCCGACCGTCTCGCCAATCTTCGGGGTGAAGGCGCGCGCGTCTGGGATTCCATCGTGCTCTGCCACGACCCCTACATCATGGCGAATTTCCCCGGCATGGTCGCCGAGGGCGTGAAGCTGATCCGGGACGAGGTCGCAAAAAGCGCCAACCCGGCGCAGATCATCCTGCTGGCCCAGTGGCCGGAGAACAGCTCGACGTTTACCGCCAACCAATTCAACGAAATCGCCTATCGGGTGGGCAATTCCGCCGGCCTCGCCGTGGTGCCCGCCGGCAAGGCGTGGGACAGCTACACTCCTCAGGACACATCGTCGGCCCATCCAACCGCGAGAGGTGGCTATCTGGCGGCGGCCGCAATCTACAGCCAACTCTTCAACCGCAGCGCCAAGACATCCGGCTACGCGTTTGCCGAGGACGGCAGCGCGATTGCCGATCACGCCTTGTCGGTCGTTCAAGCCAATGCCGGCGTCGCCCAATACTCGGGCAAATACACCTCGATCAACCCGTTCCAGATGAAGCACGTCACCAAGCGGGTGGTCAGCTACCGGGAAACCGGAACCAGCACCGAAGACCGCATCGCCCAGGCCCTCGGGCGCTTGGATGATGTCCATCGCATCTCCTTCAACACCACAGGCTATGCCGGGGTGCCCGGCACACGCTGGGATTTCAACTACGGGCGGGGCAACGACTGGTGGGAGGATGACAAGGACTACGAGGTCGCTCCCTTGAAATACGATCGTTCCTATGGTTTCCCGATGCACCATTACACCACCGCCAGTGCCCCCGTCACCATGCCTTATGGCATCGATAAGCACTACTCCCCGATTTACGGCTACGAGGACGGCACCGACCTCGGCATCGCCTACAACATGATCCGCCCCGGCACCCGCGAACTCAGCCTGCCGGAGGATGTCCGGGCGATCCCGATCCGGCTGATGTGGCAGAAAATGACCGAGATCTCCCCGGGCTTCAACCCGCTGGGCGACAGCACCCACATGCACCCCAACTTGAATGACGCCACCGCATCGTTCATGTACACCCTGCTCTCCGGGCGCTGCCCGGTGGTCGAAGAACCCGCAACCCCCGGTTCCACCGCTTGGATGCAATGGCTGGGACACAAGATCGGCTACGAAACCGCCTGGCAGATGTCCCAGCTCACCACCCGCTCGCCAGGATTCAAGGTCCTACCCGCCAGTGTTTCCGCCACCTCAGTCACGCCGACCACGACCACGACCCTGACAGTCCAGTTCATGAACCCGCCGCAATCCGACGTAAGGGTGAGCACTTCCATCTCCAATGCCGGTGCCGCCATCGTCGGCCCGAAAACCCTGATCTTCACGCCAGCCAATTACCAAACGCCCCAACAAGTCACCGTCGCGGGCATTCCGGGCGCGGCAGCCTCGGATGCCTTCGAGGTCGTTTTCAACACCCACTCGGACGATGAAATTTACGACGGCCTTGGCGACTCGTGGAGCTATTCGACCACCCGCAGCAGCACCGTTGGCGTGACCCAAGTGGACCGTGGCACCACCGCGGCAACCACCACGCAGGCCACTCCGGTTTCCATCAACCCCAATGCCGCCGGGGCGAACGCCGGCAACACGACCCTCATCGGCCCGCTCTACGGCTCGGTGGCGTGGACGGGTGCCGGGCTGATCGAATACACACCGGATCCCAGCTACCTCGGCCCCGACGAGATCGCCTACGCTGCCACAGTGGCGGGCACCCAAACCATCGGCACCATCGCCATCAGCGTCGATGTGCTCGACGGCCAGGTGGACGTCGAAAGCGGCGATGCCACCGCCTCCGAGGAGGGGCCGGACAGCGGCACCTTTGTCATCACCCGCGCCGGCGACACCGGTAGCGCGCTGGAGGTGTTTTTCACCCTCGGCGGAACGGCCACCTTGGGTGATGACTACACCCTTTCCCACACCAGCCCGGCCACCATCCCGTCCGGCCAACGTTCGGTCACCCTGACGCTGACTCCGGTGGATGATTCCACCTTCGTCGAAGGCCAGGAAACAGCCAGCCTGACCCTGAGCCCCGATCCCGCATACCCCATCGGCAACGCCACCGCCACGATCACGATTTTCGACAACGACAACCGCCCCCCGGTGGTCGATGCCGGAACGGACCAGGTGATTTCCACCGGCGGAAGCACTGTCTGGAGCCCGTCGCCGACGACCACCGCGCTGTGGCTGGACGCATCGGATGCCGGCTCGATCACGCTCACGGGGACCACCGTGTCCGAGTGGCGCGACAAGAGCGTCAACAAGCGCAACGCCTCCCAAGCCACCGCCGCCAATCAGCCCACCCTCACCGCCGCCGCGCTCAATGGAAAACCGGTGCTCACCTTCGACGGCAGCACGGACTTCATGGCCATCGATCTCGACTTCCTCGCCGGGGTTTCCCACTCGGCTTTCATCGTCACCAAACCCACTGTCTTCAGCAACCTCTTCGGAGCCGCCAACGGCAGCCAGGCAGCCAACAGCCTGCACGTGGGGTTCAACGGCAACAACTACCGGATGAATTTCTGGGCCAATGACTTCGGCCCCGTTCGCAGCGGCAATTTCATCGCCGAATCGGCAAACTTGGTGAACTACGCCTGGGTCACCGGAACCGGCAAACAAATCTTTGCCAACGGCAAATCCGAAGGCTCGAACACCAATGCGGGAACCATCGGCACCATGTCCGGCGGCGGCCGGATCGGACGCACCACCGGACATCCGTTTTTCGGCGGCGACATCGCCGAAATGATTTTCCTCACCGGCACGGTTGCCACCGCCGAGCGCGAAATGATGGAAGGCTACCTTGCCCACAAATGGGGGCTCACCGCGCATCTTCCCGCCGCCCACCCCTACAAGGCCACCGCACCCGGGGGAACCAGCGCCACCGCCCAGCTCGATGGCACCGTCACGGATCCGGACGGCGGCACGCCAGCGGTTCTCTGGACCCAGGTTTCCGGCCCCGGCGTGGTCACCTTCGCCAACCCATCCGCCATCGACACCTCGGCGGCATTCTCGCTCCCGGGAACCTATCTCTTGCGCCTGACCGCCGACGACAGCCAGGATCAAACTTTCGCTGAAATCACCATCACCGTCACCGAGCAAGCGGCCTACAGTCAATGGATTGGCGGTTTTTCCGAGCTCGGCGGGCTCACCGCCTTCGCCGATGACGCCGATGGTGACCACATCAAAAACGGAGTGGAAGCCTTCTTCGGCACGCCACCCAACGCTCCCAACGCCGGGCTCGCCGCGACCGACTTCACCGGCAACGCGCTGACCTTCACCCACCCCGAGGCGGATGCACCGCTGGCCGACGTGACCGGTTCCTACGAGTGGTCGCTCGATCTTGCCAGTTGGCATGCCTCCGGTGTCCAGGCAAACGGCACGACGGTCACCTTCACCGCCGCCCGGAACACCCCTGGTGCGGGCACCACTTCAGTCACCGCCACCCTCACCGGAACCGAGACGGCCTGGCTCTTTGTGCGGGTTGTAGTTTCGCAAAACTGAGCCCGGATCGCATCCTCCCGCTCCATGTTGTCAGGATACCTGACAACCATCAAGATGCATTGGGTCTTGAGGTGCCTTCGAAATCTTTCGAGTGGGTGCAGTGTTGGTATAGATCCATGGTCATGAAAACCACTTCCTCCCTTCGTTTTCTCGCCCTGTTTGCCTGCTTTTTCACCAGCGCCGCCGCAGCCAGCGCCCAGACGGTCTAGAATGTCGATGTCGGTGGCCCCGCCATCGCCAATCCTGCGGACAGCAGGTCGATCACAACTGCCGACAACTACATCGGTGCCGCCGAGGCGAGCATCGAGGGCGTCCCCTATACCGCCTACAAGCTGGTCGAGGCCGACGACCTGGATTTCTCCAATCCCGACCAGGATTCCATCCCGCTGATTGGCGCCAATCTCGGTCTCCTCGACATTGACAAACTCAAAGTGACCACCGACACCAATGGCGACATCTCTGTGCAGTTCAATCTCGGGACCACCAAGCCCGCCACCTTCTTGCATGTGGAGGCGGCACCGCTGAGCCAGCGGTTCGCCTTTTCACCCGAAGGTCACGCCCCACGAGTCAGCCCAAACCGGGGGCGAGGGTGTTAATCGGCAACCAAACCAACACACCATGGCCAAAATTTATTACGTCGGCGACTGGGCAGTAATGCTCGGTCCCTGCTTCGCGGAAACGCCCTTCAACTATTCGATGAAGGGCACCGACATCTTCAATTACGGCACCTGGCTCAAAGCGGCGCTCGAGTCCACCGGCGAGCACCAGTGCGACAGCGTGCCGACTTGGGAGTTCTATCGCAACCCTCCCGGCCGCTGGGAGGAGATCCTCCGGGAATACGATGTCGTGATCTTCTCGGATGTGGAGTCGAAGAACTTCCAGCTCGATCCGTCATTTTTCGACCGCGGGAAATTCGGCAAGGAACCGCTGACATTTCCGGACCGCGTGCGTCTCACGGTCGCTTCGGGGAGGGTCGGGTGCTGGCCTACACCTCCGATCCCGCGCCGCATTGGGGGTGCAACTTGGTCTATTGGGATGGCTACCAGCGGTTCTGGTCCCGGGCGCTGCACTGGCTGCTCAGCGGCGAATAGCATTCGATGAATCCCCGGAAATCAACAACCATGCGATCACGATACCTCGCCCTGCTTTTCACCGCAGTCT
>Ga0100401_1000266_pt1 | contig 42652 bp, 44 predicted proteins | sample CryGeymeta201525_FD_80421 | JGI IMG/M metagenome (GOLD analysis project Ga0100401, IMG submission 80421) | Groundwater microbial communities from Crystal Geyser aquifers in Utah, USA - Crystal Geyser metaG 2015-25 | ecosystem: Environmental > Aquatic > Deep subsurface > Groundwater | place: USA... | reverse complement strand
GCGGTTGCAATGATGGTAAGCGAACCGCCCTCTTCGATGTTGCGTGCAGCGCCAAAAAACCGTTTGGGCCGCTGCAAGGCATTGGCATCGACACCCCCGGTCAGCACCTTGCCTGAAGACGGCACAACAGTGTTGAACGCCCGCCCCAAACGTGTGATCGAATCCAACAGGATAACCACATCACGTTTGTGTTCTACCAGACGTTTGGCTTTTTCGATCACCATTTCCGACACGGCGACGTGGCGTGTTGCGGGTTCGTCAAAGGTTGAAGACACGACCTCGCCCTTGACGGACCGCTGCATGTCGGTCACCTCTTCGGGTCGCTCGTCAATCAGAAGAACGATCAGATAAACCTCGGGGTGGTTCTTTTCGATAGAATTGGCGATGTTTTGCAACAGAACCGTTTTGCCCGTGCGAGGCGGCGCCACAATCAAAGACCGCTGACCTTTGCCGATCGGCGCGACAAGATCAATAATACGGGCCGAGCGATCCTTCACAGTTGGATCTTCCAGCTCGAGCTTGAACCGTTCTTCCGGATACAGCGGCGTCAAGTTGTCGAAGGCCACCTTGTGACGCGCCTTGTCGGGGTCCTCGAAGTTGATGGTTTCGACATCGGTCAGGGCGAAATAGCGTTCATTTTCGTCCGGTCCGCGGATCACGCCCGAAACGGTATCACCGGTACGCAGGGAGTATTGGCGTATCATGTCAGGCGAAACGTAAATATCATCAGGACCTGGAAGATAGTTTGCCTCAGGCGAGCGTAAGAAACCAAAGCCGTCCTGCAACACCTCTAGCACACCATCGCCGCCGATGACCCACTCATCATCAGACCGCTCTTTCAGGATCGAAAACATCATCTCGCCCTTGCGCATGGTCGAGGCGTTTTCGATCTCAAGCTCGTCAGCCAGCGCAATCAGGTCTTTCGGGCTTTGCGCCTTGAGGTCGGCTAGGTTCAAGCGGTCTTGTTCAGGTGTAACGGTCATTGGAAAAATCCTTGACAGGCGCGAACACTGCGCGACCCGTCGAAAAATCATGGAAAAAGTCAGCGATCGGACGATCGTGCCATGCCGATAGATGAACATTTGACGAAAGTCAACGCGGCTTAGAACGGCCTGGCGATCACTGCAAAAACGATCACCAGCATCAGCACCGTCGGAACTTCGTTCATCTTGCGAAAATACGAACCCGGATGGGTATTCTGGCCGGTCGCCAGTAACTTGCGTTGACTTCCGCACCACATATGAAAGCCAGTCATCGCAAAGACAGCTATAGCCTTGATCCAAGGCCAGAATTCCGTCCAGTTGATGTATCCCGGTGTGGCAATCATGATAAGCCCGCAAACCCAGGTGACAATCATCGCCGGGTTCATGATCAGGCGCAAAAGTTTGCTCTCCATCATCTGAAACAGTACATCGGTTTCGCTGCCAATACTGACCCTTTCGGTGTGGTGCACAAACAATCGGGGCAGATAAAACAAACCAGCCATCCAGGACATCACTGCCACGACATGCAGTGATTTAACCCAAGGATAGGCGGCAAACAGCAGTTCGGGCACGGGCAGTCTCCAGATCCGGTTTTTGCATCTATTCAATATATAAAGATAAAAGAAAAGATGATGAGGACAGTAGGTCAGTGGATAACCGGGATTAAACAGTTGCAAGACCAACGATCCACAGCCCACACTTCGCCTTCCAATACAACGCTGATACTGTGGGCGAATCGGTCATTCTGTATTTTTTATTTTATCTTACAATATGTTACGGATCAATATCTGTGGATAACTCTGTTTATGAATGATCCAGAACATTCCATTTTGCATGTTGTCCACAGTGGCCGTAAAAATTTGCTCCACAGTGGACAAAAGCGGGTGAAAAAGGGACAAGAGGGGCGGAAATGTCTCCGGGGTTTGGTCCTGCGCGATTTATCCGAGTCGTCCCGCAGCCACGCCCCGATTTATCCCCGGACTTATCCCATGACCCTTCCCCTGATCCTCGCGTCGAGTTCGCCAATCCGCGCACAGATGCTGAGCCAAGCCGGTGTTGTATTTTCAACGCAGCCCGCACGCATAGATGAACTGGCGATCAGGGCCGCCATGCTGTCCGAAGGTGCGACGCCGCGCGATCTGGCCGATGCTCTGGCCGAGTTCAAGGCGCGCAAGGTGGCCGACAAGAGGCCCGAGGCGATGGTAATCGGGTGCGATCAGGTGTTGGAGCTTAACAAGGCTGTTCTCGGAAAACCCTCCACAATGGCTGAGGCCCGTGATCAGATGCGCGCTCTGTCGGGCCAGGTGCATCGGCTGTTGTCCGCTGTCGTTGTTTATGAGGCTGGAAAACCGGTGTGGCGCCATGTGGGTGTGGTTCAGATGCACATGCGCCTCTTGTCGGACAAATATATCGACGATTACCTTGACCGGAACTGGCACAGCGTGTGCCACTCGGTTGGCGCCTACAAACTTGAGGAAGAAGGTGTGCGGCTGTTCAGCCGTGTTGAAGGTGATTACTTTACGGTTCTGGGTTTGCCCCTGATTGATCTCTTGTCCTATCTTACGGTGAAAGGCATTTTGCCGACATGAGCGACGAAAAAATTCCCCTTGCCGGTGTTATCGGCTCGCCGATTTCTCACAGCCGGTCCCCGGCGCTGCACCAGCACTGGCTGCGCACCATGGGTATCCGTGGTTTTTACATTCCAATGGATGTGGCCCAGTCTGACCTGGCCGACGTGATCCGCACGATGCCGCGCATGGGATTCGTGGGGTGTAATGTCACGATCCCACACAAGGAAACGGTTTTGGACATCGCCGATCTGGTGACCGACCGTGCGGCATTGATCGGAGCGGCAAACACACTGATTTTCCGGGCCGACGGCAAGATCCATGCCGACAATACCGATGGATACGGGTTTATCCAGAACCTGCGGGAATCTGCCCCCAACTGGGATCCCCGCTCGGGCCCCGCTGCGGTGTTTGGCGCGGGTGGCGCGGCGCGGGCTGTCATCACGTCCTTGATTGATGCGGGGGCGCCGGAAATCCGGCTGACCAATCGCACACGGGCACGATCCGAAGCGTTGCGCGCGGAATTCGGGGCAAAGATCGTGGTCTATGATTGGGTCAAGGCGGGCAATACCCTGGATGAGGCGCAAACGGTGGTGAACGCCAGTTCGCTGGGCATGGTGGGCAAGCCCGATTTCCGGGTGCCGCTGGATGGCTTGTCGCCCAGTGCCGTGGTCACCGATCTTGTCTATACGCCGCTTGAAACCACGTTTCTGCGTCGGGCGCGCGAATTTGGCTGTATTGCTGTCGATGGTCTGGGGATGTTGATCTATCAGGCCGCACCCGCGTTCGAGCGTTGGTTCGGCACCCGCCCGGTGATTGACGAACGGACACGCGCGGTTGTCCTCGGCCAATGACAGGCCCCGTAACAATTGGGCTGACCGGGTCGATCGGCATGGGAAAATCAACTACGGCTGCGATGTTTGCTGATCTGGGCGTGCCTGTGTGGGATGCAGATGCGGCCGTGCATCGTCTGTATGCGCCGGGCGGTGCTGGCGTGGCCGCTATCGGGCGTCTGTGCCGTTCTGCGGTTCAGGATGGGGCCGTCGCCCGGGCGGCGCTGAAAGATTGGATTGCCCGCGATACGACAGCGCTGAAACAGATCGAAAATGTTGTTCATCCGCTTGTCGCCGCTGATCGTGCGGCGTTTCTCGTGGCCCAGACAGCACCCATTGTGGTGCTGGATATTCCGTTGTTGTTTGAAACCGACAGCGCGGGCGCGTTCGATGTTGTTGCCGTGGTGTCCACCGATGCCGCAGAACAGAAACGCCGCGTGCTGGACCGGCCGGGGATGACTGCGGCGATGTTTGACAGGATTCTGGCCAGACAGATCCCGGACGCCGAAAAACGTGCGCGCGCAGATGTGGTGATTGACACGACGACGCTGGAAAGCGCGAGGGCGCAGGTGGCCGCACTGGTCACCCGACTGAGGCAGGAGAGACGCGATGCGTGAAATCGTACTTGATACCGAAACCACCGGATTCGAACCTGAACAGGGGGACCGGATCGTTGAAATCGGCGCAGTCGAACTGTTCAATCACATGCCCACAGGCCGCACGTTTCACGAATACATCAACCCCGAACGCGCGATGCCGCAAGAGGCGTTCGAGGTGCACGGGTTGGGCGACGATTTTCTGCGCGACAAACCGAAATTTGCGGCAGTTGGGCAGAAATTCCTGAGTTTCGTGGGCGACGCGAAACTGGTCATCCACAATGCGGCCTTCGACATGAAATTTCTCAACGCCGAATTGGGTTGGCTGGGCCTGACCAAGCTGCCTTGGGAACAGGCGATTGATACATTGGCAATCGCACGCAAAAGGTTTCCGGGTTCTCCCGCGTCGTTGGATGCATTGTGTCGCCGGTTCGGGATCGACAACAGTTCCCGCACATTGCACGGGGCGCTTCTGGATTCCGAGATTCTTGCCGAGGTGTATCTGGAATTGATCGGTGGGCGGCAACCTGATCTGGTGTTGACGCCCGCCGACCACCCCACCAACGGCGTCAAGGGTGCACAGGCCTGGCGGGCCCGTCCACGCCCCACGCCCCTGCCGCCCCGTGTGACAGATGCTGAAACCGCCGCCCATACCGCCTTTGTGGCGGCGATGGGCGACGGCGCGCTGTGGCTGAAAAAAGGCTGATCAGTTCGGTTTCGGCGCTTCGGCCTGTGCGGCCGCGGCGGCACGCTGGGCCAGGCCCTGACGATACAGGTTCACGAAATCGATCGTGTCCAGGTTCAAGGGCGCAAAACCGCCGTCATGGGTCATGTCGCTGACAATGCGGCGAATGAACGGAAACAGCATCCGGGGGCATTCAATCAGAAGGAACGGATGCAACTGTTCGTCCGGCACGTTTTCAACGGCAAAAATGCCGCCATACTCAAGCTCAAGCACAAACAATGTGGTGCCTTTTTCCTTGTCCTTCGATGTGATGTTGAACTTGCCCACCACCTCGTACTGGCCTTCGGCGCGTTTCTTGGCATCCAGCGCCACCTGAACCTGTACATCCGGCGTTACATTGCCGCTGGTACCGTTGCGCGCGACGATGTTTTCGAACGAAAGATCGCGAATGAACTGGCCCAGAACCCGCAGTTGCGGCACCAAGGGCACCTTGGGGGTTTCGGCAACGGAATTGGTATCGGTATCGGCCATGTGCAACAGGCTCCTTCATTGAACAGGTTTGCGGCGTTCTAGCAGGTTGAAACCTGCGCCTCAATGCCGCGTCCAGCCGCTGGGCGGGCCTTTCGGATCATGCGTGGGCTTTTTTTCCGGCGGCACTTCGGCGTAATCGCCATCAATCACGTCGCCAGGCCTGTTGTCCGGCCCACCGTGCCGCGTTTGATAAGGTTCATGCCGGGCGGCGGTGCCATATCCGAACTGCTGTACCTTCACGCGCTTGCGCAGATATTCGTACACCGCCTGCCGCACCGGCGGAACCAACAGCGCCAGACCAAGCGTATCGGTGAAAAATCCCGGTGTCAGTAAAAGAGCACCGGCAAACAGGATCATCGCACCATGGGCCAGAGGCTGGGTCGGGTCGCGCAACTGCTCCATCGAATTGCGCAGCTGCGCCAGCGCCAGCGCGCCTTGGGTGCGGACAAGCCAGGTGCCCAATATCGCAGTCAGGATCACAATCGCCAATGTCGGCCACAGGCCGATCCATCCGCCGACCTGAATGAACAGGGCAATTTCGATGATCGGCACGGCCAGAAACAGCACAAACAGCCACATGGCAACCCTCCAGTTTCGGGGCAACAGTGGACTTGGCCCCGCTCCACCCCTACATAGGAGTCTAGATGACAACATACCAACCCCCGGAGCCGCCCCAGAAGAGGTTTAGATGAGTTCTGCCGTGATCCAGTTGCTGGTTTTGGCCGCAATAGCCGTTTTCCTGATCCTGCGATTGCGCAGCGTCCTTGGTACGCGTGACGGGTTTGAAAAACCACCGGTCGCCGGGCCGGGGCCGTCACCAAAACGACCCGAGTTCGAGGTGATCGAAGGCGGCCCCGACCGCGACATCACCGATCATGTGGCCGACGGTACCGAAAGTGCGAAAGCGCTTGCCGCGATGAAACTGGCCGAGCCGGGGTTCAACGTGTCAGAATTCCTGCATGGTGCGCGCGGTGCCTATGAGATGATCCTCATGGCGTTTGAAAACGGTGATATTTCCGAGGTGCGCGGCTTCATGTCTGCCGAGGTTGCCGATGCCTTCGATACGGTCATTTCCCAACGCCGCGAACAGGGTCTGGCGGTGGATGCCAATTTCGTCGGTGTGCGCGAAATTACGCTTGTCGAGGCCGAGTATGTCCGTGACACGCAGGTGGGCGAGGTGACGATACGCTTTACGGGCGAGCTGATCTATGTGGTGCGCGACAAAGGTGGTGACATCGTCGAAGGCAGCACAACCGAAATCAAACGCCAGCGCGACGTCTGGACCTTTGGCCGCACCATGGGTGCCAAAGACCCCAACTGGCAGCTTGTCGCAACCGGGGAATGATGCGTGGGGTGCTGGCCGCCTGTGTCGCGGGGGTTGTGGCAATGACCACACCCGCCATGGCCGAGGTCACCCACACAATTCTCGGTTTTGACGATTTACAGGGCTGGGCCGATGACGATCATCAGGCGGCCCTTTCCGTTTTCCTGAACACCTGCGGCGATATGAACGATCCCGATTGGAAGGGTATCTGTGCCGTTGCCGCGCGACAAACCAACGCCAAGACGTTCTTTGAACTGTTTTTTCGCCCTGTCCTGATCGAAGATGGCACAGAGATGTTGTTCACCGGCTATTACGAACCCGAGTTGAACGGATCGCGGACGCGGGGCGGGCGATATCAGTATCCGCTGTATGCCCTGCCGGATGAGGCGCGCAATGGCCGTGCGTGGTTCTCACGCCGCGACATCGAAGAACAAAAGGTGCTGGACGGTCGCGGCCTTGAGATTGCCTGGCTCGACGATCCGACCGACGTTTTTTTCCTGCATGTGCAGGGATCGGGGCGGGTAAAGCTGACCGATGGCAGTTACATTCGGGTGGGCTATGGCGGCAAGAACGGCCATGAATACCGTTCGATTGGTCAGGAAATGGTGCGTCGGGGCATTTATCAGGCGCATCAGGTATCGGCCGAGGTGATTCGCAACTGGGTGCACCGCAATCCCGATGAAGGGGCAGAGCTTTTGCGCCATAACCCGTCCTATGTTTTTTTCCGTGAGGTCAGCGAGGTTCCTGCCGACAAGGGGCCGCTGGGCGCGATGAACAGGTCGGTCACCGCGTTACGCACGATCGCTGTCGATCCCGCCCATGTGTCGCTCGGTGCGCCGGTCTGGATCGAAAAAAGTGGCCAAGAGCCGATGCGCCGGCTTATGGTGGCGCAGGACACGGGCAGCGCCATAAAGGGTGCGCAACGCGCCGACATTTTCTTTGGCACCGGTGCTGCGGCCGGGCGGATGGCCGGACGGATCAAGGACCGGGGGCGTATGGTGGTGCTGTTGCCGATTCAGCGCGCCTATGCCCTTGCCCCGGATATTTGAGCTGTGTCGCGTTCGCGTGGTCCCCGCCGGCTGAACGCCGAAGAGGCGGAGCTTTGGCAGAAGGTGGTGGAACATACCGTGCCGATGCACCCAACGCGCAAGGCGGCACAGGTTCCGCCCCCCGCCCCCTCCCCGGCGCCAAGGCAAACGGCACCCGAAACCTTCGTGCCCGAGGCCATCGCGCCATTTGCCATCACCGGGCGACCTGTCGCAGAGCGTGTCACCGTGAATGCGTCACCACCCCTGTCAAAGGCCCTCGCGCAACAACCGCTGGCGATGGATTCCAAGGCGTTTACCCGGATGCGGCGCGGCAAGCTGCCCGTCGAAGGGCGGATCGACCTGCATGGCATGACCCTGGATCAGGCGCATCCAACACTGACCGGGTTCATTCTGGGCGCCCATGCCATGGGCCGGCGTCTGGTTCTGGTGATCACCGGAAAAGGCCAGACAAAGCGCCCGCGCGATGCGGGAATGCACAGCCACGGGGTTCTGAAACGCCAGGTGCCGCAATGGTTGCGCATGGCCCCTCTGGGCAGTGTTGTCCTGCAAATCAGCGAGGCGCACCAAAGCCATGGCGGCTCAGGCGCCTACTATGTCTATCTGCGGCGCAATCGGTAGGCGGTGCCGGGCGCGGGCAATTCCCAGGGTGGCCAGGGCCGCAGTCAGTGCGAAATAGGCCGAAATTGCCAGCATCTGCATGGGAAAATCAATGCCACGGTCGATGAACACTGCGGTGATGCCGGGCCCGATGGCCGACCCGAACACCATGATTGCCGCAGCCATCGCCTTGATCGCGCCGAGGTGACGGGTGCCATAGAATTCGGCCCAAAACGCGGTTGGCACCGTGGCCTGGGTGCCGGTGCCCAAACCGAAGATCATCATCGCAAGGGCAGCACCCCACAGCGTTTCGGCCTGACCCATGACGAAAAACGCCACCATGAAGGGCACCATGTACAATTGCATCAGCCGCGCGGTGCCCAGCCGGTCGATCAGCGCCCCGGTGGCAAAGGTGGCGGCGATCGACGCGGTGGTGAACAGCGGCAACAGCGCCACAAAATCCAGCAAGGGCCAGCCTTTCACGTCGGTCAGATGCACCTGATGGAAAAACAATGCCGTGCCCCAGGCCGGTGGGCCCAGTAACAACGGGATCAGCAGCCAGAACAGCCAGTGTCGCAGAACCCCGACACGGGTCCAGTGGCGACCGTCCATGCCCAGACTGCCGAGACTTTCAGCAACTGATTGCGGCGTACGCTCGGCCCGCAGCAACCGAACGATCACCGGCATCGACAACAGAACCAGCGCCGCCGCCAACACCCACAGCCAACGCCAGTTCACCACCTCTTGCAGGGCAACGAAAATCACCGGCAGCACCGCCTGTCCGATGGCAAACCCCATCGCCGCCACCGACAACGCCCGCCCACGCGTTGCGACGAACCACCGCGCCATTGCAACGGCGCTGAGATGGCTCATCATGCCCTGGCCTGTCAGGCGCAGACAGAACACCACCAAGATCAGCATCAAAACCCCCTGCCCCATCGCCATGGCGACACAGGACGCGGCCAGTGCCAGACAGGTGAACACGCTGAGCCCGCGAATGCGAAACCGGTCGGTCAGCCCCCCGGCCCAGACCATCGCAACCGCCGCCGCCGAGGTGGCCACGGTATAGATCAGCCCCCAATCGCCATGCGACAGGCCGAAATCTGCCATGATCCGCCCCGCGAACAGCGAAATGAAAAACGTCTGGCCATAGCTGGACGTGAACGAAATAAGAACACCCGCCGTCAGAAACAGCCAGTTCTCGCGCAGGAAGGTCATGAATGTCATGCGTCTCTTTCGGCCGGATCTGGCCGAAAGAAAAGGGGGTTACAGCACGTAACGGCTCATATCCGCAGAGCGCGCCAATGCACCCAGGTTGTTTTCAACAAAATCACCATTCACGACAATTTCCTCGCCGCCGCGATCGGGTGCGGTGAACGACAGCTCCTCGAAAACCCGCTCCATGATCGTGTAAAGCCGCCGCGCACCGATGTTTTCAATGCTTTCGTTCACCTCGAAGGCAATCTTGGCCAATGCTTTGATTCCATCCTCGGTAAAGCTGACCGTCACCTGTTCGGTCGCCATCAGTGCGGTGTATTGCAGCGTCAGGGCATTGTCGGTTTCCGTCAGGATGCGCACGAAATCACCTTCGGTCAGGGGACGCAGTTCAACGCGAATCGGCAAGCGGCCCTGTAATTCGGGCAACAGATCGGACGGTTTGGCGATATGGAACGCGCCCGAGGCGATGAACAGGATGTGATCGGTTTTCACCGGGCCGTATTTGGTGGAAACCGTCGTGCCCTCGATCAGCGGCAGCAGATCACGCTGTACCCCTTCGCGCGACACATCGGCGCCGCGCGCGTCAGAGCGGGCACACACCTTGTCGATCTCGTCCAGGAACACGATTCCGCTTTCCTGAACCGCGTCCAGCGCCGATTTGGTTACGGCTTCATCGTCCAACAGCTTGTCCGCCTCTTCGCCCAGCAGCACGTCATAGCTTTGCGCCACCGTCAGCCGTTTGCGCACTTTGCGCCCGCCCAATGCCTTGCCGAACAGATCACCGATGTTCATCATTCCGCCGGATTGGCCGGGTTGCATACCGGGCAGCTCCAGCCCGCCCAGGGGGTTTGACGTGTCGGCCACCTCGAGTTCGATCTCGGTTTGGTCCAATTCGCCGCTGCGCAGCTTCTTGCGGAACATTTCGCGGGTCTGTTCGCGCGCACCCTCGCCTGCGATCACCTCAAGCACCCGGTTTTCGGCGTTTTCCTGGGCGCGGGCCTTCACGTCTTCGCGCATGTGGTCGCGGGTCATGGTGATGGCCTGTTCCATCAGATCTCGGATGATCTGTTCGACATCTCGCCCGACATAGCCGACCTCGGTGAATTTCGTCGCCTCGACCTTCAGGAAAGGCGCGCGGGCCAGTTTGGCCAGACGGCGGCTGATCTCGGTCTTGCCCACACCGGTGGGGCCAATCATCAGGATGTTCTTGGGATACACCTCGTCGCGCAGATCATCGGCCAATTGTTTGCGTCGCCAGCGGTTGCGCAGGGCGACAGCCACGGCGCGCTTGGCGTCGGCCTGTCCGATGATGAACCGGTCAAGCTCGGATACGATTTCGCGGGGGGTCAGGTCGGTCATAAGGGGCCTATCTCTGCTGCTTGGCATTGAGGTGGGGGCGATCAGCGGCGGATCGTTTCAATCGTCAGCCTGCCGTTGGTGTACACACAGATGTCAGCGGCAATCGCCATGGCGCGGCGCGCGATGTCTTCGGCGGACAGATCGCTGTCCATCAGGGCGCGCGCGGCGGCCAGTGCATAATTGCCGCCTGATCCGATGGCAGTGACGTCATGTTCGGGCTCCAACACGTCACCGGCCCCGGTGATGACGTACAGATCTGCGCCATCGGTAACGATCAGCATCGCCTCGAGCTTTTGCAGGTATTTGTCGGTGCGCCAGTCCTTGGCCAGTTCGACCGCAGCGCGCTGCAACTGGCCGGGGGTTTTTTCCAGCTTGGCTTCCAGCCGTTCCAGCAGGGTGAAGGCATCTGCGGTTGAGCCGGCGAACCCGGCAACCACGTCATATCCACCGGGGCTCAGCCGCCGCACCTTGCGCGCTGTGCCCTTGATCACGGTCTGGCCCAGTGAAACCTGGCCATCACCGGCGATCACCACTTCACCGCCCTTGCGCACCCCGATGATGGTGGTGCCGTGCCATCCCGGAAACTCAGTCTTGCTCATGTTTCACACTCCGTTTCGGGATATATGGACCCTGACACGCCAAAGAAAAAGGGCGCCCCGAAAGGCGCCCCGATGTTTGCCGTCGATGAACCGGATCAGATTTCAGTCTTGATCCAGCTTTCCAGCGCCGCCTTGGGTGCCGCGCCAACCTTGTTCGACACAACCGCACCGTCCTTGAACATGAACAGCGCCGGAATACCGCGCACACCCATTTGGGCGGGCAGGTTCGGATTGTCGTCAACATTGACCTTGACGATTTTCACGCGGCCTTTGTACTGTTCGCTCAACTCTTCCAGAGCAGGGCCGATCTGTTTGCAGGGGCCGCACCATTCAGCCCAGAAATCAACGATTACGGGGATTTTCGACTGTCGGACTTCGGCATCGAAGGTGTCATCGGTAACGGCGAGGGTGGCCATGGCGCATTCCTTCAGCGGCTGGATTGTTCTCACAAGACGTAAGAACGCAGCGTTGTGGCGTCAAGATGTCGTGGCTCTTTCCCAGGCATCCCTCACCATTTCGGGGGGCAGAGACATCAAGGTGGCCGTCGTCGTCCACAGAATTGCCGTTTCAATCCGGTGGTTTGGATAAATCAGGCGCAGCGCGGCGTCATAGGCGCCCATCTGGCGCAACAGCCCTTCGGGCACCTGTGCCGGTGTGGCGGGGACAATGATGTTGGATTTGTAATCGACGGCCAAAACCGATTCGGTGCCGATCATTAACCGGTCAACCGTGCCGAACAGGGCCTGTCCGCCTGGCTGCGCAGCAATTTCGACCTCGGCAAGGGTGCCGGGTGCAAACAGCCCCGCCAATGCCGGATCGGTCAGGATACGCGCCGCCTCATCCAGCAGCGCAGTGTCGCCTGTCAGACTGGCGGCGGCGCTGGGCCAGTCGGGCCGGGGCAGGGGTGGCAGATGCTCCAACAGCAAATGCAGCGCGGTGCCCCGCGCCAGAGCGCTCTCTTGCGACCAGCCGTCGATTTCACCGGACAGCGCCTTGGCCCCGCCCATGTCTGACGGGCTGAGCGGTTTGGCTGTGTCAAACGACGGTGCAGGTTGCGCGATCCAGGTGGGCAAATCGGCCGTCACACGCGGGTCGGCACCGGTTAGCGCAACCGCACCGGTCGCCCATTCACCATGGCCAAAGCGCAGCCCCTGACCCGTGGGAAACGCCTCGGGCACCGCATCACATGTCTCTAATCCAGCTTGAATCGCATCATACCAGCAATCCTTCGGCGGCTTGCCCGCACCACAGACGATCAGCCAGGTTTCCGCCCGCGTCATCGCAACATACAACAGCCGCGCCCGTTCGGCGGCATCGGCCGCCTGACGCGCCGCCTTTGACTGTTGCAGGATTTCGGGCATCCCGGCGGTGGCGGTGCGCCACAAAGGGGTGCCGTCTTCGGCGGGAATGATCTGATCGCGGATGTCTTTCGGCCCGACCAATGTGTCTGGCAGAATCACGATGGGCGCTTCAAGCCCCTTGGCGCCATGCACTGTCATCACCCGGATGCGCCGCCCGGCAGAATCGGCCTGCCGCTTCACCTCGACATCATCGGCGTCCAGCCAGGCCAGAAACCCCGTCAGGCTGGGAATGTCCATCCGTTCATAGGCCAGTGCCTGATTCAGCAATTCATCCAGCCCATCCTGTGCTTCGGGCCCCAACCGGCCCAACAGCCGCCCGCGCCCGCCATGGCGCAGCAGGATACGCTCCAACAGATCGAAAGGCCGCAGAAAATCGGCAGTCTTGCGCAGATCGTCCAGCATCGCCATGGTTTCGGGGTGGTTTTCGCGCGCAGTGCGCAGCGCCTGCCACAGATACGCATCGCCGCGCGGCTGGGCGAGATCATACAAATCCCCCTCGGACCAGCCGAACAAAGGCGAACGCAGGGCCGCGGCCAGCGAAAGATTATCCTCGGGCGTCGCCAGAAACGCCAGCAGCGCCCGCAGATCACGCACCGCCAGTTCGGCCCCCAGTTTCAGCCGATCCGCCCCGGCAATGTCCAGCCCGCGATTCTTGCAGGCGCGGATGATTTCCCCGAACAGCCGCGCGCGCCGTTGCACGAGGATCAGGAAATCACCGGCATGCACCACGCGACGGATGCCATCCTGCGCCGGAATCGTCTCGCGATTGGCGATCATCCGGTGGATCTCATCGGCAATGTACCCGGCCAGAAGAACATCGGCGGCGGCAGGGCTGACCTGATCCACCGGATCGGTCCATTCGGGGGTTTCCTCATCTTCGCCTGCCGCAATGATCGGCCACAGATCGACGCGTCCGGGCAGGGTTTCGTGAAACGCCCGGTGCGTCGCGCCCAAGGCAAGGGGGCTGTCATCCTTGGCCTGAAACACCGCATCCACGGCACGCAGGATGGCGGCGGACGAGCGGAAGGAATGTTGCAGCTCCAGCCGCTGCAACGGCGCCGATCCGGCCAAACGGGTGCTGAAATGGTTGAACATCTGCGCGAATGCCGCAGGATCGGCGCCCTGAAAGGAATAGATCGACTGTTTCAGATCGCCGACCACGAACAAGGAGCGGTCGCCGGGGTCGCGCGCGCCCTGACCTGCGGTAAATTCCTGGGTCAACAGTTCGATCACCCGCCATTGCGTCGGGCTGGTGTCCTGTGCCTCGTCCACCAGAACGTGGTCAATGCCACCATCCAGCCGGTACAGCACCCAGGCCGCCACCGCAGGATCGGTCAGCAACGCCCGTGCATTCAGGATCAGATCGTCGAAATCCAGCCACCCCCGTGCCAGTTTGCGCGCCGCATACAGCGGCAGAAACGCGCCCGCAAACCGATGCAGCGCGATGCTGCGCTCGGCCGCCAACAGCGCCAGGCGGGAGTCGCGTGCATTTTCGACCCGCTCCATCAGATCGTTCAGCTCGTCCATATCCCCAGCCAGAATCTTTTGGCTGGGCTTCGTCGGAAAGCTGCCGATCTTGGCGGCAAAGGGCGCCTTGGCGCTGGCCCCGAACAGCATCACATCTTCCAGGATCGCCAGCGCGGTCAGGTCCAGCGGCGCCTGCGCCACCGACAACAGCGTTTCGCCGTTGCGCAGATCGGTGATTGATCCTTTGGTCATGACGACGGCCACCCGCCCCAACAGAGCGCCTTCATCGCCCGCAAACACCTGCGCCAACAGATCAGCCGTACCAAACCCTTGGGGCAGACCGAATTGCGCGCGGATGTCCTGATCGCTGAGCACCTGGGTGAATTTGTCGCGCTGGCGGGCCACCTCGCCGGTCAGGGCCGAGAAATCTTCGGCGGTGTAATGGCGCGCCACGGTGTCGATCACATCGGGGGCCAGCGTATCGGCCATTTCCTCGACGATCTCGGCCATCAGCAGTTTCGCCGCCCGCTCATCCATTTCGGTGAATTGTGGCGATACGCCGGATTCCAGCGGAAACCGTCGCAACAGTGACGCACAAAACGAATGGATCGTCTGAATTTTCAGCCCACCTGGCGTTTCGATCGCCCGCGCGAACAGGGTGCGCGCCAGGGCAAGGCGCCCGTCGTCCAGCGTTTCGTCCACCCCGAGATCGGCCAACTTGTTGCGCAGATCCGCGTCGGGGATCATTGCCCATTCGCCCAGGCGCCGGAACAGCCGGTTCTGCATTTCTGATGCCGCCGCCTTTGTATAGGTCAGGCACAGGATATTCTGCGGCGAAGCACCGGCCAGCAACAGCCGGGCCACCCGGTCGGTCAGAACCCGTGTCTTGCCCGATCCGGCATTGGCCGACAGCCAGGTTGACGTGCCAGGATGCGCCGCCTGAATCTGGCGCTGGGTGGCCTCATTGGGGGCGGTCATCCGACATCCTCGGGGGTTGGGGGGGTGCTGTCATCCCATTCGCCAAAGCGCGCCAGATGGTCGTAATCGCCGCCATGGGTGATTTTCTGCACCGCCCGGCGGCTGGTGTATCCGCGGCCGCGTTGGCGGAAACTGGCCAGCAGGGCGCGCAACCCGGCCAGTGTTTCGTCAGGGTCCAGCAGATCTTTGGCACTGTTGTCGCGCAGCGTCAGGGGTTTGAATTCGGGCGTTGCGCCCAGCCCGATATAGGCGACCTGCGCCACTGGCATCGGTGGCAACCCGGTAAAGGCACCCGCTTCGGCCATCGCCGCCTCTAGCAAAAGCTGTTTGTCGAAATATTTTATTTCCGGCGCGGTGGGTGGTTTGCCGGTCTTGTAATCATAGATCACAAGGCGCCCGTCGGCGCGCAGGTCGATACGGTCGGCCTTGCCGGTCAGGGTGAAATCCACATCGGGCAGGGACAGCGCGCCGGTGCCTTCCAGCACCTCAAGGATCGGCTCGGCGGCAATTTGGCGCGTCACCTCGCCCGCCAGAAACCAGTCGATCACGCGGTGCAGCTTGGCTGTCCAGATCCGCCGCGCGGTGGGCCAGGGCACCTCTTGGGCCAGCGCCTGATCCGCCAGGGCCAGCAACAGCGCCCGCGCCTCGGGCGTCGCCGGGTCGGGGCGGGCCTTGATGAACTGCTCGAAAATACCGTGCAGGACGGTGCCGCGCAGGGGGGCGTCGGGGGTCTGGATCAGCGGGTCCAGCGGGCGCAGGCGCAACACCTCGCGCGCGTAGATGGCATAGGGATCGCGGATCAGCGTCTTGATCCGCGTCACCGACAGTTTGGTCGGCCGCACCGCGACAGGTGGGCGCGGCGAAGGGCGGTTTTCCGGCGTAACAGTAACGAAATCAGCGTCCAGCGCCCTGGCCATGTCCAGCCAGTGCCGCCCCCGGGCGCGCATCTGGTCCAGTGCTTCGGGGCCATGCACTGTGGGCAGACCACTGAGCAGATTGGTCAGCCGGTTCAGCCAGCGGGACACGACGGTTTCCGCCTCGGCATCGCGGGCGGCACGGGTCAGCACCACCTCGGGCGCGGCGACGGCCTGTTGAAAATCATGGGCCGACAGCCCCACGCGCCGTTCTGGCAACAACAAACCCGCCGCTTGCCGCATCGCACGGTTCAGCCATGGGTCGGGGGCGGGTCGTTCGGGCCAGACGCCATCGTTCAGCCCGCCCAGGATCACCAGATTGGCGCCCTGCACCCGCGCCTCAAGCGTGCCCCAGATCATTATGCCGGGATGGGCGCGGATCGGTTCGCGCACCTCGCCGGTGATCACTGTCAGAAACAGTGCCTGATAGTCGCGCGGCCCCATGGCGCCGCCAAACGGTGCCTCGGCACGCAGGGCCTGCACCTGTTTCAGCGCCTCTACACCGGCCTCTTTCAGCCACAACTCACCCGTGCCACCCGCCGGGCCGCCCGACAATGCCTCGGCCAAGGCAATGTGCCGGTTCACATGATCGAACAGGGGGGCATTGGCCACAGTATCCAATGCGCCCAACAACCGGGCCAGCCATGCGGCCCAGGCCTGCGTTGCGTCACTGTCCTGCCCTGCGGCCCAGCCCAGAACCGTGTCGGGCGACAGAAACGGTGGCCCCTTGCGGCGTAGCCACAATTCAAATTCGCGGGTTTCGCGCAGATGCGGTCCGCGGTCCGTGCCGCCACTGTTGCACAGCGGATGTTTCAACAGGGTCAACAGTGTTTCAGCCGTCAGCCGTTCGCCAAACAGCCCCGCCACATGGCGCAGAAACCGCCCCGGTGCGGACAGGTGCAAAGGCCGCCCGGCGCTGTCATCGGGGATCAGCGCCCAGCGGTCGAGCGCGGCAGCAACCATGCGGGTCAGCGTGCGGTCTGGGGTGATCAGGGCGGCGGTCTGGCCATCCTCGGCGGCCTGGCGCAGGCGCAGCGCAATCGCCATCGCCTCTTGCCGGGGTGATGTTGCCTCGATCAGGGTCATCCCCTGGGTGGTGCTGACCAGATCGCCCAGATCCGGCCCCTCGATCATCCACTGATCGGTCACCGGGGCAGGGCGCAGCGCCAGCGACACAAGACGGTTGCGCGGGGCGCGGGGGTTTGCACCGGTCCAGCGGGCCACATCGCCGGGGCGCAGATCGAGCAGGTGCATCAGGCGGGCAAAGCGGAACTGAGGATGATCCTCGCTGGACAGCGGATCGTCCAGCCTTTGCCACACTGTTTCGGGCATCTCGAAATCGTATCCGGGCAGCACGATCGCCCCTTGCGGCAACCGCGCCACCGCCGCCATCAACAGCGCCGTTGCCCCGCGCGATCCGGTCGATCCGGCAATGACAATCGGATGATCGGGGGGGGTGATCCGCCAGCGGGCGATCAGGTGCTCCACCGCCCGGCGCTGTCGTGTTTCGGTATCAGGGGCGGCGTCGGCATCGAAAAATGGCTGCACCAGGCGGATGAAATCCAGGCTGCGCGCCCAGTGCCCGGATTGATCGGTCACGTCCAGTCGGGCCAGCGCTTCGGGCGGCACACCTTCGCCCTGCATTTCGTCCATCAGGGCTGCCAGACTGTCGGCCAGATCGAAAATCGCGGCGCGGGGGGCCAGAGTGGCGTCACGCGCCACAAGGGCGGCGATCAGCTGGGCCAGCTCCAGCCGCCGGCGCAGGGGTGATACGGCGGGCGGCAAACCGGCCAGCGGCAGATGCGCCGACAGGTCGGTGACCAGTCGCAGCCGCGGCAACAACAGCGCCTTTTCATGCTGGAACAGATCCTGGATGCGCCGCCGCATCCGGGCCGTATTTACCAGAAGTTCGACCCGCGCCATCGCCTCGGGCGGCTGGCTTTGCATCCGGGCGCACAGCCCCGAGACCAGCTCGGCCGGAAAATCGGCGCCGGGGGGCAGTGCAAGAACGCGGGGGGTGTCCTGTGGTTCAAACATCGGCACGCTCCAGCATCGCCTCGGCGGTGGCGATGCCGCCGGGGTGCCCCACGTCGCACCAGCCGCCGGGGTGGGTGACGCCGCACAGCCGCCCCTTGTCGGCCAACAGGTTCCACAGCCGGTTCAGCGAAAAAACGTCTTCGCCAATCTCGCTCAGACGGTCGGTTTTGACGATTTGCGCACCGGTATAAACGTCTTTGCCACCTCTGGTCAGCCGTCCTTCGACGGTTCGGGTGAAATCCCCCGGCCCTGCGCGCCCTTCGGCGCGGTCGGCGGGAATGGTCAGCAGCAGAGCATCCATACGGCTGGGTGCCCAGGCGGCGCGCAGGGTGTCCAGCGGGTTTGGCCCGGTCCACACCGCATCGGTGTTCAGCGTCATCACCGGCCCATCGCCCAACAGCGGCAGTGCGTGGCGCAGCCCGCCACCGGTGTCCAGGATCGCACCCCTTTCCCATGACAGCACCACATCGCGCCCTGAAAGATGTGCGGCCAGCATATCGCCCAGATAATGCAGATTCACCACCCGCCGTGCACAGCCGTCGCACAGCGCCAGCGCATGGTCGATCAGCGGCCGCCCGGCAACGGGGATCAGCGGCTTGGGCCTCGCATCGGTCAGCGGGGCCATGCGGGTGCCGAACCCGGCGGCAAACAGCATCACGGCTTCAGGACGGTGGCGCATCGGGCCCTCAGATGGTTCAGGTGGTCGGGCGTGGGCGCGGGCAGCTGCGCCAGCGTCAGGCGGCGCAGATCGTGCAGGGCAGGATGGGCCAGATCGCGCATCAGATGGCCCCAGACCCGGGGGATCATCGCAACATACTGGGACTTGCCAAAGTGCAGGCACAGCCGCGCGAACACTCCCAGAATGCGCAGGTTGCGTTGCACCGACAGAACCGCACAGGCGGCACGAAATGCGTCACTGTCCTGACCTGTCGCGGCGATATACCGGGCGATCATGGCATTGGCGGTATCGGGTGCCACATCGCGCCGCGCATCGCCCAGAAGCGACACGAGATCATAGGCCCGATGGCCCGCCATGGCATCTTGAAAATCCAGAACACCCACCCGCGCCAGCCCGGTCTGCCCGCCACGCAGAACCAGATTCTCGGCGTGGAAATCGCGCAGGATCAGCACCGATTGATCGTTCGCGTGGGCCAGCAGTGCGGCGTTCAGCACGGCACAGAACGCGCCGGTATCCTCTGGCACCTGCCCCGTGGCACCGGGCCGATACCAGGCGTGGGCGAGGGCAATGAAATCGGGCGTGAACGGTGGTTGGAACCGGGGCAGATCGGGCGGCGCAGGGTGCTGGTGCAGCGCGATAAGCAGGTCGGTGGCCATGGCGTAAAGTTCGGCCTCGCGATGGGGGGCATGGGCCAGAACGCGGGCAAACAGATCGTCGCCCAGATCCTCAAGCACGAGAAAGCCCAAGTGGGTGTCCTGCGCCAGAACAGCAGGGCTGGCAATGCCCAGGCCGGCCAGATGGGCGGCGATGCGCAGGAACGGGCGCACATCTTCGCCTTTGTCGGGCGCTGCATCCATCAGCACCAGCGTATCTCCGAAAGGCCCGGTCAGGCGTTCGTACCGCCGGTTCGATGCATCGCCCGCCAACGGACGGCGCAGCCACCCGGCCCAGTGCGAGCGGGCCAGAAAAGCCGCAAGAGCATCGGCGCGACTGTTCATCGGAGGTGATCCAGAGACAGGCGGGCGGACCAATCAGCATTGCCCAGAAACGCGATGTGGCGCGCGTCGTTCTCCAAGGGATCAAACCGCAGGGTCAGCGCGCCAGGGGGGCGCGTACGGCCCAGCCTGTCTGGCCATTCCACAAGACAGATCGCCGTGTCAAACGCATCGGCAAGACCCAGTTCAAAAACCTCGCCCACCTCGGTCAGGCGATACAGGTCGGCGTGCCAGATTTCGCCCCTTGGGCTGTCATAGGTCTGTATCAGTGTGAAGGTGGGTGACGGTATGTCGTCATCCGGCTCAGGGCCTTGCAGGGCGCGGATCAGGCAGCGGGCGAAATGCGTCTTGCCCGCCCCGATCGGCCCATCCAGCAACACCACATCGCCCGGGCGCAGCACCTCTGCCATGGCGCGGGCCAGCTTGGCGGTGTCGTCCGGGCCGTGCGACAGGTGGTTGCGAAAGGCGGTGCTGGTCATGGTGGCACTGTGCCGGTCCCGTCGCCGCGCTGCAAGCCGGTTCAGCCTTCGGCGGCGACCCGGCCTTCCCTTGGGCCGGTCGGGACAGGATGCACCCTGCGGGGAAGATCCGTCTGGATCTGGAACTGCACCAGGGTCGCCCCCCCCGTCAGCGGCCGCAACGCACAGCACAACGGCCGGCCATCCAGCAGCATCGCATCACCCAGGAACGGGGCATGGCGCCGGTCGGTCACCACGAAATCGCGCACCTGTGCCCACATCGGGCTGGGCGCACAGCGGTCGGCCCAATGGCGTGCGGCATCGGCAATGAACAATGTGTCCAGCCCTTCGCGGGTTTCGGTTTCCCAGAGGGCATCATAGGCGCTGTTGGTCAGGGTCAGCACGCCACTGGAGGAAAACACCGCCATCGCCTGTGGCAGGGTGTCCAGAACGGATTGCCCCAGCTCAAGTTCGGTTCGATAGCGGCGGTTCAGGCCGATTTCGTCGCTGATGTCTTCAAACAGCAAGGCCACGGCGCCGTCGATCTGGGGCTGTCCGGTGACACGAAAGGTGCGGCCAAACGGCAGGTGCCATGTTTCGCGATAGGTGCCATCGTTTGCCGACGCCTCAAGATCGGCGATCTGGTCGCGCCAGGTGTTGTAATTTTTGGGCTCGGGCATCATCTGCAAGTCGCGCAGCATGTCGAAAAAGCCAAAAATCGTCGGCCGCTGGATCAGCCGTTCAGGGGCGATGCCGGTCAGATCTGCCAGCGCAGGGTTGAACAGCGCCAGCCGCCTGTCGCGGGTAAACACTGCCAGACCGATGGGCAGGTCGGCAAAGGTTTTCGACAGGGTCTGCACGAAGGTGCGAAGTGAGTCTTCAGCCTCGACCACGGTATCGACATTCATGCCCGAGATCAGGAAATCGTCGTCCAGCCGGGTGATGTGAAACTGGTACCAATGGGTGGGCTTGCCGCCGTCCCCACCCAGCCGGTGACGTTGCGACCTGGCCGCGACGGTTTGTGTCATCGCGCTGTGCAGGTCGATATCGAACAGTCGGCAAGGTGGCCACAACCCGGCGCGCGCTGGGTCGCCGAACGTATGGCACGCGTCGAGATAGGCGCGGTTGACCCAGGTGATCGCGCCTGCCGCATCCTGCCGCCAGACAAGGAATGGCATATGTTCGGTCGTGCCACGCAGGCTGGCCAGTTCACGCTCGAACGATATCAGGGTCGGGCGGTCCAGCGTCAGCAGGTCGTCGGGTGCTTCGACTTCGGTCAGGGTCACGCGCAGGCGGTCGTGATGGCGGCTGAGAACTGCGATTTCCGTGTGATCGGCGGCATAAAGGCTGTGCTGCTGCTGTGGACCCATGTTGCAAATCGCGCTGTTCAGGGTGGGAAACCGCTGCGCCAGAAGGGCCGACAGGTGTTCAACGGTCGTCACCGGGCGTCCGCTGATCGAGATCAGCAATTGCGCGGCTTCGGTCGTGTCCACCAGGATGCCGTGCTGAAACAGAAACGACAACGCCGCCGCCGATCCAACAGGCGCAGCGGCCTGTTGCGCCCTGTTTACCCGGTCCAACATCCATAGCGCGGCAAACGACAGCCCCATTGCGGCAGAAATGGCCAGAGCAGCCATCCCCGCGATCTGTAAATTCATTGCAGCACCGTCACTTGTCCCGCGGTCAGGATGGTTGGACAGCCCTTAATGAAATGTTAACGGCACGGCCAAATAGCCTTTGTCTCTCGAAAAATCGGCCAAGTCTCAGGTCAGTGATGCGGAATCGTCGCGCTCAGGTCTCGATCGGGCGGTTCAACCCAAGGGCGATTCGGTTTTTCTGGGGGCCGCTTGCAATATCCGTCCGGCGCCAGACCGATTCGACGATGGCCCCGCGCCGTGATCCCTCTGTCTGCCGTCCGGTCAGGGTATCCTGGCCATTGGCAAACGTCACCTCGGCGCCCGATCGCTCCAGCAGAGTCTTGGCGATGAACAGGCCCAGTCCCATGCCTTCATACTCCGGTCTTTGCAGCACAGGCCCTTCGGGGGCGCGCGCCCGCAAGAAAGGATCGCCCAGCCGGGGCAGCAGATTTGCCGGAAAGCCTGCGCCGTCATCGGTGATCCGCACGCGGATCTGATCGTCGGACCAGGTGATGTCGACCCAGACGGTGCTGTGCGCAAAATCGACAGCGTTCTGTACCAGATTGCGCAACCCATGGATGATTTCCGGTCGCCGCTCGATCTCGGGTTGCTTGGGGTTGGCGCCGTCCATCGGGCCGCTGTCATAGATCACCGTCTTGCCGCGGCTGCCGTGCGGTTCGGCGGCCTCTTGCACCACGGCGGTGATCGGCGCGCGGCGCAGGTGCAGATCGTCTTTGCCGACGCGGCCCATCGACCGCAGGATGTCACGGCACCGGTCGGCCTGCTGTGCGATCAGGATCACGTCTTCGCGCAGGTGCGGATCGTCGATTTCATCCAACATTTCGCCCGAAACCAGCTTGATCGTCGCCAGGGGCGTGCCCAATTCATGTGCGGTGGCGGCCACGACACCACCCAGGTCGGTCAGCTTTTGTTCCCGCGCCAGGGCCAGTTGGGTGGCGACCAGGGCATCAGCCATGGCGTTCACCTCGGATGTGACGCGTCGGGCATAGGCGGCCAGGAAAACGATGCCAATCATCACAGCGATCCAATAGCCAAACAGAAAAATGTCAGGCACGCGAAGCACCGCGCCACCGGTCGTGGTCAGTGGCAGGTGCCAGTTGGTGACGATGGTCATGGCCAGCATCGACACGCCAGAGACCAGAAGGATCGACCGCATCCGCAACGCCGTCGCAGAAATCGTCACCGGTGCCAGGATCAGCAGCGCAAAGGGGTTGTGCAGCCCGCCTGTGAGGAACAGCAAAACCGACAACTGGGTGATGTCGAACAGCAGCAGCGCCACCATTTCACCTTCCGACAACCGCTTGTTCTCGGGATAGACGAATACCGCGACGATGCTGGAAATCACCGATGCGCCAACCGCCAGAAAGCACCAGCCCAATTCCAGCGACAGATCGAACAGCGTGACGCCCGCATAGATCGCCGTCACCTGACCCACCACCGCGATCAGCCGCAGATAGGTAAGCGTGCGCAGCCGCACCCAGTTTGACCGGCGGGCATTGTCAATGGCGCTGTGCATGTCCCGTCATCCTGTGGTGGCGTGCCGTGTCGCGCGCATGTGTCAAGGTTGCCCCTTATATCCCGCACAGGCACCGCCGATCAATGCGGCCCGTTGCCGTAAAGGAGCCGTCCCATGATCCGCAATCTGGCGGTTCGTGACGTACAGCCGACGCTCATCTTGATCGACCCCGCCCGCGACACGCCCGAGTTTCTGCCCGACGCTGGGTTTGTAGATTTTTTCGCGGTGCGACCAGTGGGGCGGGCGCAGGGGTGACGAAACGGGTGGTGGCGGACAAAACCGCCCGTTTCATCGACAAGGCCGGCTAGAAATTGACCCGGCCCTGTCTGCGCCCTAGTTCTTGTGACAACAAGATGAACTTGCCGCAAAAGGGGCGCAGAGATGACAGCCGTGGCCGAACATGAGCTTGGGGCAGATCGAACGCTGCTGCTGGTCGATGACGATGAACCGTTCGTAAAACGCCTGGCCCGCGCGATGGAAAAACGCGGGTTCGAGGTGGAAACAGCCGAATCCGTCACCGCCGGACGCGCCATCGCCACGGCACGCCCCCCCGCCTATGCGGTGATCGACCTGCGGCTGGAAGATGGCAACGGGCTGGATGTCGTTGAAATCATCCGCGAACGGCGCCCGGACTGCCGCATTGTCGTGCTGACGGGCTATGGTGCCATCGCAACGGCAGTGGCCGCTGTGAAAATCGGCGCCACCGATTATCTGAGCAAGCCCGCCGATGCGAACGAGATCACGGCGGCATTGCTGGCGCGGGGCGATGGTCTGCCGCCGCCGCCTGAAAACCCGATGTCGGCAGACAGGGTGCGCTGGGAACATATCCAGCGGGTGTATGAACAGTGCGAACGCAACGTCAGCGAAACCGCCCGCCGTCTGAACATGCACCGCCGCACCTTGCAACGCATCCTGGCAAAACGCTCGCCCCGCTAGGCGGGTCACACCAGCGTCAACAATTCCGCGTGGCGGGCTGTATAATCGGCCCGCACCTCTGCTGCCGGGCGCAGTACGATGGCCAGTCCCCGGATCAGCGCGGCATCGGGGCGGCCGAAGAACCGTGTCGCCTCGGCCTCGGCAAAGCCGGCGATCTTTGTCGCCTCAAGCCAGGCTGAAACCCTGTCCGCCGCCTTGATCTGTCTCTTTACCGGTGCCGGCAGAATCGCGGGTAAACCGAACCGCAGGTGGATCGCCGCCATCAGCCTGTCGTCCAGCGCGCCATAGCTGGGCCCGACCGCCGCCTTGACCGGCGAAATCATGTCACCGATCACATATTCCGGCGCATCGTGCAGCAAGGCCGCCAACCGCCATTTCGGCGGTGCCTCGGGTGCGATCCGGGTGAACAGTTGTTCCACCAACAGCGAATGTTCCGCCACCGAATAGGCGTGATCGCCCCGCGTCTGGCCGTTCCAGCGGGCGACAAAGGCCAGACCATGCGCAATATCCTCGATCTCGATGTCCATCGGCGTTGGGTCCAGAAGATCCAGCCGCCGCCCCGACAGCATCCGCTGCCATGCCCGTGGTTGTTTCATCGGCCCTCCTCCGCGACGCTCGGTCGCGTGCATTGCGGCGAAGGTGGCACGGTGATAAAGCCGCTGCAACACAGGTTTACAGCAAAGGATTGGCACCATGGCCAAGGATTTCATCGTCAAGGATATTGCACTGGCCGGGTATGGCCGCAAGGAACTGGACATTGCCGAAACCGAAATGCCGGGGCTTATGGCGCTGCGCGAGGAATACGGTGAATCCAAGCCGCTGAAAGGCGCGCGGATCGTCGGATCGTTGCACATGACGATCCAGACGGCAGTGTTGATCGAAACGCTGAACGCGCTGGGCGCCGATGTGCGTTGGGCGTCGTGTAACATCTTTTCCACCCAGGATCACGCAGCGGCGGCGATTGCGGCGGGCGGCACCCCGGTGTTCGCCATCAAAGGGCAAAGTCTTGAGGAACATTGGGATTATCTGGACCGGTCGTTCCAGTTTCCCGATGGCCCCAACATGATCCTGGATGATGGCGGCGATGCGACGCTGTACGTTCTGTTGGGCGCGCGCGCCGAAGCGGGCGAAGAAATCATCCCGGTGCCCACATCGGACGAGGAAGTGGTTATCAAGGCGCAGATCAAGAAACGCATCGAACAGACCCCCGGTTGGTTCACCAAGATGCGCGACCAGATCAAAGGTGTGTCCGAGGAAACCACCACCGGTGTGCACCGTCTGTATGATCTGGTGAAAAAGGGCCAGTTGCCCTTTCCGGCGATCAATGTGAACGACAGCGTTACGAAGTCGAAGTTCGATAACAAATACGGCTGCAAGGAATCGCTTGTCGATGGCATCCGTCGCGCCACCGACACGATGATGGCCGGCAAGGTGGCTGTTGTCATGGGGTATGGCGACGTTGGCAAAGGCAGCGCGGCATCGCTGCGCGGCGCCGGCGCGCGGGTCAAGGTGACCGAGGTTGACCCGATCTGCGCGCTTCAGGCCGCGATGGACGGGTTCGAGGTGGTTCTGCTGGAAGATGTGGTGGACAGCGCCGACATTTTCATCACCACCACCGGCAACAAGGACGTGATCCGCATCGAGCACATGCGCGAGATGAAGGATATGGCCATCGTTGGCAACATCGGCCACTTCGACAATGAAATCCAGGTGGCCGCCCTGAAGAACCACAAATGGACCAACATCAAGGAACAGGTGGACATGATCACCATGCCCAACGGGCACCGATTGATCCTGTTGTCCGAAGGCCGCCTGTTGAACCTTGGCAATGCCACCGGACACCCCAGTTTCGTGATGTCGGCCAGTTTCACCAATCAGGTGCTGGCCCAGATCGAGTTGTGGCAGAACACCGACAAGTACAAGAACGAGGTGTACATCCTGCCCAAGCATCTGGATGAAAAGGTCGCGCGCCTGCATCTGGATCGGATCGGCGTGAAACTGACGAAACTTGACGCCGATCAGGCGGCCTATATCGGCGTGGCCCCCGAAGGCCCGTTCAAGCCAGAACATTACCGCTATTGATCCTTTCTGTGTCTCGCCTCTTGCGGCGGGCCGGATCGTGACCCGTCGAACAACATGAAGATCGTCCGCCCTTGGGGCGGGCGGTTTTGCGTCCTTGGTCTGTGACATTGCCGAACAAAATTTCCACTTTGTGATCGCCGGGTGCGCCGCTAAATTCGGGGCGACTCTGGGGGCGGCCCCTGATTGGCGAACAACAACAGCAAAGGTGTGCCTATCCATGGGAAAACGGGATGATCTGATCGCGCGATATGCCGATGACCTGACGACGAAATGTGGCATGACGCCGGATCTGGATTTGTTGACCAAGGTGACCAAAGGCTGCGGCCCGGCGATTTACAACGCCGACTCATCCATCATCGCGGCGACCCAACCCGGCGAAGTCGAGACGGTGAAAAACAATTTCCTGATCAAGAAACTGGGCCTGCCCGATGGCCCCGACCTGACCGAGGCGATTGACAAGGTGATCGAGATTTACGGCAATTCTGAAAGTCATAAGTACCGCGCCGTGGTCTATTACATGCTGACAAAGCATTTCGGCAAAGAGGCCGTCTATGGCTGACCGGGCGGGTGCTGGCTGCCATTGTCCGGCATCACCGGGCGGGGGTGGCCAGTAGGCGGGCCGCCACCGTTTCGGCGGCGCAGAGCGCCCCCTCCAGATAACCGCCAAACTCAGCGGCCGTCTCTGACCCGCCGAGGTGCAGGGTGCCATCCCAAAGGTTGCCCGGAACGCGTGGCAGGCCATAGGCCGGATGGCCCGGAAGGGGGGTTTGGTCGGCCCCGGTGGCGGTCAACGGGTCGGCCGCCCAGTCGCGCAGAACCACCTGACGGGGTGTCGCCGCCTGTGGCCCGAACATCCGCACCAGTTGTGCCAGCGCCGCGGCACACAGCGCGTTGTCACGCTGGCCCGGCGGTGTGGCGACAAACCCGAACAGCGCCGCAGGCTGCCCCGAGGCGGCGCTTGCATCGTGTATTTCACCCAGCGGCCCACGCTGGCTGGCCGCGTCGCCCGACAGGCCCGCCAGGCGCCAGAAGGCTGTGTCGTAGGTCGCCACCACCTTGGCTTGTCCGGCCATCCACGTCGGAATGGCCGTCATTGCCGCAACGGCGCCGGGCGGCAAAGCGGTGTCGAACCGCAGGCCCGCGGCAAGACGTGGCGGCAGGGCCAGCACGATGTGGCGCGCGCGGATCTGTCCCTGTTCCAGCGTTACACTGCCTTTGCCAATGCCGATCACCCGCTGCCCGGTCTGTATCCGGTCGGCGGGCAGGTGGCGCGCCAAGGCTGCGATCAGGGCCGTCATGCCGCCCGTCACCCGCAATGACCCCGCCATCGACACAAGGCCGGGCGCACGCATCAGGGCACCGGCGGCATTTTCGTAAACACCCACGCCCTTGGCGTATTGTTCAAACACGCCCAGCCCCAGCCGCGCCACCAACTGCGCCATCCTGTGCTGACCGGGCCAGAACCACGATGGCCCCAGATCAAAAGCTGCGCCATCATTCAGCGCGTCGATCCGCCCACCCAGCCGCTGTCGCGCTTCGAACAACTGCACGTCGCGCCCGACCCGGTGCAAATGCTCGGCCAGGGCCAGCCCGGCCAGCCCGCCACCAATAATCGCAACATCCGTGTCCATGTTCGCCCCCTGCCATTGGCGCAGCCTTAGCGGCAACCGCCGCACGGCGCCAGTGATCGCCCGCCTCGCTGGGGCTTGTGCTGTCTGATCCCTGATGCCGTGCTTGGTCACGATGATTGACAGATACGCACCCGGCCTGAGCAGGGTGCAGCGCGCTGTGCGATAACGCCAAATTCCTGAAAACCCACTGTCATCAGAGGGTGACAACCGGCGCGGTGGCGGCAATGATACACGCATGTGGGTCGTATTCGCAAATTTGGGGGGGTCATGGACCGTATCAACAGCAAGCGCCGATGCGCGTTGCCCTGCGCAAGGGCCGGGCAATGACCGTGCTGCCGGTTACGCCATCTTTCCGACTGGACGGTCGGCGCGTCTTGGTTACCGGGGCTTCATCGGGCATCGGTCTGGGTGCGGCGGCGGCGCTGGCCGCGGCAGGGGCCGAGGTGGTTCTGGTTGCGCGTGGGGCCGATGCGCTGGACTTGGCCTGTGATGCCATCGGTGCGGCGGGGGGCAAAGCCCGGGCCTTGGCCCTGGATATCAGCGATCTGGCGGCGACGGCACAGGCGGTGCAGGAATTCGGGCCGTTTGATGTGCTGGTAAACTCGGCCGGGCTGGCGCGGCACGCCCCCGCGCTTGACACCACGCCGGCGGATTATGACGCAGCGATGAATCTGAACCTGCGTGCCGCCTATTTTCTGACGCGCGAGGTGGCGCGCGGGCTGATCGCAGCCAACCGCCCTGGCAGTCTGATCAACATTTCCAGCCAGATGGGCCATGTCGGCGGCCCGGACCGGGCGGTGTATTGTGCCACGAAACATGCGCTGGAAGGCATGACAAAAGCGATGGCGCTGGAATGGGCGCCGCTTGGCATCCGTGTGAACACCCTGTGCCCGACGTTCATCCGTACGCCTTTGGCGGAACAAACGCTGGCCATTCCGGAACGCCGCGCTTGGATTTTGTCAAAGATCAAGCTGGGCCGCGTTGGCGAGGTTGAGGATATCATGGGCCCGGTGGTGTTTCTGGCCTCGGATGCGGCGGCGCTGATTACCGGAACGCACCTCATCGTTGATGGGGGCTGGACTGCGGAATGACGGCCCCCCGCAGGAAGGTTACTTCAGGCGATGTTGCACGGCTTGCTGGTGTCAGTCAGTCGGCGGTCAGCCGTGTATTCACCCCCGGCGCGTCGGTGTCGCAGGCGACGGTGGATAAGGTGCGCATTGCGGCCGCGCAACTGGGGTATCGCCCCAATCCGTTGGCGCGTGCGATGATCACCGGGCGCACCCGGATCATCGGTCTGGTTGTCGCCTATCTGGAGAACCAGTTCTATCCCATCGCACTCGAGCGCTTTTCGCGGGCCTTGCGGGACCGCGGTTATCATATTCTGATTTTCCTTGCGGAAAATTCGACCGACAAGGTGGCCGAGGTGGTGCACACGCTGATTGATTATCGCGTTGACGGGATCATAACCGCCTCGGTCGCCATGTCTGACGCTCTGACGATGCGTCTGACAGAACTGGGGGTTCCTGTTGTGAATTTCAATCGCGGACAGGATGACGCGCGCCTGACCGATGTTACCTCCGACAACGTGGCGGGCGCCAAGAGCGCAACCGGTTTTCTGCTGGCGACAGGGCACAGCCGGATCGCCCACATCATGGGCTGGCAGGGGGCATCGACCGGGCGCGACCGTGCGACAGGGTTCCGTCTTGCGATGCAGACGGCGGGCCTTGCGCCCCACGCAATGATTGACGGCATGTATTCCCGTGAAACGGCTGCCCAAGTGGCGCGTGACCTGTGCCAGGGCGCCGACCGGCCCGATGCGATCTTCGTCGGTAATGATCACATGGCCTTCGCCGTCATGGATGAATTGCGTTTTGCCCTCGGGCTGTTGGTGCCCGGCGATGTTTCGGTGATCGGCTATGATGATGTGCCGATGGCGGCCTGGCCCGCCTATCGGCTGACAACCATCCGTCAACCGGTAGATTGCATGGTCGCTGCAACCGTCGATGCCCTGCTATGCCAGATCGAAGGCACAGCGACCGCCCGGAAAATCTATATCAAGGGAGAGCTGATTGTGCGCGGATCGGTGCGCGTGCCCGATGGCTATATATTATGACCGATCTTTCGGCGGTTTTCCGGGCGGCAGTTCCGCCTTTCAGGTAAGCGCATGAAGGCACCGCACTCTTGCGCGCGGTTTCCAGTTCGAACTGGAAGGCCATCAAATGCACCGAAACCGGACGGGTGCCGGCCTATTGCACATAGGCCGGCATGATCCAGCGGGGCAGTGCCAGGATGATGTCCGGCACAAGGATGATGACCAGCAGCACGAACAGCATCGGCAGCAGGATGACCGCCACGTCCTTCAGGGCGTCAATCAGGCGAATTTTGCCGATCGAGGCGGCGATCAGCAAACACAGCCCATAGGGCGGCGTGACCAGGCCAAAGGCCAGGCTCATCACGCCGATGATGGCAAAATGGATCGGGTGCATCCCCACATGCTGTGTCACAGGGTACAGCACGGTGCCCAGAATGATGATCGCCGGAATCGCGTCGATGAACATACCGATCAGCAGAAAGGCCAGCGCGCTCATGATGCCGATGCCGATAATGCCCAGACCCATCTGGTCGATCTGGGTGACCAGGGCGGCGGGGATCTTGAAATAGGCCAGGCACCAGCCAAAGGCGGATGCGGTGCCGATGCAAAACAGCGTGATCGCGGCAAAGCGGGCGCTGTCATACAGCACCTTGGGCAGATCGCGTATGGCGATCGAGCGATAGACAAACACCCCCAGGATAAGCGAATACAGCACCGCCACGACCGAGGCTTCGGTCGGGGTGAAAAAACCGCCGACGATACCGCCAACGATGATAACCGGGGTCATCAGCGCCAAGGATGCCGACCCGGCGGCGCGCAACAGCTCGATCAGGGTCGAACGGTCGTGCACCGGGTAACCGCGGCGTTTGGCATAGATGTAAACGGTAAGCATCTGCGACCCGGCAATCAGGATACCGGGAACGACGCCGGCCAGGAACAGCCCGCCAATCGACACCGACATCAGCCCGCCCCAGACCACCATCAGGATCGACGGCGGGATGATCACGCCCATGACCGACGAACAGGCGGTAATGGCGACGGAAAACGGGGCGTCATACCCCTCTTTCCGCATTTGCGGGATCAACAACGATCCGATGCCCGCCGCATCGGCGGTTGACGACCCCGAGATGCCGGCAAACAGCATCGACACCACCACGTTGACATGACCAAGCCCGCCGGGCAGGTGCCCCACCAGCGCGCGCGCCAGCCGGATCAGCCGGTCGGTGATCCCGGCCGAGTTCATCAGATTGGCGGCCAGCAGGAAGAACGGTACCGCCAACAGGACGAAAGAGTTGTAACTCTTGAACATCTCGCGCATCAAGAGGATCGGCGTCAGCCGGTCCTGGATAAAGAACACCGGCACCACGGCGAGACCCAACGCAAAGGCGACGGGAACCCGCAGAAACACCAGAATTCCGAAAGTGCCGAACAGGATCGCCGCAACTTCACCGGGCCCCATGGGTTTCTCCGTTGCGCAGGGCGTTGATGTCGTCCCAGATCCGTTCGAGGGTGAATATCGCCCATGTTGCCCCGGCGATGGGCCAACCGATATAAATGGCCAGCATCGGCAGGCCCGATATTTCCGACTGTTGCCGCAGCCCAAGCTTGCCGAAATCCCAACCCCACCGCAGAAAGGCCAATGCCATGAAAAGGATGGCGAGATTTACAAAGGTGCGGAACGCGAATTCGATGACTGGGCTGTTCGTATGCGGCAGCACGTCCACATCAAAATGGGTGCCGTCGCGCACCGCAATCATTGCGCCGATCATGATCAGCCAGACGAAACAGAACCGGGCGATTTCCTCGGTCCAGATATAGCGGGGGATCAACCCGGTATATCGACTGAGGATCTGCATTGCCACGGGAACGATCAGCGCTGTCATCAGAACAGTAAGCAGCACTTTGAGAAGGCTGTAATAGCCATTGAGCATCAGGCGCATGAATCCTCACTGTCTGGGGAAGGGTCGCAAGATGGGGCCACGGCGCGCCGTGGCCCCCGCCGTTCAGTTCACTTCACGGCTTCGATCGAGTCGAGCACGTCTGTCGCGCCCAGCTCTTCGGCATAGGCCCGCTTGACCGGCCCGGCGAGTTCCAGCAGCTTGCCACGCTCGGTGAATTCGTGGGTTTTCAGCAGGCCGGCATCCTCCATCGCCTTCAGCTTCTCGCTGTCCTGGCCGCTTTCCACATCGCGGCCCAGTTTGCCCCCGGCCTTGCCCGCCGTCAGGACACATTCCTGTTCGGCCGGGGTCAGCCGTTCAAAGGTGGCATTGGCAAAGGCGATGGGGCGCACGGTGATCGCGTGTCTGGTCAGCGCGATGTCGGGGCCGACCTCATAGAACTTCATTTGTTCGATGCCTGCCGCCTCGTTTTCGGCGGCGTCGATCACACCGGTCTGGATCGCATTGTACACTTCGTCATAGGCGATAACCGAGGGGGCGGCCTGAATCGCCTCGAAGATGCGGGTCTGGATCGGCGCACCCATGACCCGGATCGGCAGATCCTTCAGCTCTTGCATTGTGGTGATCGGTTTGTTGACGATCAGGTTGCGGGTGCCGCCACCGGCATAGCCGATCAGCCGCACATTGGCCTGTTCCAGAACGTCCTGAGCCAAGGGCGCCAGCGCATCCTGCTCCATCACCTTGTTCCAGTGATCAATGTCACGAAACAGGAAGGGCATGTCCATCAAAGGTGCCTTCTGGCTGAAGGTCGACATGTGCGAAGGGCTGACCACGCCATAGTCAATCGCGATTCCCTGCGCCATGTTCTCGAAATAATCCTTTTCGAGGCCAAGCTCCGAATTCAGGTGCAGATCGAACGTCAGTGATCCGCCGGAACACTCTGAGGCCACGCGCTCAAACTCGCGCAGGGCCTTGGTGAAGGCGTGATTTTCGTCAAACTGTACCGCGCCCACCAGTTCTGTTGCAAATGACGGCATCGCTGTGCAGGCCAGAAGGCCAAAAGTGGCTGCAAGAGTTCGTGTGGATTTCATGATGTCTCCTCCCGTGGATGGGTCGGTGTGCCCGACCCGTGGTTCTTTGAACGCCCGTTTCCACGTCATGTTGCAACTTTGTGCAGCACATGTCTACTATCATGAAACCATGAAATGAAATGCCCCCTTTGGGGCGCCGGCGTAACGCCAAAAGTCCGAATTGGAGCCAACGATGCCCGCAACCACATACGCATTCCCCGAATTTTCCGGCAAGGCGGTGCTGATCACCGGCGCCTCGACAGGCATTGGCGCGGCGCTGGCCCGTGCCTTTGCCGCCCAGGGTGCAAAGGTCGGGATCCACTACAACGCCAGCCGCGAGGCGGCCGAAACGCTGGCCGCTGAAATCGCGGCCGCCGGCGGTACGGCGGTTCTGGTTCAGGCCGATGCTTGTGACACAAATGCCCTGACCGCCGCGGTGGAAGAGGCGGCGGACAAGTTGGGTGGGCTGCACGGGTTGATCAACAACGCCGGCGGCATGGTCAAGCGGGTCGCCTACGAAAAGGCGACCGAGGAAGACTATGACCAGATCATGGATCTGAACGCCAAGTCGATCATCACCGCCTCGCGCGTCGCGCTGCCGCATCTGAAGAAACAGGGCGGTTTCGTCATCAACACCACCTCGATCGCGGCGCGCAACGGGGCAGGCGGTGGGGCCGGGCTGTACGGGTCATCCAAATCCTTTGTCTCGAACGTCACGCGGGGCATGGCGAAGGAATGGATCGGCTATGGCATCCGGGTCAACGCGGTGGCCCCCGGCGTCATCACCACCCCGTTTCATGAACGCTATTCGACCCAGGCCCAGATGGATGCGATGCTGGCCACCGTGCCCCAGGGCCGCCTTGGCACCGCCGAAGACTGCGTTGGCGCCTTCCTGTTTCTCGCTTCGGAACAATTGTCGGCTTATGTCATCGGGCAGACGATCGAGGTCAACGGCGGTCAGCTCATGCCGTGAGATCGCAGTTGGTGCGGATGGCATACAACAATGGGTGACGGGTGTTCAGAGGCGGTGCTTTCACAGCATCGATTGGAACACCCGATTGTTCTCCGGGGAAGGCGTTGGAAATCCGGCGCGCATTCTGTCCGGGCGCGACATCGGCAATCGGGTCGTTGCGATGTCGTCGTTGCGATGTCAGGGATTGTGTCGAAGACATCGCGCAAACCTGTCGTTTGGGGCCGGCCAGCTTTCTTTCGCGGTGGTATCAAAGACGCGATCAATGTAATCGCCCGGCGCTGGCCACCTTGCAATTTCAGGCGGCTTTGTTCTGCAGGGCGCTGGTGTTTTGGGCATCCAAGTCCACGGCAACAATTCCACGAAACGATTCTTCTTGTGATCGTTGATACGCTCTACGTCGGCGAGGTTGGCTTGTCGAACGGGACGGTTTCGGTGCTGAAGGTGCGTTCAAAGATCGGCAAACCTGGCATATTCCGTTCCTTGGTGGTTCGCCCCATACCCCAAAGTGCAGATTCATCTGGGCAGCACTGCCGTGGCGCAACTCAAGCTGCGCCAGGCACGAACGGTCAAAACGCGCAGACTTCTGGCTCTGCAAACTCCCGATCAATCCGGGCTGATATGCGTCAGCGGTCGGTCATGCGCCGTTTGTCTCGCACTGGGCCCTGATGACTTGAGGACCTTGCACGCTAACCGATACTGCCTAGTCGCCCGTTCGAGGTGCTTTGGCTCTGCCTTTTGCAAGCCGTTCCAGGGCCGCGAACAACACAAGGCTTTGCGCAGCCAGGACGACCAAGGCAGCAAACATCAGGTCGGTTTTTCCCCGTCCATTTGCCATCAGCATCAGGTGCCCCAGACCCCGCGATGACCCCACCCATTCCCCGATGATAACGGCAAAGGGGGCCGTGATCACCGCCAGCCGCAGTCCGCTTGCCAGTGCGGGCAGCGCATGAGGCACCTGCAACAACAGTAACCGGCGCAAAGGGCTGGCGCCCATGATCTGTGCCAGATCGGCCAATGGCGCAGGCAGGCGAATCAGCCCATCAAAAAACGCCGAGGTAACCGGAAAATAGACAACCAGCATGACAACCACGATCTTGGACGCCGCCCCATAGCCCAGCCAGAGCGTCAGGATCGGGGCCAGAGCAAAAATCGGCACGGCCTGCGCAAAGATCAGCATCGGACGCAGCAGCAGCCGCGCGGCTGGCGACAGCGCAAGGTTCAGCGCCGTCACCACCCCAAGTGCGACCCCGGCGGCCAGCCCGGTCAGCAGGTTGAGCGCGGTAAAGCGCGCATGCTCCCATAGCAGTGCTGCATTGTCCCAAAGGCTGGTCGCCACACGCCCCGGCCCCGGCAAGATAAAATGTGGCACGCCACTGAACCAGACCACAGCTTGCCACAGAACCAGCGCGAAACTGAACGCCAGCATCCCGCGAACGAAGGAATTTTTTAGCCTCCGCATTGGGCGTGCTGCGGCTCAAACAGGCGGGTCAGCAACGCCGCCTGTGCCGCCAATGTATCAACTGCGCGATAATCGCGTGGCGTTGCCGCAGCGGGTAATTCCAGACGTTCAGCCCCGTCAGCGCCAAGAAGCCAAGCGCGATCCGACAGGCGAATCGCTTCGAGCGGGTCATGGGTGATCACGATCACGGTGCGCCCCGTCAGCACCCTTGCCGCCAGATCCTGCATCGCCAGTCGCGTGACCGTGTCCAGCGCCGAAAACGGTTCATCCAGCACTACTACGGGGCAATCCTCGATCAGGATGCGGGCAAGTGCCACGCGCTGGCACTGACCGCCCGAAAGTTCTGCGGGGCGGCGCGCCTCCAACCCCGCCAGTCCGACAGCGGCCAGCAGCGTGCGGGCGCGTACAGTGTCGGGCCGCGCGCCGCGCAAGCGCGCGCCGATGGTGACGTTTCGCACCAGATCGGCCCAAGGCAGCAGTTGCGCATCCTGCGCCATCATGGCGACACGCCCCAACAAAGGTGCTGCGTCAAGAGACGTCAGCACCCCGTCCAGCCGGTAAGGGCCGGGCAGACCTGCGATCAGCCGCGCGATGGTGGATTTGCCCACACCGGACGGCCCAAGCAGACACGACCATTGCCCAGCAAGCATGTCCAGCGCAAGGTTGCGGATCAGGGGCGCACCGCCTATCCATAGATCCCCGTGCAGGTGCAGGGCCGTCATGCGCCGTCCAGCCCCATTTGCCAGAACCCGACCTCAAGCCGGGTGGCGGTGGAAAAATGCCGTGTCAGGCGGTCAAAACGCGGCAGGTTGGCCCAATCCAGCCCCAGCCGATGCACCAGCGCGCCGTCGATCACCGCGCCAACATCGTGGCACAGCGCCTGATAGTCAGCACCGCCATAGGTGTTGATCCAGTTGGCATAGGGGCCTGCGCAGCCCGCCAGCCGCGCGCCGATTTCACCATAGCCCAACACACAAGGGGCAAGGGCGGCCAGCAGATCGAGAAAATCGCCGGAATAACCGGCGTCCAGCACATAGCGGGTATAGGCAAGGTTGGCGGGCGCTTCCTCGGTCGCCTCAAGGGCTGTGGCGTCAATCCCTTCGCCCGCGCAGATCTGCACATGCAGGGGCATTTCATCATGGACCAGCGCGTGAACCGTGCTGGCCGCTGCCTGCATTTCACCCAGCGTATCGGCCTTGGCCGCCGCCAGCGCCCAGGCGCGGGCAAAATGGATCAGGAACACATAATCCTGCCGCAGGTAGTTCAGGAATTGTGCGCGCGGCAGATCGCCGGTGCGCAGCCCTTCGACAAAGGCGTGATGGGTATATGCCCGCCACTGTGGCGCGCGCGCGCGCCACAGGGCAAAGGCTTGGCCATAATCTGGCGCGGTCATTGTGCGGTGACGTCCAGCGCCAGCGCGTCCACCGCCAGTCCACCTGGCGTCACATTGCCTGCGGCCAGAAACGCCTCGAACCGCGCATAGCGCCCGGCGTCCAGCGCGGCGGGGCGGGCGTCAAAGCGCGGCCAGGTGTCGGCCCAGGCGCGGGCGTTCAACTCGGTCTGCAATTCCGACGCGGTGGCGGCGAAAATCTGCCACGCCTGATCGGGGTTGTTCAGGATATAGCCTGTCGCGCGTTCCGTCGCCTCCAGAAACCGGGCGATCCTGGCCGCGTCCATCCGGTCGGGGTTGGCGATATAGATCAGCTCGTCATAGCTCGGCACGCCTTCGGCTTCGGGGTAGAAACAGCGCCCCTCCATCCCTTCCAGTGCCAGTTGGTTCAGCTCGAAATTGCGGAACGCGCCGATCACGCCATCGACCTGCCCCGCCATCAGCGCGGGCGAGATCGACCAGCCGATGTTGATCTGCTCTACATCCTCAGGCGCCATGCCGGAATGCGCCAGCATGGCGTTCAGCATCACTTCTTGCACCCCCGCCACGGCAAAGCCCACCTTGCGGCCGCGCAAATCGGCCATGGTTTGCACCGGCCCGTCGGCCAGCACCACAAGGCAGGTCAGCGGTGTGGAAATCAGTGTGCCGACCCGGCGCAACGACAAACCGTCGTGGCGGTTCAGGTGCAGTTCGGGCTGATAGCTGATGGCAAGGTCCACGCTGCCCGCCGCCACCATGCGCGGCGGTGCATTCGGGTCAGAGGGGGTGATGATCTCGACCTCAAGCCCGGCCTGTTCAAAATATCCCAGTTCTTGCGCCAGAATGATCGGGCCATGGTCGGGATTCACGAACCAGTCCAGCATCAGGCTGAGCCGGTCCTGCGCTGCGGCGGGCAGTGCCAGTGCGGCGGTGACGGCCAGTGTGGCGATGAAGGTTTTCATGGGGGTCCTTTCAGTCAGGAAGGGCCAGCAAGGCAATGTCGCCCGGCCAGCGGGTTTGCAAATCTTGTCCGGCATTGTGCGCGCGCAGACCTGTGGCACAGGCCAGCACGATGCGGTCTGCGCCGGGCGGGGTAAACGCGGCCATCGCCGCTGGTGGGATATGACGGGCCTTTGTGCTGAAAGGCACGGCCTCGGTTCGCAGGTCGATCAGCAGGTCACCCGCGCCGATCTGGCTCTGCGCGATGAAGGGCAAAGGGGCATTCGGTTCTGGCGCATCGTCAAACCGAAATCCCGCCATCCGCCAGGCCGCCGCGTCAAGGCGGATCAACTGGCCCAGCGGTGACGGTTCCAGCCCCAGCAGCACAGCCAGCGCCATCTGCGCCTGCAACGCGCCAATTACGCCAACCACCGGCCCCATGACACCGGCGGTGGCACAGGTGGCCCCGCGTTCGGGCAGGTCGGGAAAGACCGCGCGCAAGGACGGCGCGCCGCCGCAGCACCCCGCCACATAGCCCGCCAGAGCGAGGGCCGAGGCGCTGATCAGCGGCGTTCCGGTATCACGGCAGATGTCCGAGAGGGTCAGACTGGCCGCAAACGTATCGGCGCAATCAAGCACCACATCGGTGGTGGCCACCCAAGCGGGCGCATTGGCCGGGTCGAGCCATTCGGCGCAGGCAGTGACTTGCACATCAGGGTTCAGCGCGGCCAAGGCATCGGCAGCAGCTTGTGCCTTGGGCTGACCGATCTGGTCCATGCGGTACAGCGGTTGGCGGTGCAGGTTGTGTTCCGCCACCACATCGCCATCCACCAGCGTGATCTGCGTCACACCTGCGCCCACCAAATACTGCAACACCGGAACACCAAGCCCGCCCGCACCCACCACCAGCACATGTGCATGCGCCAGTCGGGCCTGCCCCGCGGCCCCTATCTCCGGCAGGATCATCTGTCGGGCATAGCGGGTCATGCGCAGATCCTCAGCCAGTCGCGCATCCGTGCCTCGGGGTTGGCATTCAACGTGATGTCAGTCACGGCTGAAACGATATCGGCGCCTGCGTCAAATGCCCCCGACGCGCGCGCGACCGTCATGCCGCCTATGGCGCACAGCGGGGCATCACCGACCAACCGTTTCCATTCGGTCACGCGGTCCAGCCCCTGCTGGTGCCATTTCATTTGCTTCAGGATGGTGGGATAAACCGGCCCCAAGGCGATGTAATCGGGGGCAAAGGCCAAGGCGCGGTCAAGCTCCGCATAATCATGGGTGGATATCCCCAGCTTCAAACCTGCGCGGCGGATCGCGGGCAAGTCGGCGCTGTCCAGATCCTCTTGGCCCAGATGCAGCCAGTCGGCGCCTTCCTCGATTGCCAGTTGCCAGTGGTCATTGATCACCAACGCCGCGCCATGCGCCCGCGCCAATGCCAGGCCTGCGCGAACATCGGCGCGCAAAACGTCTGACGCGCGGTCCTTGATACGCAGCTGCACCAGCTCAACACCAAGTGGAAGCGCGCGTTCCAGCCACGAAACCGAGTCAAAGATCGGATAAAACCGCGGCAAGATCATAGCCATGCCTTTCCAAGAACAGGTGTCGAAGGGGCGGCCATGTCGCGCGGCCCCATCGGGTCAGCGGCATGGGCCAGCGCACCCGCCTGTGCGGCCATGCCAAAAGCGCGCGCCATCGCAGCCGGATCACCCGCTTGTGCCACGGCGGTGTTCAGCAGCACGGCATCAAAGCCCATTTCCATCGCATCTGCGGCATGGCTGGGCAGGCCAAGCCCTGCGTCAATCACCATCGCCACATCTGGAAACGCCGCGCGCAGGGTTTTCAGCCCATAGCGGTTGTTCAGCCCAAGGCCCGAGCCTATGGGTGCGCCCCATGGCATCAGAACCCGCGCACCCGCGTCCAGCAGACGCGCGGCCAGAACCTGATCCTCGGTGGTGTAGGGGAACACTTCGAACCCGTCAGCGGCGAGTGTTTTCGTCGCTTCCAGTAATCCGAACGGATCGGGTTGCAGGGTGTCGGAGTGGCCGATCACCTCGAGCTTGATCCAGTTCGTCTCGAACACTTCGCGCGCCATCTGCGCGGTGGTAATCGCCTCACGCGCACTGTAGCAGCCGGCGGTGTTGGGCAGGATATGCACGCCAAAGCCGCGAATGATGTCCCAAAATGCCTGACCCTGCCCACCTTCTCGGCGCAAGGACACCGTGGCAACCGAAGCATTTGATCCGCGAAATGCGGCCTCGAGCACAGCGGGCGAGGGGTATTGCGCCGTGCCCAGCATCAGCGGTGTGTCCAGCGTGACACCGTAAAAATTGCGCATACCTCAGCCCCCCTGCATCGGCGCCAGCACTTCCAGCCGGTCACCTGCGGTCAGGGGCGTGTCGTCGCGCGCGGCCGCTGGCACGAAGGTGCCGTTCAGCGCGGTTGCCACCCGCGCGTTGGCCCAGCCCAGCTCCTGTAACGCGTCACTCACGGTTGCGCTGTTGACCTCGCGCGCCTCGCCATTCACCTCAATCTTCATGCACCAGATCCCCCTTGATCCGCTTGGTCAGATAGTCCACCGCCTGCACCGCCAGCGCGGGCGCCATAAGATAGCCATGCCGGAACAATCCGTTCAGGTGCAGCACCGGATGGTTTGACGAACTGGCCCGCACAATCACGCGCGGCACATTGTCGGCAAACGCCGGGCGCAGATCGACGCCGGTTTCCATCACCTCGGCCTCGGCAAATCGGGCATCCAGCGCATAGGCCGCGCTGAGCAATTCCAGAACGGACCGCGCCGAAACCCTGCGCCTGTCCGCGCTCTCGATCTGGGTTGCACCCAGCATGTAAACGCCATCGTCGCGCGGCACGATGTAAAGCGGGTGGCGCGGATGCAGCAGACGCACCGGGCGCGTCAGGTGGATGTCGCGCGCGCGCAGCACCACCATCTCACCGCGCACCCCGCGCAGGCCGGGCAGGGCGGCGGCCATGCCGCGCGCGTCGATCACCGGACCATCCATGGTGTCGGGCGTGGCCTCGGTACGTTCGATTTGTACACCACGCGCCGCCAGTGCGGCGACCAGATCGGTCAAGGCGAGACGTGGATCAAGATGCGCCTCGCTTTCGAAAAACAGCGCCTGATCAGGTGTGGTCAGGTCAGGTTCAAGGGCCATCAGGTTGGAGACAGATCGATGTCCCATCGTGCGTCGCCCGAAACGGGCCAGATCGCCTTTGTCGCGCTCAAGCGTCACCACCAGTGATCCGCGATGATGAACCGTGGTCACCGTGGCCCAATGCTGCGCGGCGGTTTGTCCGTGTTGGACGATTTTTGGTTCTGCCGAAGCTCCTTCGCACTGCGGCGCAAGCATCCCGCCGGCCCACCACGAACAGCCATGCGGGCCGGGCGGGCCGTTGCGGTCAATCAGGCGCGGGGTCAGACCTGCATTGCACAAAGCATAAGCCGCCCACAGCCCTGCCACGCCTGCACCGATGACAGTGACATCAGCCATTGTGCCAGACCGCGTGGAAATGATGCAGCGGCCCGTGAGCCGCCCCTTGACCCGACCCGACGCCAAGACAATCCGCCGCCGCAATCGCGCCTTGCAGATAGATGTGCGCGCGCTGGACCGCCTGGGTCAGGTCCATGCCTTGCGCCAGACCTGCGGCAATCGCAGCGGACAGCGTGCAGCCGGTGCCGTGGGTATTGCAGGTGGCTTGACGTGGCGCGGTCAGGCGGGTGATGCCATCGGCGCTGACCAACAGATCGACACAAAGTTCCCCGCTGCCATGCCCGCCTTTCATCAGCACCGCACCCGGCCCCATGGCCCGCAAGGCGCGGCCCTGCTGGGCCATTTCAACCTCGGTGGTGGCGGGCGCGCCGCCCAGCAGATCGGCGGCCTCCGGCAAGTTCGGGGTCAGAACCGTCGCCATCGGCAAGAGCAGGCTGCGCAGGGCGTCCAGCGCATCGGGTGGCAATAACCTGTCACCCGATTTTGCCACCATGACCGGATCCAACACCATGGGCAGCGTGCAGCCGGCCAGCCCTTTGGCAACCGTTTCAATAGCGTCTGCCCCGCCCAACATGCCCAGCTTGACAGCGCGCACATCCAGATCATCGAAGATGGCGGCCATCTGCGCCGCGATCATCGCGGTGCTGGCGGGTTCGATCAAACTGACCATGCGGGTGTTTTGTGCCGTCAGCGCAGTGATCACGCTGGCACCATAAACGCCCAACGCGGAAAATGTCTTCAAATCCGCCTGAATGCCGGCACCACCACCGGAATCCGACCCTGCAATAGTCAATGCTATAGGAACCAACTGCCCCTCCTTGCCATAAATATCATCGCAAGGAGACGGAACGCGAGCGTCATACGCCCTCTAGTGCACCGTTCCCTACGCCGGTATGATCCGGATCAGGTTCGATGGGTTGGCATTCGCCTCTCAGCTCTCGAAAGAGCACCCCAACGGTTGTAGGCATCCAATAATCTCAAATGATTGGATTGACAAGTGACCCTGATCAGAAAACGCATCGCGTTTCTTCAAGGACAGCTTAGCAGGCCGCTGGAATAGTCCCGTCTCGACAGCGATTTAAGACCATGATTCATCCTCGTCAGGGTAACGGCGGGGGCGAAGATTGCGCGGGATGGACATGACGAGCGGGTCGCTGTTTAGCTACGTCGATCTGGAGGAGCGTATCCCGGCGCAGCACCCTCTGCGCAAGATCAGACAAGTCGTGAATGACGCGCTGGCCAGCCTCGATGCCGCGTTCGAGGTGCTTTACACAGATTTCGGCCGTCCG
>Ga0100401_1000264_pt1 | contig 42722 bp, 40 predicted proteins | sample CryGeymeta201525_FD_80421 | JGI IMG/M metagenome (GOLD analysis project Ga0100401, IMG submission 80421) | Groundwater microbial communities from Crystal Geyser aquifers in Utah, USA - Crystal Geyser metaG 2015-25 | ecosystem: Environmental > Aquatic > Deep subsurface > Groundwater | place: USA... | reverse complement strand
TGTCCGGGGAAAGGGGAACCTCGGCCATCAGCTGATTTGTGCAACAGAGTCGTTGAAATGTCATGATCTGTTTATCGCGAATAAATTCTGCTCGTGCGGTAGCAGCTGACGTAAGTATTTTAACGCATAATATGGTTGATCTCTCTCGACTGCTGCAGTTGCCAGCGCCAAAATTGACTGACTTTGATTATCCAAAAGCACCTGCCCCAGCTGAGCGATGCCCCGGATCAGTTGCGGTCGGGCCTGTGACTCTGAGACTTCACCACACAAGATGAGCTGCGCGATGTAGCAGACACGTCGTACAGGGGTGTTCACCTCATCCGGGTGCAGCGCGTCGCGCAATCGCAGAATGTTGGCCCCAGGAGTGACGATATTGAGCCGTCCGCGCCGGCTTCCGTTTTCGATCACGGCACCATTTATGAGGACTCTTTCATTTGGTGCCAATTTGAGGACGAGACCCGTCATTCCGCCTCACTTTGCTGGCGCAAGCCAGCCATAATTGCGCTGTTTATATCAATCAGAGCATCAACTGTTGCCGTGCCAGCCAACACCTTTCGGCTGTGGAACTCTGTAAACTCAGAGAGATAAAATATCTGGGCGCGCAATGCCCGTGGCAACTGATTGCCAGAATCGATGACATCCGTGGCCAACAACGTCCAGAGTGAACGGTTGTCGAAGATCGCCTTTGCGATTTCAACTGCGGTGCGTGCATTGCTGAGCCTACGAATGACAATCGTAAAGGCGTCATATTCATTGCTTTGGGCGCTGCGCAAAGGAGTTGCTATCGGCGAATAAGCGGATTTTGCAAGTTGGAAAGCGTTCACGGCTTGTCCCTTTTTAGACGTGCGTGGTCAGGCCGCGAGATCGCGGCGTTGAAGCGGGAACACCGTTATGGTGTCCCCGCCAGCCCGTGTTAACGGAACAAAGATAGGATGGATTGCGGCGCCTGGTTTGCGATCGACAAAGCCTGAACGCCCAATTGCTGTTGCACCTGAAGCGCTTGGAGACGGGCGGAGGCCTCCTCCATATTGGCATCGACCAGTGAACCTATTCCGGCCTTCAGCGCGTCGGTCAGGCCCGATACGAATTTGGCTTGAGTTTCGATGCGCCCGGCAGTCGAGCCGAAGGCAGAGGCCGAGTTCACCGATGTCTGGATCAACGATTCGATACCGGCAAGGGCCGCGCTTGCACCTTTTTCGGTCAGGACGTTGAATTCGCTCAGCATTTGCAGGCCGCCACTGGTAGTTCCACCAGCGTCCAAGTCAACGTTGGCGGCGGCGGATGCCGCCAAGGCCGTCGCCGTGTTGTTGGTCACACTGATGACGTTATTTGAAACCGAAATATCAAAGTCCTTTTCGAGGCCTTGCTCGGCCAGACGGAATTTCATCATGTCGGCCATACCCTTGGCAACATCTGCTGTGGTGTCACCATCCTTTGCGACATATGTTGCTTCCTGCTTGGCCGCTGCCGCAGCGGTAAAGGGCGAACCGTTTGCCGCACTGTCGAAGACAGTCATCTGGAAGGAATAGCTATCGCCGGCCATGACAGTCTTGGTCCGCCCGGCAGTCGCAACCTCACCATTGATGGTATAGGTTGCCGCCGCCGCGCCGTTGGCCGTTGCCGTACCCGCCGCAGTCAAGGCGGTGGCCCCCAAAGCGAGAGAGCCTTTGGTCCCGGTGCGGGTCGACAAATCTTGCTTTGTCACCTCGATGTCGCTTGCGGTAACGCTGCTGCCCGAGCGATCGAGCGACGACAGGATGTTGACAATTCCCGATCCGTCGACACGGCCGGCGGCGGTGTAAGCGGCGGTCGTTTTTTCATTGGATAGCAGATTCAGACCGTTGAACTGGGCCGCGGCAACAACCGAACCGATCTGGTCACGCAGGGCCGATATATCTGACTGGATCTTTTCACGGTCAACATTGGCCTCTTGTGAGTTGACAACCTTGTCCTTCATCTTGGTGAGCAAATCAGTGACAGCTTCGGCGGCTTGGCGACCAACGGAAACGGTTGAGTCGCCCAAGGCAAGGCTGCTGGAGATGGCCTTGAAACCTTGGACATCGGATTCCATAACCTTTGAAATGGCCCAGATTGCCGAATTGTCTTTTGCGTTAGACACTGATTTTCCGGTTGAAATTTCATCCTGCGTTTTTTGCAGACCGGCGTTGATGGACTTGAGGCTTTGTAGGGCGACCATTGCGCCGGTATTGGTCAGAATGCTGGACATGTGTTTTCCTTGAGTTGACGGTGCTTTTGCAGCCGGGTTGGGTGCAACCCCGATCATGGGGTGGCGGGTGTACCGTCATTCTGACGTGCCGCGGGTCTTTCGACCGATCGCGTTTCCACCGTTCTGGTGTCTGATTTGACCATCGCCAATTCGGCCTAACAAGTTCCTAACTGGCGATGGTCATTTGTGTTGGATTTGAGTGGAAATCCTCACGCCCGCCGTTGCAGCGTGCGCACCGGTTTTGAGTATTCAGATTTTTCGCCTGATCGCGAATAAGTGCCCACTGGGGCGCCGCGTTGAACATCCGCCAGACGTGCCAACGCCGATTGCAATCCGTTCTGTGCGGCAAGCAACAGGGATTGGTTGTGCGCTGATAAGGCGGCAAGACGGGCCAACGCCCCCGCCGGCAGTTCAAGCGCATCAAGGGCAGTCAACATGGCTTCCTTGCGGCGGGCAAGGGGGGCCAATCGGCCCAGGTCGCCGCTGATCAAGTTGTGCCGCTCTTCGTGCAAGAGATCTTCCAATTGACGCATCACGCGTTCATTTTTCATAATTTGCGCCTTTGGTCAGGGCATTGAACAAATGTTCAGTCAGGCCAATTCCGCCGGCTGTAACCATTTTCTCGGCTTGGGCGCGGCGCAGGAAGGATGCAAACTGATCCTCACCGACGCCACCGCCGAAAGTTCTGTTGGTTTCACCCAGGCCAGCTGCGGTCAGCATTTCGGTCAGAAAGTTAACCTCAAGAGCCTGCGCGGCCTTGTGGAGTGCTGCGTTACGTTCAGGAACTGCGAGAGATGAGTGGGGCGATGTGGCTGGGGGGACAGAAAACGACATAAGGCATCCTTTCGTTGGGTCGCTGCACAAAAGCCGAACGCAGTAAAGATCCGGTAACCAAATGCGTAGATAAAAGAATAACCGCTGATGTCTCGAAAGGGCTGAAAATGGAGAATAGAGGCATTGCGCTGTTTGTCCCGGCAAGGGTGGAAAACAACGCACCAGACGTGGTTTTTCTGGATGCCAACAGCGGCAGTGGCGTTGATTTCACAAAGATTTTCAGAGGTATGGCCAAAGCGGTTTCCGCCGGAATTGCCGCTGAATCCGACGCGGCGCCGGCCCTTATTGCACGAAAAGACGAACCGAGTCGTGACGCGCCAGTAACGATACCTTCTGTCGCCGACGATTCAGTGGTGACGCCCGAAACCGGAACTGTTGCGCCTCTCGGCACCACAATTCCGGCAGAGGCCGTGTCGGTTGTATTCCGTCGTTTCCCGAATGATTCTGTGCCGCAACGAACCTCGGCGGTATTTCCATTGTCAAGCCCGCACTCGTCCCCGATTGACGGTGCCGGCGCGATACAACACCCAATGGTTTTCTCCGGGCGCCGCGCCCAATCTCTGTATTCCGCCGCAGTTTTCCTGCCGATTCTGCCTGCCTCCTCTGACAGGGCTGCATCAGGGAACGGGATCATGACTCGCGTCCATGACGTGCCATCGCCGATGGTCAGCAAATTCGAGCAGGTCTCACCTCTCGATGGTGAAAACACGCCGCGTGAGCCTCAAGGCGACGCTGATGAGATCGTGAGGGCCGATCCCCATCGCATTATCGAGCGTTTTACGACAAAAAGCTGGCCAGACATGTTGCCTGACCGCAGCCCCACAGAAAACGTTCTGCAGGCATCCAATCCTTCTTTTACGCAATTAGAGATTGGCGTTGCCGACGGTGCAACAGTGCTGTGGTCCAGCGGTATAGGGCAGCAGGCGCCCGCTTTGGGCGAACCGCAGACCGTAACAATGTCAGCGCCGCCAACGCCGAGCGTTGGGCGTGGATCACCAGAGGCCCGGGCGTTGTCTGTCCCAACCGCGATCGGCGACGAAGGCGCGCTGCAATTCAGGCGCAACCCCGCGACGAAAGATTTTAAACACCTGCTGCCAGACGTCCCGACGCCACGTTTCGAACAAACTTTTTTGGTGGGTGCCCTGTCAGGTTCGATATCCTTATCGGCCATGATGGTGCCACGTCAGTCAGTTTCACATGTCCCGGTTGAGCTTTCGGATCCATTGACCAACCCGCCTGCCAATGCCGACGCAGCCACGTTTCCAATGTCGCCAACACCTATGGCGAGTGCCCTGCCTGACCTGAACGAGCCCACTTTGGCGCCACCGACAGTGCAGGTCGCTGGGTCTGGCAATAGCCCGGCGCCCATGCTGACACCCGGCGGTCGGGATTCTGAAACAGAGGGTGGCGCGGGTGTTTCGGCTGTATCGCCCGGGAATCTTGTCCCCGAAAATTGGCTGTTGGGCTCTTTGCCGTCGGTGCCTGTGCGCGCCGCTTTGTCCAGCGACGTTGCGATACCCACACCGGCACCAGTTGGGCAAGGTCCTGAAACAGAGGGCGGCGCGGGTGTGCCCATCGAAGCACCCGTGGATATTGTCAACGGAGATGGGCCGTTTGACCGTGTGGTGTCAGTGCCTGCGCACGTCGCAGTGTCTGACAATGTCTTGGCGCCCACACCGATGCACGGCGGGCCGGATCCTGAAACGGGGGGCGGTGCGGTTGGGGGGGATGCTGCACCATCTGCGGGCCTGACACCCCGAGATCCGCACTCTACAACTGTGGCGGTGGTCGATACCGGTAATTCCTTGCCGGTTTCATCAATGCAATTTGGTTTGGCCAAAATGGCAATGCCTGTTGTGGCACCAGTTGTTGATTCGTTCGAGGCGCCATGGCCCACGGTGTCAGCTGCGCAGCGGCTCAGGGTTTCGGATGCCGAAGTGATGCCCCAAAACGCAGAACAGCTTGCACCTGCCGAAAGGCGTACTGTGGCAACCGTGCCACCCAAGCAGGCGGTTGCACGCGATTTTCCCGCCCCAACGGCTGCCCCGACAGTGGTGTTGGACACCACCATCGAACAGGGGGTGCGCTTGGATGGCGTGTCGCCTGATCGCCGATTTGCGCATGGGGCTGTCGTTGTCCGGGCTGAGAACAGTGAACGCCTGACGGTGACCGAAACTGCTTCGCGCGACCTGCCAGATGGTATGACAGTGCCACGACAGTATTCGATCTCCGACGGCGCGTCAGCCGAGGTTCCTGCCGCAATTCACACCGCGTTCGGCCCTGCGCAACGGTTTCCGATCAGCTGGATCGCGCCCGACGAGGGTGATCGAGGAGTCGCGGATATATCGCTTGTCGCGCAAGATACAGGGTTTGCCGCGTCCATGAAACGGAGGAGCGCGCCAGACGCGTCAATGAGTCCCGTCGCAGAAGACAGGCCCAGAGCATTGCCCGGCGCATCGCCTGTTGATGATGTGTCGCGAACCAGAAATTCATTCCAGGCTTGGCCCGCTGACGGTGTAACCGTGGCGCAGACGTTGAATGTCAGGGAAGCTGTACCCGTCCGTGATGGCCTGATCGAACGTATCCTGGTCGAAGCGACGCAACCATTGTCCGATGGTGGTGCGACAGTCGCCGAACCACGCATCGTTGCCCCGGTTGACCGGTTGGATACGCCACGCCCGCAGGTCAAAGGGGCTGTGGCACGATCGGATCAAACGCCCATTGGCGGGGCACAGCCGCTGTCGACATCGGCGGCATCACCTCTGGTGGCAACGGCGGGTTCTGCTTTCGTGTCCGGCCCTGTTCCATCCGCAGTTGCAACGCCCGCAGCGCCGCTTGATGCCGAACCTGAAGTCTCGGCACGCGTGGCAATTGCGCCCGGCGCGCCACCGACATCGGTGGTTGCTGCCGCGGCCCCGCTGCAAAGTCCGGCACCGTTTGCGGTGCGGCTGCAACCGGGGCGTCCTGAAGTACAGCCGCAGGACACAACGCTGTCTTTGCTCGCTGGAACCGAGGGCGGGGCACCCGTTTCGCCTCAGGTTTCACACGCGGCGCCAGCTGGCCCTGGCGCAGTGGCGCACCCGGCGGCCGCGGTGGTGCAGCAGCTGGTTCATGCGATCGGGCATCTGGCCCATGGTCAGATTGAGGTGTCGTTGTCACCCGAAGAACTGGGTCGTGTTCGCCTGACGATGATCCCCGGCGAGAATAGTATGCTTTTGTCCATCCAAGCTGATCGAACCGACACGCTGGCACTTTTGCGCCGCAACATTGATCAGTTGGCAAGTGATTTGCGCGACCTTGGTTATGCAAACCTGTCGTTCCAGTTCGGATCGAATCAGTCGGACGGCGGCAGGCATGACCGTGGCAACGCCGTGCCACGATACGGTTTTGCCGAAGAAGCGGTTGAACCCACCGGCACGGCCCCGGTGGCTTCCTCCCCCGCCCTGTCATCCGACAGATTGGATCTGCGCCTTTAGGAGTTTATCATTAGGAGTTTATGAATGGAAATCGCGCCCAATACCACAAGCCTGAGCCCAAGCGCAAATCGTTCCGGCGCCGCTGCGCCTCAAGAACCTGCTGCCATCACGTCTGACTTTGATACCTTTCTGCGCATGTTGACGGCGCAGATTTCAAACCAGGATCCACTGAATCCGATCAATTCGGAACAGTTCGCGGTGCAGCTTGCCACCTTTTCCGGCGTCGAACAGCAGGTGCGCACCAACCAACTGCTTGAATCGCTGATGTCGCTTCAGGGTCGGAGCGATTTTGGCCAGATGGCGTCGTGGGTGGGAATGCAGGCGCGGGCAGCCATGCCAACCCTGTATGAAGGACAGCCACTCACAGTGACGCCGACGCCCCCCGTCGCGGGCAGCCGTCATGATCTGGTTGCGTTGAACGAGGTGGGCGAAGAGATTTGGCGTGGGCGCTATTTTTCAGGCTCCGGCAGTGTGGTCTGGGACGGGGTTCGTGCCGATGGCGTGGCCGCGCCAAATGGTCTTTATGGCTTCAGGATCGAGAGTTTCGATGGCGATCAGTTGGTTGCGACTGCACCGGTCATGACCTATGGTGCGGTACAAGAGGTGCGGATGGAGCAGGGGGGGCCCGTGCTTGTTTTTGAAGGTGGGGTCGAACGCTTTGTCGATGAGGTATCAGCCTTGCGGCGCGGCGCGGTGTCCTGAAAAATGGGATATGCCGCTGACGTCCATATGAACGGGCGACTTGATCTGCGGGCAGGATTGGCCCATTCCGATGCTGTCATTTTGCCCGAAGGTTTCCCGATGGACGCGCCGGACGTCACCGCAGCGCAGATTGGCCGAATGTTGCAGGGCCGTCTTTCTGCCCTGGGTCTGATCGCGCCGGCGGCGCAATTGCGGCGCCTTGTCGGGGGGCGCACCAATTTCGTCTGGCGAGTCGCAGGGACGCAGGGCCCTCTGATCTGTAAAGTTTCGCCGTCGGGGCGCGATACGCCATTGTTTCCGAATCTGCCCGAGTCCGAACGCAAAGCGTTGAAAACCCTGCACGACAGTGGCCTTGCCCCCGTCCTTGTGGCATCACTGGACACACCCCACGGGCCCTGTGTGATCTATCGGGCCTGCCCGGGCAGAACTTGCGCCTGCGATCCGGCGTTGGCCGGGGCGGTTCTGGCGCGGCTGCACGTCGTGGCACCGCCAAAGGGTTTGCGCCGGGTGTCGAGCCGGGCCGCCGATGTGATGGAGCAGGGTGACGGGATGCTGGCCGAGGTGACCGTGCCCGGCCCGCTTATCGCTGTTCGCCCGTCCACTGACAGCGTGGCAGAGTGTGAACAGGAGGGGCCGCTGCGGTTTCTGCATGGCGATCCGGTTCCGGGAAACATCGTCGTGGCGCGGGGCCGTGCCGTTTTGATCGACTGGCAATGCCCGGCGCTGGGCGATCCGATCCACGATCTGGCGCTGTTCCTGTCACCCGCAATGCAGATCTTGGGCCGGGGCAGGCCGCTGTCATCCGCTGAACGGGATGCGTTTCTGACGGCGTATGATGATGACCGGGCGACCCGCCGCCTGGCCAATGCCGAACCTGCACTGACCTGGCGTATGGCGGTTTATTGTGCCTGGCGGATCGCGCGGGGGCAGCATGATTATGCCACCGCGTTGCAGGCGGAGTTAGATCACCTGCATCAGTTGCACTAGCCAATAGCCTACAGTCGCGGCCCCCGCGCCCAAGGCGATCAGGCCCGCCGTCTCAACCCGGCTGCGCGGTGGCGGGGGCGCGGGGGGCTGGCTCTGGCGCAGCAACGCGGCCTCGGCGATTTGCGGCAGTTTCGGGCCAAAGCGGCCCAGCACCCGCACGGTTCGGGTCAGATCGCGCAAAAGGGCCTTGGGGCCGATGTTTTCCTTGATATAAGCCTCGACGATAGGCTGGGCGACATCCCAGATGTTGATCTGCGGGTATAGGGATCGCGACACTCCTTCGACAACCACCATGGTACGTTGCAGCAGTATCAGCTCGGTCCGGGTTTCCATGCCAAAGCGTTCGGTCACCTCGAACAGATAGGTCAGAAGTCGCGCCATGGAAATGTGCGTGGCATCCATGCCGAAGATCGGTTCGCCCACAGACCGCAGGGCGCGGGCAAATTCGTCGATGTCGCGGTCGGCTGGCACATATCCGGCCTCGAAATGCACCTCGGCCACCCGGCGATAATCCTTGCGGATGAAGCCGAACAGGATTTCGGCATAGGCGCGGCGGGTGTATTCGTCGATCCGCCCCATGATCCCGAAATCCAGCGCGATGATGTCGCCGTTTGCCGCGATCTTCAGGTTGCCTTGGTGCATGTCGGCGTGGAAGAATCCGTCACGCAAGGCGTGGTTCAGGAACAGCCGCAGCACCCGTTCGCCCAGCACCTTGCGGTCGTGCCCGGCGGCGATGATGGCCGGAATGTCGTTGGCCGCGATGCCCTCGGCCCAGTCTAGGGTCATCACCCGTTTGGCCGACAGGAACCATTCCACCTTGGGCACGCGAAAGCCTTCGTCATTGGCGGTATTGGCGGCGAATTCGGCAGCGGACGAGGTTTCCATCCGCAAATCAAGCTCTCCCAGCACGACACCTTCAAAGTGCGTGATTACGTCCATGGGACGCAACCGCCGGGCCGAAGGCGCCAGAAGTTCGATCATCGAGGCAGCGAGGTAAAAGGCATCGACATCCTTCTTGAACGCCTTTTCAATGCCCGGGCGCAGCACCTTCACGGCCACGTCGCGGCCGGTGTCGCGCAGCCGCGCCTTGTGCACCTGGGCGATCGAGGCGGCGGCGACGGGTTCGGAAAAGTGTGAGAAAAGGGTGTCAACCTCGATCTCAAGCTCTTGTTCCACCATCGCGCGCGCCTCGGCGACGGGAAAGGGGGGCAATTTGTCCTGCAACACGCGCAACTGTTGGGCCAGTTCATCCCCCACGACATCCGGGCGGGTGGACAGCACCTGACCGAATTTGATGTAAGCCGGGCCCAGCGCGGTCAGCGCCCGGGTGGCGGGGGGCTGCGATGGGTCGCCCTTGTAGCCCAGCCACATGAACGGCACGCCCAGCACCTTGGCCGCGATGCGCAAAGATGGCGGCGCCTTGAAGGCATCCAGTACGACGTTCATCGCGCCGGTGCGTTCCAGCGTGGCGCCGGTGCGGATCAGCCGCCAGATGTTGTGGGGGCCCCGCATTCTAGATCTTCCAGCCGGAATGCAGGGCGGCGACGCCCATCGTCAGGTTGCGGTATTTTACCTGTTCGAAACCCGCATCGCGGATCATTGCGGCGAAGGTTTCCTGATCGGGAAACTTGCGGATCGATTCGACAAGATATTGATAACTGTCGCGGTCTCCGGCGATCACCTGACCCATGCGCGGGATCACGTTGAAGGAATACAGATCATAGGCCCTTTGCATCATCGGGTTGGGCAGTTGCGAGAATTCCAGCACCATCATCCGCCCGCCGGGTTTCAGGACGCGATAGGCCTCGCGCAGCGCCTCGTCGATGCGGGTGACGTTGCGAATGCCGAAGCTGATCGTATAGCGGTCAAAGCTGGCATCGTCGAAAGGCAGGGCCATGGCATCGCCCACGACCCACTCCAGCGATCCGGCCAGGGCCTCGGCCTCGGCGCGCTTGCGGCCTTCGATCAGCATCGGTTCGGTCATGTCGCAGACCACCGCACTGGCCGAGGGGGCGCGGGCAAGAAACCGGAATGCCACGTCGCCCGTGCCGCCGGCAACATCCAAAAGACGCTGGCCGGGCCGGGGCGCCAGCCAATCCATCATCGCGTCTTTCCAGATCCGATGGACACCGCCTGACATTACATCGTTCATGATGTCATATTTGCTGGCTACGTTGGTGAAAATGCCATGCACACGCCCGGCTTTCTCGGATTCGGGAATGTCGGTGAACCCGAAGTGGGTGGTGCGGTTTTCGCTATCATCGGTCATGGGGGCTTGTGATCCTCTGAAACTCTCTCTTCTTATAGGGCGCTTGGGGGCCGATACAATGCGAGGGGCGGACAGATGCCGGAATTGCCAGAGGTCGAGACGGTTCGCCGCGGCCTTGCCCCGGTGATGGAGGGCGCGGTGATTGCCCGCGCCACGGTGAACCGTGCCGATCTGCGCTGGCCGTTTCCCGAAGGAATGGCGGCCCGGTTGACGGGGCGGCGGGTGCTGCGGCTGGGGCGGCGGTCAAAATATCTGCTGCTCGATCTGGATTCGGGCGAAACGCTGATCGTGCATCTGGGCATGTCGGGGCGGATGCAGGTGTCGGGCAGCACCTTGGGCACGTTCCACCATGATCATCCCCTGCCGCAAAAGCACGATCATGTGGTGTTCGACATGGAAGGCGGTGCGCGGGTCACGTTCAACGACCCGCGCCGCTTTGGCGCGATGGACCTGTGGCCGACCAACCGGACCGAGCAGCATTGGTTGATCGAAAAGATCGGACCAGAGCCGTTTTCAAATGCCTTCGATCAAACCTATCTGGCCGATGCCCTGAAAGCCCGCCGCACGCCGGTCAAGACCGCGCTGCTGGATCAACGGGTCGTGGCGGGTCTGGGCAACATCTATGTCTGTGAAACGCTGCACCGGGCGGGCATTTCGCCGCGGCGTCTGGCCGCGAACCTGTCGCGCGCCCGCATCGGCACACTGGTGCCGATCATTCGCGATGTGCTGTCCGAGGCAATCGAGGCGGGCGGGTCCAGTCTGCGCAATCACCGCCAAGCCGATGGCGCGCTGGGCTATTTCCAGCATCGCTTCCGTGTTTATGACCGGCTGGGCGCCCCCTGTCTCACACCCGGTTGTGGCGGCACGATTGCCCGAATCGTCCAGTCGGGGCGATCATCGTTCTTCTGTCCGCAATGCCAAAGATAGCTTGAATTGCGCAAAATCATTGGTAAGGGTTCGATCCTACCGCCCACAGCGAAAGCTTGCACGCCATGGCCTACAAGACGATCATCGTCGAAACTGCCGATCACGTCGCGCTGATCCGCCTGAATCGCCCCGATGCCCTGAACGCCCTGAACAGTGAACTGTTGGGCGAACTGGCCCATGCGGTGAGCGATGCAGATGCCAACGAAAAGGTGCGCTGCATCGTGATCACCGGGTCGGAAAAGGCGTTTGCCGCCGGGGCCGACATCAAGGAAATGGCCGACAAGACCGCCGTCGAGGTGTTCGCGGGCGACATGTACGCGGCTGAAATGGCCGCCCTTGAACACTGTCGCAAACCGATCATCGCAGCCGTTTCGGGCTATGCGCTGGGCGGCGGGTGCGAACTGGCCATGGTGTGCGATTTCATCATCGCCTCGGAAACCGCCCGGTTCGGGCAGCCCGAAATCAACCTGGGCGTGATTGCCGGGATGGGCGGATCGCAACGCCTGACGCGGCTGGTGGGCAAGCCCAAGGCGATGGAGATGCACCTGACCGGGCGGTTCATGGACGCCGAAGAAGCCGAGCGTTCGGGCCTTGTCAGCCGCGTGGTGCCGGCCAAGAAGCTGATGGATGAAACCATGGCAAGTGCGCAAAAGATCGTTGAGAAATCGATGATCGCCGTGATGGCCGCGAAAGAAGCGGTGAACCGCAGCTATGAAACCACCCTGCACGAGGGGCTGTTGCATGAACGGCGTCTGTTTGCCGGGCTGTTTGCCACCGAAGACCAGAAAGAAGGCATGGTCGCCTTCATGGAAAAGCGCCAGGCGCAGTTCCGCGACAAGTGATTTTTCGCGCTATACATTGGGCGGCACCCAAGCTATGACAGCGCGATCATGCGCGTGAGGCCCGCTCGGCCAGAGTTTCCCGGTTGTTGAACCCGGGTCGGGTTTTCCGCGTGTACCGCAATTTTGACAACCCGACGAAAGAGAACCGCCATGGCCAATTCGCCCCAGTCCAAAAAACGCGCCCGCCAGAACGAGGCCCGTTTTCAGATCAACAAGGCGCGCCGGTCGCGCATCCGCACCTTCCTGCGCAAGGTCGAAGAGGCCATCGCCTCGGGCGACAAGGAATCGGCCACCAAGGCCCTGCGCGCCGCCCAACCTGAAATGATGCGCGGTGTCACCAAGGGCGTGCTGCACAAGAACACTGTTGCGCGCAAAATGTCGCGCCTGTCCGCCCGCGTCAAAACCACCGGCGCCTGAACACGCCTCGGTCAGTTCGAATCATTGAACGCGCCCCCTCGGGGCGCGTTTTTTGTTTCACAAATTTGTGACATGTGGGCTTTGTGCCACCAGCCGGGCGGCATTTCAGGGCAGTTTCAGATTCGCCCCGGCTATGTCGGAGTCAACAGCATAGTTCGGTTGCAGAGGGTCGAACCCCCTTGCTACGTTGATCTTGCGATTCACATCGCTTGGGGGAACATGAGAAGGTCGGGCCGCTACAATTGCGAATGAGCAGGGTCAAACTCTGCCGAATGCCAATGGTTCTGGTTTGTCTGCCGGTCGTCCGGTTCAGATCCGCGTGGGGTGGATCACAATCGGGATGACAGCCGCATCGCGGGGGTTTTGGCGCAGATGCGCCAGGCATGTTCATGGATGACGGCCGCCTTCGGGCGGAAGACCTGACTGGCGGTGGTCTGCTCCACGTTGTGCTGGTCGGGTAACTGCTGCCATTTGCCTTGCGCGGCCGGTCGTATGATCGGTCGGTGCTTAAAGGGCGTCCTCAGACGATGCGATACGCGGCCGGGGTGCGATCTGCACACACCCGGGTCGGGCGGGCGGGCCGGGTTGTTTCCGGTTCGGGACAGGCATGTAATGGGGACGGCTAGGCGTAAAATGACGAATGCAACCTGGGGTGTAATCCGACAAGAGCTGCTCAAGTCGGTCGGACAGAACAACTTTAAGAATTGGATCGAGCCGCTGGAATTTGCGGAACTCGACGATGGGGTGGCCCTGTTTCATGTGCCCAGCCTGTTCATGGGCGATTGGGTGCAACGCAATTTTGGCGATCAGATCCTCAACCAGTTCGACAAGGCCGGAGATCGGGTGAACCGGATTGAATTTCGTGTGGCGCCGGGGGGGCGTGTTGCGCCGTCGTCCCAGTCGGCCGGGCTCACCCGCGCCGCCGTGGTTGAGGCGGAATTGCCCGGGGCCACGCTGGACGACCGGTTTACCTTCGACAGCTTTGTCGTGGGCAAGCCGAATGAGCTGGCCCATGCCGCCGCGCGCCGTGTCGCCGAAGGCGGGCCTGTCACCTTCAACCCGCTGTTCCTGTATGGTGGGGTGGGGCTGGGCAAGACCCACCTGATGCACGCCATTTCATGGGAATTGCAGATGCGTGATCCCGACATTCGTGTGCTGTACCTGTCTGCGGAACAGTTCATGTACCGGTTCGTGCAGGCCCTGCGTGACAAGCAGATGATGGATTTCAAACATCTTTTCCGCTCGGTTGACGTTTTGATGGTGGATGATGTCCAGTTCATTGCCGGCAAGGACAGCACCCAGGAAGAATTTTTCCACACGTTCAATGCCCTCGTGGACCAGCGCAAGCAGATCATCATTTCCGCTGACCGCGCCCCGGGCGAAATCGAGGGGCTGGAAAGCCGGATCGTGTCGCGCCTGCAATCGGGGCTGGTGGTCGATCTGCACCCTACCAGCTACGAGCTGCGGCTGGGCATCCTGCAAAAGAAGGTCGAACAGTTCCGCCCGCAGTTCAGGGGCGTGGTCCTGGCCGACGGCGTGCTTGAGTTTCTGGCCCATCGCATCACCAGCAACGTGCGGGTGCTGGAAGGCGCCTTGATGCGATTGTTCGCCTTCGGCAGTCTGGTCGACCGCGAGGTGGATCTGAACCTGACCCAGGAATGTCTGACCGACATCCTGCGCCAGTCCGATCGCAAGACAACGGTGGAAGAGATTCAGCGCAAGGTGTCGGATCACTACAACATCCGCCTGTCCGATCTGATCGGGCCAAAACGCGTGCGCACCTTTGCCCGCCCCCGGCAGGTGGCGATGTACCTGTGCAAACAACTGACCCAGCGGTCGCTGCCGGAAATCGGGCGGCGGTTTGGTGGGCGCGACCACACAACGATCATGCATGGCATCAAGCGCATCGAAGAGCTGAAGGCCAAGGACAGCCAGATCGCCGAAGATCTGGATCTGCTGCGCCGGTCGCTGGATGGTCAGTAGGATCGGTGCCACAACGCGGCCGTAAATGGGCGGGGGGCCTTGACGGCCCCGCCAAACCCTCGAACAGTCTGAATAAGGCATTGCGCCGGGGGTTGAAACCGCTAAGTTTCAAAGCCCGGCATCTGGTGGAGTGAGACATGAAGCTGAGCATTGAACGCGGCATTTTGCTCAAGGCGGTCGCACACGCGCAGTCGGTGGTCGAACGACGCAATACCATTCCGATTCTTGCCAACGTCCTTATCGAGGCCGAGGGCGATACGGTCAGCTTCCGCGCCACCGATCTGGATGTCGAGGTGGTCGACAAGGCCGCCGCGCAGGTGCAGCGGGCGGGGTCCACCACGGTGGCCGCCGTAACGCTGCATGAAATCATCCGCAAGCTGCCGGATGGCGCATTGGTGTCGCTGTCCGACGATGGCGCGTCAGGGCGGCTGGTGGTTGAGGCGGGGCGGTCGAACTTTCAACTGGCGACGTTGCCGCGTGAGGATTTTCCGGTGATGGCCACATCGGAATATACAAGCAATTTCTCGATCCCCGCGCCGGTGCTGCGGCGGCTGTTCGACAAAAGCAAATTCGCGATTTCGACCGAGGAAACCCGTTATTATCTGAACGGTGTTTACATGCATGTGGCGGATGATTCGGGCGCGATGACCCTGCGCTGCGTTGCCACTGACGGGCACCGTCTGGCCCGTATTGATGCGCCCTTGCCGATGGGTGCCGAAGCCATGCCGGGTGTCATCGTGCCGCGCAAGACCGTGGGCGAAATGCGCAAGTTGCTGGACGATGACGATGTGACGATCGCGGTGTCAGTGTCGGAAACCAAGGTGCGCTTTGCCACCCCCGCGATCACCCTGACGTCCAAAGTGATCGACGGCACGTTCCCCGACTATTCCCGCGTGATCCCCAAGGGCAACACCAAACGGATGGAAGTCGACGCAAACGAATTCGCCCGCGCGGTTGACCGCGTGGCCACCGTAAGCAGCGAACGGTCGCGCGCGGTGAAGTTGCAGATCGACGAAGACCGCCTGATCCTGTCGGTCAACGCGCCCGACGCCGGCAATGCCGAAGAGGAATTGGCCGTTGCCTATGGTGATGGCAAGCTGGAAATCGGATTCAACGCCAAATACCTACTGGAAATCGCCAGCCAAGTGGACCGCGAAAATGCGGTGTTCCTGTTCAACTCAAGTGGCGATCCGGCGCTGATGCAGGAAGGCAACGACACATCGGCGGTCTATGTTGTCATGCCGATGCGCGTGTAACCTCTGTCGGATGCCTCCGGCGGGAGTATTTTTTCAAAGAAGAAACACCATGTTGGCGCCATGCCGTTGGCGGTGAAACGGCTTGCCCTGTCGCATTTCCGGTCGCATCGGCGGGTGACGCTGGACCTTTCGCCGGGGCCGGTGGCCATTTTCGGGCCGAATGGGGCAGGCAAAACCAATTTGATCGAGGCGGTGTCGCTATTGTCGCCCGGGCGCGGGCTGCGCCGGGCCGGGGCCGGGGAGCTGGTGCGCCGCCCCGAGGCTGTCGGCTGGCGCATCGGGGCCGAGGTGGCAGGGCACGAGGTGGACACCCGCGCCGAGGCGGGGCAGGCGCGGGTGACCCGAATCGACGGCAAGGTGGTGCCGCAGGTGGCATTGGGCCGGGTGGTGCGGATGCTGTGGCTGGTGCCGTCGATGGACCGGCTGTGGATCGAGGGGGCCGAGGGGCGCAGGCGGTTCTGGGATCGGATGACCCTGAGTTTCGAGCCGGGCCATGGCGAGGCGGTGCTGAACTATGACAAGGCGATGCGCGAACGCAACCGGCTGTTGAAAGATCAGGTGCGCGATCCTGCATGGTACGCAGCGCTGGAGGCGCAGATGGCCGCCGCCGGGGCCGCGATCATCGCCAACCGCGCCATGGCGCTGGAGCGGGTGATGGCGGCGCAGCACCGGGCGCCGACGGACTTTCCGATCTCGCACTTGCAGGCCCTCGCGGCCGAGGGCGACGACGCACCGACCGCAGACGCTCTTGCTCGGGCCTTTTCCGACGGGCGGCGGCGCGATCTGGCGGCGGGGCGCACTCTGGTGGGGCCGCATCGCGCCGATCTGGGGGCGGTGTTCGTGGCCAAGGGAATGCCAGCGGCGCAATGTTCGACCGGTGAGCAGAAGGCGATGCTGATTTCGTTGATTCTGGCCAATGCCCGCGCCTTGACCGAGACAGAGGAGGCGCCGCCGATCCTGCTGCTGGACGAGGTGGCGGCGCATCTGGATGCCGGGCGACGGATTGCATTGTTTGATGAGATTTGTGCGCTGGGCGCGCAGGCATGGATGACCGGCACGGGGGCCGATCTGTTTGCCGATCTCGGGCCGCGGGCGCAGTATCTGGAAGTGCGCGAGACGGATGGGCAGTCGGTGGTGACGCAGGCGGGCTGTTGATGGCGGTGGGGTTCATGATCGCGCTGATCCGAGGCGGCGCTGGCCAAGGCAATCTCATCGCCGGTCATGTGCGGATGCGGATTCTTGAAACTGCTTGCGGCGGTTCGGGGGCGGCGCGCTAAATCTTGTGCCAATTGCGTGACAACCCCCCTCAAAACACCTATACATCGCGGGCATCAATCACAGCAGGCCCCCATGACCGACACCCCCATCATTCCCGAAGAATACGGCGCAGATTCCATCAAGGTTCTCAAGGGCCTGGATGCGGTGCGCAAACGTCCGGGGATGTATATCGGTGACACCGACGATGGTTCGGGGTTACACCATATGGTGTACGAGGTCGTGGACAACGGCATCGACGAGGCGCTGGGCGGCTATGCCGATGCGGTGAACGTGAAAATTCATGCCGACGGCTCGGTGTCCGTGTCCGATAATGGCCGCGGCATTCCCGTTGGCATCCACGAGGGCGAAGGTGTTTCAGCAGCCGAGGTCATCATGACCCAGCTGCACGCAGGGGGCAAATTCGACCAGAATTCCTATAAAGTGTCAGGCGGGTTGCATGGCGTAGGTGTGTCGGTTGTGAACGCCCTGTCCGATTGGCTGGATCTGCGGATCTGGCGCGACGGGAAAGAGCATTACGTCCGGTTCGAGCGGGGCGACACCGTGAAAAGCCTTGAGGTGGTCGGCCCGGCCAATGGGCGCAAGGGCACCGAAGTGCGGTTTCTGGCCAGCACGACGACGTTTTCGAACCTTGATTATGTGTTCAAGACGCTTGAAAATCGCTTGCGCGAACTGGCCTTCCTGAATTCTGGCGTGCGTATCACGCTGGAGGATGAACGCCCGGCCGAGCCGCTGCGCACCGAGCTGTTCTATGAAGGTGGCGTCCGGGAATATGTCCGCTATCTGGACCGGTCCAAGGCTTCGATTCTTGCTGACCCGATTTACATGACCGGTGAAAAGGATGGCATCGGTGTCGAAATTGCCATGTGGTGGAACGACAGCTATAACGAGATGGTTCTGCCGTTCACCAACAACATTCCCCAGCGGGACGGTGGCACCCACATGGCCGGTTTTCGTGGCGCGCTGACGCGCACGATGAACCTTTATGCCGGATCGTCGGGGATCGCCAAAAAGGAAAAGATCAATTTCACCGGCGACGATGCCCGTGAAGGGCTGACCTGTGTGTTGTCGGTCAAAGTGCCTGACCCGAAATTTTCCAGCCAGACCAAGGACAAGCTGGTCAGCTCCGAGGTGCGCCCGGCGGTCGAGGGGTTGGTGAATGAAAAGCTGGCCGAATGGTTCGAGGAAAATCCGCAGCTGGCCAAGCAGATCATCACCAAGGTGGTCGAAGCCGCCTTGGCCCGCGAAGCAGCGCGAAGGGCGCGTGAGTTGACGCGCAAGAAATCAACGTTCGATGTGTCTAATTTGCCTGGTAAACTGGCCGATTGCCAATCGAAAGACCCGGCCCAGCGCGAGATATTTCTCGTCGAAGGGGACAGTGCCGGCGGATCGGCAAAACAGGGCCGCGCGCGTTTCAACCAGGCGGTTCTGCCGCTGAAAGGCAAGATCCTGAATGTCGAGCGGGCGCGGTTCGACCGGATGCTGGGCAGTCAGGAAATCGGCACGCTGATCACGGCACTTGGCACCGGCATCGGGCGGGACGAATTCGATATATCCAAGCTGCGCTATCACAAGATCATCATCATGACCGATGCGGATGTTGACGGCGCGCACATCCGCACCCTTCTTTTGACGTTCTTTTTCAGGCAGATGCCGCAAATCATCGAAGGCGGTTTCCTGTATATCGCCCAGCCGCCGCTGTACAAGGTGGCGCGCGGCAAGTCAGAGGTCTATCTCAAGGATCAGGTGAGCCTTGAGGATTATCTGATCGAGATGGGGGTTGACGGCGCAATGTTGCGTCTAAAGACCGGCGAGGAAATCGTCGGTGCCGATCTGGCCCGCGTGGTCACCGGCGCGCGTACCGTGCGCCGGATCATCACCGCGTTCCCCACCCACTATACCCATGCGATCCTCGAACAGGCCGCCATCGCCGGGGCCTTCATGCCGGGCGTGGCCGATACCGACCTGCAAGGCACCGCCGATCTGGTGGCCGAGCGTTTGGACCTGATCGCCGAGGAATATGAAAAAGGCTGGTCAGGGCGCATTACACAGGATCATGGTATCCGCCTTGCGCGGGCGCTGCGCGGTGTCGAAGAGGTGCGCACCCTGGACGGCGCTGTTCTGCGATCAGGCGAGGCGCGGCGTCTTGGCACCCACACCGAAGAGCTGAAAGAAGTGTATCGACACCCTGCGCGTCTGATACGAAAAGACCGTGAAACGCCGATCTATGGCCCGCTGGGCCTGCTTGATGCGATTTTGAAAGAGGGCGAAAAGGGGCTGAGCCTGCAACGCTATAAGGGGTTGGGTGAAATGAACCCGGGCCAGCTGTGGGAAACCACGCTGGATCCCGAGGCGCGGACGCTGTTGCAGGTCCGCGTTGACGACGTGGCCGAGGCGGATGACATCTTTACCAAGCTCATGGGAGATGTCGTTGAACCCCGCCGCGATTTCATCCGTTCAAACGCGTTGAACGTTGAAAACCTCGATTTCTAGCGGACGGGTTATGATCTTTCGGACTGGATCCTGGGTGCCCAAAAAAGCTGCCGCAGGATCTGCCGCATGTCATGAAGTTGACATATGCAGGCGCGTAGAGAACTGTGGAACGGGATCTGGTCCCGTCGCGTCACGCAGCAGGGAGTTGCACATGAACCGCAGAACCGCTCTTGTCACCACGGCGATCATCGCCACGATGACCGCCACCCAGGGCTTTGCCCAGTCCATGGACGAACTTGTCGCCGCAGCCGAAGCCGAAGGCACACTGACCACCATCGCGCTGCCCCATTCCTGGTGTGGCTATGGCGATGTGATTGCCGGCTTCAAGGCCAAGTATCCGAACATTTCGATCAACGAACTGAACCCCGACGCGGGATCGGCCGACGAGCTGGAAGCGATCCGGTCGAACATCGGCAACACCGGCCCGCAGGCCCCCGATGTGATTGACGTGGGTCTGGCCTTCGGCCCCGCAGCCAAGGACGAAGGGCTGCTGCAACCCTATAAGGTGTCTACCTGGGATACGATCCCCGCCGACGCCAAGGATGCCGACGGCTTTTGGTATGGCGACTATTATGGTGTGATGTCGTTTCTGGTAAACACCGACATGATCGACACGGTTCCCACCAGCTTTGCCGATCTGCTGAAGCCGGAATATGCGGGCGCCGTGGCGCTGGCCGGTGATCCGCGCGCGTCCAACCAGGCAATCCTGGCGGTGATGGCGGCGGGCATTGCGCGCGGCGCAGCGCCCGGAAGCGAGGCGGCGCAGGCCGGGCTGGATTTCTTCGCCGAGCTTAACGCGGCGGGCAACTTCGTGCCGGTCATCGGCAAGGCTGGCACTTTGGCCCAGGGAACGACGCCGATCGTGATCCAGTGGGATTACAACGCCTTGTCCGCCCGTGACACGCTGGCCGGCAACCCGCCGGTCGAAATCGTAGTGCCGTCCGACGCAGTTCTGGCGGGTGTCTATGTGCAGGCGATCAGTGCCCATGCGCCGCAGCCGAACGCAGCGAAACTGTGGATGGAATATCTGTATTCGGACGAAGGTCAACTGGGCTGGCTGGCTGGATACTGCCACCCGATCCGGTTCAACGATCTGGTGCAAAAGGGCGCCGTATCAGAAGATCTGCTTGCGGCCCTGCCGCCGGCCGAGTCTTACGATGCCGCCGTTTTCCCGTCGCTTGACGCGGTCAACGCCAACCGCGACACGGTCGTCGCCGGCTGGGACAGCGTTGTCGGCGCGAACGTCGTCGAATAAGCCACAGTGGCGTCCGGCCCCCCCCCGGTTGGGGGGCCGGATTCCGTCGAGGAGCAACCCATGACAGGTATGGCAGCAGTGCGGGCGCGTGCGCTCAACTGGGTGGGTATTGTGCCGTTTGCGGTTTTTGTCGGGCTTTTCCTGATCCTGCCGACGCTTTACATAGTCGTTGGCGCGTTCCGCACGCCTGACGGCGCATTCACCTTCGACAACATCATCGGGTTGAACACCGCGTCAATCCGAAACGCCTATTGGGTGTCGCTGAAGGTCAGCTTCCTGTCCGCGCTGCTGGGCTGTGCAATCGGTTTTGCCATTGCCGCCGCCATCACCCTGGGTGGCCTGCCGCGCCAGATGCGAAATCCGATGATCACCTTTTCCGGCGTCGCGTCGAACTTTGCCGGTGTGCCACTGGCCTTTGCGTTTATCGCCACGATCGGGCCTGCGGGCCTGATCACCATGTATCTGCGCACCGAACTGGGCATCAATCTGCGGCTGTATGGCTGGAATCTGCTCAGCACCTGGGGCCTTATCGTCACCTACCTGTTCTTCCAGATCCCGCTGATGATCCTGATCATCACCCCCGCCCTTGATGGGTTGAAGCGCGAGTGGCGCGAGGCGGCCGAGGTTCTGGGCGCGACCGGGCTGCAATATTGGCGCATGGTGGCGCTGCCGATCCTGTTCCCGTCGATCCTGGGCACGATGGCGCTGTTGTTCGCCAATGCCTTCGGTGCGGTGGCGACGGCGATCGCGCTGACCGGGCCATCGCTCAATATTGCGCCGATTCTGCTGTATGCGCAGATCCGGGGCGATGTTCTGGGCTCGCCCAATCTGGGGTATGCGCTGGCCTTCGGGATGATTGTCATCACCGGGGCCGCGAATATGATCTATATCATGCTGCGCATCCGGGCCGAACGGTGGCTGAAATGAACCGGTTCATGGCCTGGATCGCGTTCCTGTTCGGGGCAACCTATTTCGCGCTGCCGTTGTTGGGCATGGCCGAGTTTTCGTTGTCGATGCGGCGCGGTGTTTATTCACTGGATGCCTACAGGGCTGTTCTGGCCGATCCGCAGTTTCAGGCGACCTTTGCGTTTTCGGTCGTCATGGCCCTGTTCACGATCGCCTTCGGCATCCTGCTGGTGGTGCCGACGGCGTTCTGGGTGCGGCTGAAACTGCCCGGCCTGCGCCCGCTGGTCGAATTCCTGACACTGCTGCCTTTGGTGATCCCGGCCATTGTCGTCGTTTTTGGGTATCTGCGGCTGTACAACACCTCAAGCTGGCTGCCGATGACAGGCACGGCCATGGGCACCAACATTCTGTTGATGTTCGGCTATGCGATGCTGGCGCTGCCCTATATGTATCGCGCCGTCGATACCGGGCTGCGCGCCATCGATGTCGCCACCTTGACCGAGGCGGCGCAGAGTCTGGGGGCGGGGTGGGGCACGATCCTGGCGCAAGTGATTTTGCCCAATGTGCTGCCGGCGGTGTTGTCGGGGGCGTTTTTGACCTTTGCCATCGTGATCGGCGAATTCACCATGGCGGCATTGCTCGACCGGCCGGCCTTTGGCCCATACATGCAGATTCTCGGCGCGAACAAGGCTTATGAGCCTGCCGCGCTGGCAGTCATCGCCTTTGCGATTACCTGGGCCTGTATGGCTCTTATTCAACTGGTCACCCGGTTTTCCAAACATGCAAGGGCGCAGCGCTGATGGCGTTTCTCGAACTCAGGAATCTGGAAAAGTCCTATGGCGCGACCCGCGTCGTCAAGGATTTCACCATCGGCGTCGAAGAGGGTGAGTTCATCTCTTTGTTGGGGCCTTCGGGCTGTGGCAAGACCACCGTGTTGCGCATGGTTGGCGGGTTTGAAACGCCATCGCAAGGGGCCATCTTCATCGACGGCAAGGATGTCGTCGCGCTGCGTGCGAACCAGCGCGCCATCGGCATGGTGTTCCAGGCTTATGCGTTGTTTCCCAACCTGACGGTGGCCGAAAACGTTGCATTCGGGCTGAAGGTGGGGGGCGTCGGGCGGGCCGAGCGCGGGGCACGGGTTGCGGAAATGCTGGCGTTGATTGGTCTGCGCGATCTGGGCGATCGCTATCCGTTTCAACTTTCCGGCGGACAGCAGCAGCGGGTTGCGCTGGCCCGCGCCTTGGCACCGCGCCCCAAGGTGTTGTTGCTGGACGAACCGCTGTCGGCGCTGGACGCCAAGATCCGGGTCAGCCTGCGGACAGAAATCCGTGCGATTCAAAAGCGATTGGGCATTACCACAATCTTTGTGACACACGATCAGGAAGAGGCATTGTCGATGTCCGACCGCGTTGTTGTGATGAACGGCGGTCGTGCCGACCAGATCGGCACGCCGTTCGAAATCTATAACGCCCCGACAAGCAGGTTTGTCGCGGGGTTTGTCGGCACGCTGAACACGTTTGACGCAGTTGTGACAGATCAGGCAGCGGGCGGCGTAACGCTGGACGATGTGCCGCTGGTCATCGGCCGGCGGTTGCCGGTGGCTGCGGGGCAGACAGTGGGCATTGCGCTGCGGCCAGAGGCCGTGCAACTCGGGCGCGACCCGTCGCGTGAGGTTGTTCTGCCGGCAAAAATTGTCGAGGTGCATTTCATGGGTGCCGTCGTGCGCATTGCGGCCGAGGTTGCCGGGCGGAAATTCACGATCGACACGTTCAATCGCGTCGACATGCCGCCACCGGCAGTGGGCAAGTCGGTAGAAATCAGCATCGCGGCGCGGGATTTCCTTATCCTGTCCGATCCCGTCGAGGGTGGGCAACCCCGCCTGTGAAGGTGTCGCGGTCGCCTGATCCCGCCCATGCCTTCGCCACGAGAACAATGTACATCGAAACGCGCGCAGGTGGTCGTCACAGTATCTCCATGATCCCCGATTATCGGGCGGGATGTCGTTTTTCATGTAGAGGTGTTGAGAACCACATTTTCGGTCGATGTGCGCAGTGTCAGGTCGGCCTCACCCAGCCACATCTCGGGCATTCGGCGCAGTTGGCCAATGGCGTTGGCGATCAGCGCATCGCGGATCACGGCAAGTTCCGCCTGTTCGGGCAGATCTGTGTGGCAAATGCAATCGGTGGTGCCGGTTTCATTGCGTGGCGCAAGGTCATATCGAAATTGCACACGGGCGCAGTGGCGGCCCGGCGCGGCCTCGAAGCGCCAGTCGTCGATTGTTATGCCGATGATTTGCATCTCGGCAGGTGTGGCGATATTTGTCATTCTGAAAGCCCCCTTTCAGTTGGCCCCGGTGGGCCTGTTGCGATCTTGACACAGGCGTTGCCGCTCCCCATTTCCATTGGACAAGGCCTGCACCAATCCATGCCGCCACGGCGGGTGTTTCAGATCGGGCGCTTAACCAAAGGAGAGATCCATGAACTTAGAAAAGTTCACCGAGCGGTCGCGCGGTTTTATTCAGGCCGCCCAGACGATTGCCATGCGCGAAAGTCATCAGCGGCTTTCCCCAGAACATCTGCTGAAAGCCTTGCTGGACGATGAACAGGGCTTGGCGACAAACCTGATTTCCAGTTCTGGCGGCAAGCCCGCCCAGGTGCGCGAAGCGGTGGATCTGGCTGTTTCCAAAATGCCCAAGGTATCGGGCGATGCGGGCCAGACCTATTTGGATGCGTCCACCGGCAAGGTGCTGGCCGAGGCCGAGCAATTGGCCCAAAAAGCGGGCGATGCCTTTGTTCCTGTTGAACGAATTCTGATGGCCCTGGCGATGGTGAAATCCAAGGCGCAAGAGGCGTTGGCGGGCGGTGGCGTGTCGGCTCAAGGGCTGAACACCGCGATCAACGACCTGCGCAAAGGCCGCACGGCGGACACGGCCAGCGCCGAAGACAGCTATGAGGCGCTGAAGAAATATGCGTTGGATTTGACGCAACGCGCGCGGGAAGGAAAGATCGACCCGATCATCGGCCGTGATGAGGAAATCCGCCGCGCCATGCAGGTTCTCAGCCGGCGGACCAAGAATAATCCGGTGCTGATCGGTGAACCTGGGGTGGGCAAGACGGCGATTGCCGAAGGTCTGGCCCTGCGGATCGTGAACGGTGACGTGCCCGAGTCGCTGCGCAACAAGCGTCTGCTGGCGCTGGACATGGGCGCGCTGATTGCCGGTGCAAAGTATCGCGGTGATTTCGAAGAGCGGCTGAAATCGGTGCTGAACGAGGTGACGAGTGCCGCTGGCGAGATCATCCTTTTCATTGACGAGATGCACACCCTTGTTGGGGCAGGCAAATCCGATGGGGCGATGGATGCGGCCAACCTGATCAAACCGGCGCTTGCGCGGGGCGAATTGCACTGCATCGGTGCCACCACGCTGAACGAATATCGCAAATACGTCGAAAAGGACGCGGCCCTTGCGCGTCGGTTCCAGCCCTTGCTGGTTGAGGAACCGACGGTTGAAGATACGGTCAGCATCCTGCGCGGGATCAAGGAAAAATACGAACTTCACCATGGTGTGCGGATTTCCGATTCTGCACTGGTGGCGGCGGCGACGCTTTCGCATCGCTATATCACCGACCGTTTTCTGCCGGACAAGGCGATCGACCTGATGGATGAGGCCGCCAGCCGTTTGCGCATGGAGGTGGATTCAAAGCCCGAAGCCTTGGACGCTTTGGACCGCGACATCCTGCAAAAACAGATCGAGGCCGAGGCGTTGAAGAAGGAAGACGATGCCGCGTCGCGCGACCGGTTGGAGGTGATCGAAAAGGAACTGTCCGATCTGCAAGAGCGGTCGTCCGGGATGACCGCCAAGTGGCAGGCCGAGCGGGACAAATTGGAAGGCGCGCGTGGCCTGAAAGAACAGCTGGACCGCGCCCGTGCCGATCTGGAAATCGCCAAGCGTGAAGGCAATCTGGCCAAGGCCGGTGAGCTGTCCTATGGCGTGATCCCACAGCTTGAGCGCAAGTTGGGCGATGCCGAAGACGGCGATCTGATGGTCGAAGAGGCCGTGCGCCCGGAACAGATTGCCGCCGTTGTCGAACGTTGGACCGGGATTCCGACCAGCAAGATGCTGGAAGGCGAACGCGACAAGCTGTTGAAGATGGAAGAGCAGATCGGCAAGCGGGTGATCGGCCAAAAGACGGCGGTGACCGCTGTGGCCAATGCCGTGCGCCGGGCCCGTGCCGGGCTGAACGACGAATCGCGCCCTTTGGGCAGTTTCCTGTTCCTTGGGCCGACGGGCGTGGGCAAGACCGAGCTGACCAAGGCGTTGGCGGAGTATCTGTTTGATGACGACAGCGCCATGGTACGGATCGACATGAGCGAATTCATGGAGAAACACGCGGTGTCGCGGCTGATCGGTGCGCCTCCCGGCTATGTCGGTTATGACGAAGGTGGCGTTCTGACCGAAGCAGTACGGCGCCGGCCCTATCAGGTGGTGCTGTTCGACGAAGTGGAAAAGGCCCACCCCGACGTGTTCAACGTGCTGTTGCAGGTGCTGGATGATGGGATGCTGACCGATGGTCAGGGCCGGACAGTGGATTTCAAGCAGACGCTGATCATCCTAACGTCCAACCTGGGGGCGCAGGCGCTCAGTATGCTGCCTGACGGCGCTGATGCCAGCGCGGCCAAGCGTGACGTGATGGAGGCGGTCCGCGGCCATTTCCGCCCCGAATTCCTGAACCGGCTGGACGAGACGATCATCTTTGATCGGCTGGGCCGTGGCGATATGGGCGGGATCGTGCAGATCCAACTGGGGCTGCTGCAAAAGCGTTTGGCCGGGCGCAAGATCAGCCTCGATCTGGATACCGACGCGCTGCAATGGTTGGCCGACGAAGGCTATGATCCGGTGTTCGGTGCCCGCCCGTTGAAACGGGTGATCCAGCGGGCCTTGCAGGATCATCTGGCCGAGATGATCCTTGCCGGGACTGTTCGTGAAGGGCAAGTGGTGCATGTCAGCGCCGGGCCCGATGGCCTGATCGTGGGCGACCGTGTTTCGGCCAGCACCCGCACCCCGCCGGAAGATGCCATGGTGCACTGACCCCACATCGTCCCGAAGGGCAAAGGCCCAAAGCCTTTGACCCGACGGGGGGCTGAAAACCGCGAGCTTGGCCATGCCATGGCCAAGCTTTTTATCCTGCGTGTCACCGGCGGAATTGGGCCGCCGTCCTCTATGGATGAAAAAACACCTCTTCCATCGGTGCCCACCATTCGCCCTTGGTCACGCTGTCAAGCTGGCGCTGGCATGGGCCGCAAACCTTCCACCAGTCTTGCGTTACCGGGTCCGCCGCCATTTTGCCCGCGTCGCGGTGCCAATCTTCACCGTAATATTCGAAATGTGCGAACAAAAGGTTTTCCGGTTCGCGCAGATAGATCACATAGTTGCGGATGTTGCATTCGGTTATCTTTTGCAGCACCTCGGGCCAGACAGCGGCGTGCAGGCGTTTGTATTCGTCGATCCGCTCTGGCCGCACGGCGATGACCGACCCCATTCTGACCATCACGCGCCCTTTCGCAGATCGACGCTGAATTCCGGGATGGCGCGGGCCGCGAGGGCGGCGTGATCCCAGACGATGCCAAGGCCGGGTGTTTCGGGGGCATGGGCCATGCCGTTCTCGATCTTCAGGCCGGTTTCGGTGATTTCGTCCAGTTGCGGGATGTATTCGATATAACGCCCGTTCTGCACTGCGCAGACCAGACTGACGTGCAGTTCCATCAGGAAATGCGGGCAGACCGGCAGATCGAAACATTCGGCCATATGTGCCACCTTCAGCCAGGGGGTGATTCCCCCGATCCGCCCGGCATCGACCTGAATAACCGAAGCCGCACCGCGCGCGATGTATTCGGCAAAATGGCGCACGGAATACAGGCTTTCGCCCACCGCGACCGGCATCGCTGCCGCGCGGGCCAGATCGACATGGCCGGTGATGTCGTCGGCGGCCAGGGGTTCTTCGATCCAGGCCAGATCGAAGGGGCGCAGCGCCTCGGCGCGACGGCGGGCGGTGTCGCGGGCAAACCCCTGATTGGCGTCTGTCATGATTTCGTAGGCCGGGCCCAAGGCATCGCGCATCGCGGCAATGCGCGTCACGTCCTCGGCTGCGGTGGGCTTGCCGATCTTGACCTTTGAACCGGTAAAGCCCTTTTCGCGGGCGGCCAAAGCATCTTCGACCAACGCCGTTGTCGGAATGTGCAGCCAGCCGCCTTCGGTGGTGTAACAGGGCGCGGTGGCGCGCGCCCCCCCGGCCATGCGCCACAGCGGAAGACCGGCCCGGCGACAGCGCATATCCCACAGCGCGGTGTCGATCGCTGCCAGCGCGATCGAGGTGATCGCGCCGATCGTCGTGGCGTGGGTGGCAAATTCCAGATCGTGCCAGATCGCCTCGACCTCGGAGGGATCGCGGCCGATCAGCATCGGGGCAAGATGATCGGCCAAAAGCCGGATCACCGACGATCCGCCGGTGCCGATGGTATAGGAATATCCCGTACCGATCACCCCGTCACTGTCGGTGATCGTGACCATCGGCGTTTCCTGGCTGACAAAGTTCTGGATCGCGTCGGTGCGTTTCACCTTGGGCACGAGATCAATCATCGAAAGCTGAACACGTTCTATGCGGGGCATTGGTGTTTTTCCTCAATCATCCGGGAAGGTAGTAAAAATGGCGTGCGTTGCGATGGCCGATCAGCGCACGTTCGTCGTCGGACAGGGACGCCAACAGGCGGTGGGTCATCTCGATCCAGCCGGGCAGGCCAACGCCCAGATCGACCACCGGCCAATCGCCGCCCCAGATCAGGCGCTTTGGCCCAAACAGATCAAGCGCGGCCGCGGCAACCGCGTCGCAGGGGGCGTCTGGCCCGGCATCGGTCGGGACATAGGCGGTCATGCCCGAAAACTTGACCCAGAGGTTTGGCAATTCGGCCAGCCGCGCCATGCTGTCGCGCCACGCGTCAAAGCCGCCCGGCGCCATGGTGTTGGTGCCGAAATGATCCAGCACAAAGGCCACATCGGGGCAGGTCTGGACGAGGTCGGCGGCAATGCCGAGTTGGCGGGCGGCACAGCACAGATCCACCGGCCAACCTGCCGCGCCGATCTTGCGGATGTTGCGCCGATAGCTGTCGGCGCGGCTGGTGTCGTCGGGCATCGTCTGAAGGAGGCGGCGAAAGCCAACCACCTTCAGGTCGCGGCATTCCTCCAGCCATGCCTCGAACCCGTCCGCCTGTTCGGGGCGGCAGGCGGCGATCTGGCCCAGCATCGGCACCGTGCCGTTGCCGACCATTCCGGCGACAAGGCGCGCCTCGTGCTGATAATCGGCCTCATCCACCCCGGTTTCCATGAATACCGTGCCGATAATATCATGACCGGCGACAAGGCTGTTGTACTTCTCGCGGGTAAAGCTGTGTGACAGGGCGGCAATGCCATCGGTCCAGCCATAGCCGAGACTGTCGCGCAAGATAAGGTGCTGGTGGGTGTCGATCAGCTGCATCTTGTGTTCCTTGTTCAAGCCCCAAGCGCGATCTTGTCCATCTCGGGCCAAAGCGCCTCGGGCACGGCGTTTTCAAACTGGTCGAGATTGCGCTTCAGGCTTGTCGGTTTGGCGGTGCCGATCAGAACGCTGGCCACTACGCGATTGCGCAACGGGAAATGCAGCGCGGCATTGGCCAGGGTGACGCCGTGCCGTTCGGCAGTGGCCTCCATCCGTTCGACCTTGGCGATGATTTCAGGTGTGGCGGGGGCATAGTTGAAAGTCGCCCCCGGTTTGGCCCCTGTTGCGAGGATGCCGGAATTGAAGACACCCCCCACGATCATCGCCGTGCCGCTGTCCTGACACAGGCCCATCAATGCGCCGGCTGCCGCCCGGTCCAGCATGGAATAGCGCCCGGCCATCAAAAGACAGTCCAGCGTCACCCGTTCCAATACGTTGATACAGGCCGACACCTCATTCACACCCAGCCCGAACGCGCCGATGCGCCCGGCCGATTTCAGCTCTTGCAGGGCACGGATGCCGCTGGTGCAGAATGTGTCGAGATGCGCCTGATATGCGCCGCGCGGAAAGCCGCCGCTTTCCAGATCGTGGACAAACAGAATATCCACCGAGGTCAGCCCAAGACGGGTCAGGCTGTCTTCCCAGGATCGCATGATCCCCTCATAGCTGTAATCGTAGGTGATCGAAAACGGCAAGGCATCGACAAAACCGTTGTCGGGCACTGTGCCGTCGGTGATCGGCTTCAGCAGGCGGCCGACCTTGGTGGACAGCACGAAGTCGTGGCGCGGTTTGCCTTGCAGAAAATCACCGACCCGCCGTTCTGACAGGCCCTGACCATACAAGGGCGCGGTGTCGAAATAACGCATCCCGGCCTGCCATGCCGTTTCAAGGGTTGCCATCGCATCATCGCGCGACACCGGGCGATAGAGATTGCCGATTCCCGCCGCGCCGAACGACAATTCGGTAAGATGCAGATCGGTGTTGCCCAATCGTCGTTTTTCCATGTCACGCTCCTGTTGTGGGGTTGCCTGCCGTCATTCCGGTTCACGCGACGGCACGTCGAAGGGCAGGCCGGCCTGTTGTTCGTCGGTCATCCGGTCGAAGATCACGAACACCATGTCGAGATGCAGCGCCATCGCCTGTTCTGCCGCCTCTGCATCGCCCTGATCCAGCGCATCAATCACCATGCGATGTTCGCTCAGCACATCTTGCAGCCGGTTCTTGTGCGCCCAATAGCGGTGAAACCGCATCAGTGGAATCTTTGCCGCCTGGATCGCCGACCACACGCCCTGTCGCCCGGAATACCCGACAAGCGCCTGATGAAACCGTTCGTCTTCAAGGAAGAAACCGTCGGGATCCTGCGCCGCCACCATCCGTTCCTGATCTGCGATGATGGCGCGCATGACCTGACCCATGTCCGGGGTCCAGATCGGTGCGGTTTCGCGCAGCAAGGCGAGTTCAAGCGAGCGGCGCACGAAATGGCTGTCGCGCAGACCGTCAAGGCGCAGCGGCGCGACGAAACTGCCCCGCTGTGGCGATACATCGACAAGCCCTTCTTCGGCCAGCCGCTGAATCGCTGCGCGCACCGGTGTGCGCGACACCGAAAATTGTTTGCAGATCGAGTTTTCGCTGATCCGTTCATTGGGGGCAAGCCGGACATCGACGATCGCCTTGCGCAACACGCCATGCACCTGATCGGAAACCGACGAATATCGGTCGATCTCAAGCTTGAGCGCGCCCAGCCCGGGGTGCTGTACCCCGATTGGCGGATCGGGTGCCGGAAGGGGCGGCGTGGAAATCTTCCTGGCCATCGTAGGTTCCTGAGCGAGGGCGAAATGGTCTTGCAACTTGGATACATGGATACTAGGGTTTCGGTGATGATTGCAAGTCGTTGGCACAAATTCAACGTCAAGGCGGGGCGGTCAACAGAGCCGGGCGGGTCGTTCCGGACGTGGCACTTCAACGAGGAGGAGGAAAAGATATGAATAATTCGTTCAGGATCATCGCCATGGCCGGCATGTGCAGTGTTGCTGCCCTTGCGGCGCAGGCTGCCGATGACAGCCAGTTCGCGCTGGTGCCCGGTGGGCCGCACCCGTATTTCGCGGCGTGGGAGCAAGCGGGCGCAGATGCGGCGCGCGACTTTGGCCTTGCCGCCGCAGACTATCGGGTGCCGCAGAAATGGGAGCTGAGCCAGCAGAATCAGCTTCTCGAAAGCCTGCTCAGCCAGGGTTACAACGGGTTCATGATTTTCCCCGGCGATCCGGTCGGTGCTGTATCGACGGCCGAGGAGCTGTCTGAAAACGGCGCGCAGGTTATCGCGGGCGCGGGCTGTTTCAAAGATCCTTCACCGGCGGCCTTCTGTCTGGGCACGGACACGGGCAATTCTGCCTATCTGGGCACCAAACAGCTTTTGGCGGCCATGGGTGACGGTGAAAAGCGGATCGCGCATTTCACCGGCTTTCTTGTCGACCCGAACACCCAGTTGCGGATCGACGCAGTGCAACAGGCCGCCGACGAGGGCGGCGCGACGGTGGTTCAGGTGATCGCCGACATTGATGCGCCCGAACCTGCCGAGGAAAAGATCAACGCCTATCTCGCGGCACATGCGGGCGAGGTTGACGGCATCATCACCACCGCCTGGGTGCCTGCCGTCGTCGCGGCCAACGCGCTGCGCAAAATGGGTGATACCGGGATCAACATGGTTGGCATCGACCACGACGAGGTGGTTCTGGCCGCGATCAAGGACGGGATCATTGACGGTACGATGCTTCAGAACCCCTATGGTCAGGGCTATATCGGCGCCTTTGCATTGGACAAGATGCGCTCGGGGTGCAGCGTCAAGGCGGATGCGCCGTTCGGCTCGAACGCACTGACCAACAAGTTCATCGATTCAGGAACGTCCTATGTCGATGCCGGAAACGTCGATGGCTATATCGACGCGATGCGCGCCGAAACCGACCGGATCCTGACCGACTTCGAGGCCAAGTATCTGACCTGCAACTAAGACCGTTCGGGCGCAAGAAACGCCCTGAACAGAACACCCCGTCGGCACCGTCCGGTGCCGACGGGCGACTGTCCGCCGCTTCATGCCTGCCCGTGTCGTCATGGGCCGTCTCGTCATGGGATCGTTCCACATGTCCGCACAAGATTTCATCTCCGCCGCGCCTTTGGCGCAATCAGGTGGCCTCTCCCGAACCCGGTTCTTCCTGTCCAACGAATTCGGCCTGATCCTGCTGATCGCGGTTTTTGCGGTCGTCTTTGCGATGACAACGCGGGGCTTTCTGTCGCCGTTCAACCTGTTTTCGCTTGGCCGAAACTCGGCCGTCAACATCATGATCGGCTTGTCGATGATGACGGTGATCGTCACTGGCGGCCTGAACCTTGCGGTGGGTGCGATGGGTGTCTCGGCCGCCATGACCTGTGGCTGGATGATCGAGGCGCTGGGCCTGCCCTGGCCACTGGCGGTTTGGGGGGGGCTGGCGCTGGGCGCTGGCCTCGGGTTTATCAACGGCTGGACGGTTGTGCGTACGGGGCTGCACAGTTTCATCATCACCCTCGCCACGATGAGCATCTTTTTCGGCGTGATGATCTTTCTGACCCGCGCCGAGGCTTATCGGGGCTTGCCAGACATCTTTTCCGCCTTTGGCAAGATGAAGTTTGCCACCTATTTTTCGCCGCTCTTGGTTGTAACCCTGGTTTCCGCGCTGGCGCTGGCCTGGCTGTATCGGTTCACTGTCACGGGCCGCGAGATGTTGGCGGCGGGTGCCAGCCCTGCGGCGGCCGAGCTTTCGGGCATCCGTGTCGGGCGCGTCGTGATCCTGTGCCACATGTTGTCCGGCGTTCTGGCGGGAATGGCCGCTTTGATGCTGGTCACGCGCAATGGCGCGGCAATTCCTTCGATGGCGGGGCAGTTGGGCCAGGATTGGCTGTTGCCCGCTTTTCTCGGGCCGGTTCTGGGCGGTACATTGTTACAAGGCGGCAAGGTGTCGGTTCTTGGAACGGTGCTGGGCGCGTTTCTGGTGACCATGCTGTCAAGCGGCCTTCTGATGCTTCAGATCGGCGCGTTCTGGGTTCAGACATTTCTGGGTCTGATGCTGCTGATTGCCGTTCTTCTTGACAAGGCGCGGAGATCCTATCTCGCGCGTCGCAATCTCGCTTGAGAGGCGCATGATGATACAGATTTCCCGCCTGTCGCGCACCGATTGGTTCGGGCCCTTGCTGGCCACGGTGATCGGAATCACGATAGTCCAGAGTTTCAGCGCCACCTTTCTGTCCGCTTATAATGTCCAGATCCTTTTGCTGGCGATCGCGGTGAATGCGTTGGTGGCGTTTTCCCAGATGATCATCATCGCGATTGGCCAGATGAACCTGTCGGTCGGCGCGATCGGCGGTCTGGCGGCCATTTCTTTTGCCGGCGCGCTTGAGGTCTGGGGGCTGCCTGCTCCGATCGCGCTGGTCTTTGCGCTGTTTGTCGGGGCGCTTTGCGGCATGGCAAACGGAATCCTGATCCGTATCACCGGGATTTCGGCGTTTGTCATCACCCTGGCCACCCTGTCGATTTACAAGGGCATCAACCTGGGGATAACCGAGGCACAGCCGTTCTATGGCATTCCCGACAGCGTGAAGAATTTCGGGTCGGCGCTGCTGATCGGGCCGATTCCGTGGCTTGTGGTGCCGACACTCCTTATCACGCTGCTGTTGTGGTTCATGTTGCGGCGCCTGCCGATTGGCCGTTTCATCCTGGCCGTGGGCAGCAATGACCATGCGGCGGCTTTGTCGGGCATTTCGGTTGGGGTGACGGTTGTTGCCGCCCATGCCATTTCTGGTTTTCTGGCCGCGATGGCGGGGGTGCTGGTCGTTGCGCGGCTTCAGATCGGCCAGCCCTCGATCGGGGATGACTGGCTGATCCTGTCCTTTGCGGCGCCGGTGATCGGCGGCGCCATTCTGGCGGGGGGGCATGTCAGCACGACGGCGACGCTGCTGGGCGTTGTGATCGTTGCCATCATCACACAGGCGCTGGTGCTGTTTTCGATTGATCCCTTCCTCGTGCAGGTGGTGTTGGGCGCGATGATCCTGGCGGCGGTCGGGCTGAACAAACTGCGCGCGCGCCAGCCTTTGAAGGGAAGCATCTGACATGGCCGCAACCCCGATTTTCGAAGCCCGCGGCGTTGAAAAGGCGTTTCCCGGCGTGCTGGCCCTGAAAGGCGTCAACATTTCGCTGTCTCCCGGTTCGATCCATGCCCTGCTGGGCGAAAATGGTGCGGGAAAATCCACCCTGATCAAGGTGATTACCGGCGTGCATCAGCCAACCGCCGGCGCGATGTTTCTGGATGGGGTCGAAACCAGCTTTGCCAGCCCGCGTGATGCCATCGCCAAGGGAATCGGCGTGGTGCATCAGGAGCGCAACCTGTTCCCGCGCTTTTCGGTGGCCGAGAACATCCATCTGGAACAACTGGCAACCTCTTATCTGAAACCTGTCGATTATGCCCGCCTGAACCGCGAAGCGCGCCCCTGGCTTGAGGCGCTTGAGCTTGATCTTGATCCGGCCACCCTGGTTTCCGAGCTTTCGGTGGCGCGGATGCAACTGGTTGAAATCGCCAAGGCGTTATCCCTCAAAAGCCGCGTCCTGCTGCTGGATGAACCCACCGCCTCGCTCACCTCGAGCGAGACGGACCGGCTGTTCAGCATCCTGCGCCGCTTGCGCGATGACGGCACCAGCCTGGTCTTTGTCAGTCACAAGCTGGAAGAGGTGCAGGAAATCTGTGACCGGGTGACCGTTCTGCGCGATGGCGCAAATGCCTGTGATGGCCTGTCGATGCAAGGGGTTGATCGCAACCAACTGGTTCAGATGATGATCGGGCGTGCCGAAGGGGCCGCCGTCTGGCGCCACAGGGACACCAGCGCACAGCCCGAAGTTCTGGGTCTGCGCGGTGTGTCCACCGTTCTGGGGCACCGGGACATCACGTTGTCGGTGCGCAAGGGCGAGATTGTCGGCCTGTACGGTCTTGTCGGGGTTGGGCGCACGGAACTGGCCAAGGCGATCATGGGGCAGTTTCCGGTTACCGGAGGCGAGGTGCGGGTGCATGGCAAGACGGTTCAGATCGGCTCGGTTGCCGATGCCGTTCACCGGCACGGTCTTGGCTATATCAGCGAGGATCGCAAGACCGAGGGTCTGATCCTGCAACATTCGGTTCTGGCCAACGCGGGTGTGCCGATCTGGCGCAAACTGTCACGCGCCTTCGGCAGCCTGTCGGATGGCCGGATCGAAACCGTCGTCACGCCGTTCCTGCGCAAGCTTGAGGTCAAGACGCCCAGCCTTGCCCAGATCGTCGGCAACCTGTCCGGTGGCAACCAGCAGAAGATCAGCGTTGCCAAATGGTTGGCGGCGGGTGTATCGTTTCTGATCGTCGATGAACCCTCGGTCGGGATCGACATCAAGACCAAGGCATATCTGCACGACCTGCTGCGCGAACTGGCCGACAACGGCACGGCAATCCTGCTGATTTCCAGCGACATGCCCGAAATGATCGCTTTGGCCGACCGCATCGCGGTGATGGACAATTACCGGATCAAGGGCGAGGTTGCGAACACCGGGGTATATGCCGACATCAGCCGCAACATCATGGACCTGATCCATGGCCCGCAGGCATCCGCAGTGGCGGTTTGACGGGCCCCTGAAACCGCTGCCGCGCAGGCAGGTTGGGCACCGTCAGTTTGTGCCATATCCCGGAAATTCAGGTGCCGTTGCTGTTTCAGGTAGCGGTTTGGACGATCGCACCAACCCCGATGAGGCATTCATCTGATGACGGTCCATCGCGCCTGCCGTCCGGCGGCGCGATGGGCGTTTACAGCCGTGCCAGAAGTTCGGCCTTTTTTGCCGAATATTCCTCATCGCTCAGAATGCCGCGCTGGTGGAAATCGGCCAGACGTTCGATCCGGGCAAAGATCTGTTCATCGCCAACATCACCCGTGGCGTTGGGGGCCGGTCTGGCTGTCAGGTTGGGCATGGGCGGTATCGCGCCGGGCTGCTGCGGTTCGGGCAGCGGTGCGGCTGCCATTGGCGGCGCGCCCGGCGTGACCACGGGCAGATCGGCCACCCGCACCATGCCATGCTGGCTGGTGAAGGTCAGCGATTGATCGCCGCTTTGTGCCTGCCCGAAGCCGCCGATCTGGTGATCGCCGGTGTCATAGACCGTCATGCGCCCGCCGACCGAAATCGCCAGCCGCCGCATGTTGGGAAAATAGGCATAGCGCATGTCGTTTTGGGCGCCTTGCGATCCCGGCTGGCCCAGTTCGGCGGGCCAGTCGGATGCCTGGGGGACAAACAGGCTGGACCCGCCACCGCCCATGGTCATGCCCATCATTCCGCCGCTTTGCGACTGGCTTTGCGAGGATCGCATGGGCGCGAACACACTGGCCGCCTGCACTGGGCCAGACAGATCGGCGCACAGCGAATCGACCCGCGCCTTCAGCCCATGGTTGAACATGTCGCCCACCATCGTCATTCCGCCGAGTGACCACTGGCCCATGCCGCCGAATTCGTAATGGTTGAACTGCGCCTGCGTGCCGCCGCCATTTTGCAGAGCAAACAGCATGTGCAACACCGCATCCTCACTGAACCCGTGGCGCTGGGCCATATCGGAAACGATGCGCTTTCCCTCGTCGCTCAGCCCGGCCATGAACTTTCCCTTCTCTGACAGGCCAAAGGAATTATCACGTCCGCGCGCAACGTGACAGCGCGATGTGGATCAAAACGGGCATTTCACCGCAAATGTCATGCCCACGCCGCCATCGGGGTGGCGCAACCGCAGGCTTTCGGCGTGCAGCATCAGGCGCGGATGGTCGCGCGCCTGACCGGTGGCATAGAACGGATCGCCCAGGATCGGATGCCCCAGCGCCAGCATATGCACCCGCAACTGGTGCGACCGGCCCGTGCGCGGAAACAGCCGCACCCGCGTTTCGTCATCGCCGGCCCGCACGACGCGCCAGTCTGTCTGGGCCGGACGGCCGTTTGCGGCATCGACCATCTGGCGCGGGCGGTTCGGCCAGTCGACGATCAGAGGCAAATCGACCGTGCCCGTCGCCGGTGCCAGCCGTCCCCAGACCCGCGCGACATAGGTCTTTTTCATCATCCGCTTTTCAAACTGCAACCCGAGGTGCCGCTGGGCATGGGGTGTCAGGGCAAACACCATGACGCCCGATGTGTCCCTGTCCAACCGATGCACCAGCAACGTCTCTGGAAACGCCGCCCGCGCCCGGGCCATCAGGCAATCGGCCAGATGTTCGCCTTTGCCCGGCACCGACAAGAGCCCCGCCGGTTTGTTCAGGATCAGCAGTTCGTGATCGGCGTGGATCACGGCAAGCGGGGTGTCGGGGGGGGCATAATCAGACATTTCCGCCCTATACCACGCCGCGCCCCGGGGGATAGCGCGCGATGAGTATTTTTACAAAGAAGAAGCCAAGGTCAATTGTCCTGCCTGAATGCCGCTGGACGACACAATGGCCGCGACCTGCCCGTCCCGCAGGACCGGTTGGTAGTGGCCCGGCAGCGGCGCGCGGTCAGGCCGAAGTGATCCTTGCGCCGCACATCGCGTGGGGCGGCGCCAAGCGTACCGGCGCGGCGCGACAGCCGATCACGCGACCCCGGATGATGACAACAAGGGCAGGGGCGGCAAAGACATGGCGGATTCTTATACGATGGTATGGCCAGCCGCGCGGATGGCATGGGCGAGGGCGGCGATATGGGCGGGGCCGGTTTCGCAACACCCCCCGACAAGTGTTGCGCCTTGAGCGATCCAGCCCATGGCATGTTTGGCATAGATGTCAGGCCCCATATCGCGGCGGGCGCTCAGGGCATCGACGGTGGACTTGTCCTTCAGAAAATCCTCGGTGATCCGGGTGAAACCGTTGGCATAGGCGCCGACCGGCAAACCAGCGGCCAGCAATGCGTCAATCGCGGCGGGCATCGCCTCGGGCGCTGAACAATTGGCCAAGAGCGCCTGCGCGCGGCCTTGGGTCAAGGCCACCACATCGCCCACCAATTCACCCGAGCGCAGCCGCGTGCCATCCGTATCGCTGACTGTGACGGCCAGCCAGACCGGCAGGCCGAAAGGGGCGCAGGCGGTCAGGATCGCGTCGACCTGGGTCAGCGAGGCCACGGTTTCGCCGATCAACACATTGACACGGGGTGCCAACAATCGGGCCAGCACGCCATACAGCGGCACGGCGGTGTCGGCGTCGGGGTGGATGACGGGGCGATAGCTGGCAAACAGCGGGCCGATTGACCCGGCGATGCGGCCGCCGCCATGGGCGCCGCGGGCTGCTGTCGCCTCGTCCAGCGCCTGGGCAACAATCCGGGCCTGGCGCCCTTCCTGCGGCGTGCCGACAAGGCGGTCGTCATGGGCGGCATAGGTGTTGGTGGTGGCCACGCTGGCCCCGGCGGCAAAGTAATCGTCGTGGATCTCACGCACCAGACCGGGATGGTCCAGCATCACCTGGGTGGCCCAAAGGCTGGTGGGCATGTCGCCAGACCGGTGGACAAGTTCCTGCCCCATGCCGCCGTCCAGAAGGGTGATGTTGCTCATACCCGCAGCCTTTCGTTGTTCGGTTTCCAAAGTGGTTGCTTGGTCAAAGGCAAGTGTTTGTCAATGATTTTGACCTAAACCGCTGTTTCGGGCACCGCGTGATAGCCCGCGCAACGGAGTGGCGCACCCTGTACGCCCAGCCTCGGGGTGTTGGTTCGCCCAGCATGCTGTCGCCGCGCCATCGCGTCGACATAGCGGGGGCGCCACAATACCGCCCCTTCATCGGATATGATGTACGGTGCAACCATAGAGGAAACGGGGAATGTTCACTATCGCGGGCGGAATCGTTCTGGGATTCTTCGCAAGCGCCACCATCCTGATATTCTGGCGTTGGATTTTGGCCCTGATGATGATTCCCGTGATGATCGGTATCGGACTGATCGCAATCAGCCTTGTCCCGCACATCACGGAATCCACTCCACCGGCGCTCAAGATGGTTCTTGTCTTACCTATCTTCGCCCTTGTCATCGGCGGACTCGGCTACTGGATACTGACCAATGTGTACCTCGCAACCGTGGCACTCTTCGAACGGCGGGGCGCCTGCTTTGGCCTGTTGATCATTTTTGAACCGCCCCGGGTTTACCGGAGGGTGATTTGTTCATTTTTCAGGCGACCATATCGGTGTTTGTCAAAGCAGTTGTGCGCCGGTTTCATGCGGCGTCTCTGATTTCAGGGGCGCTGGTTTCGGTGTCGGGGTTAAGCCAGACGGGACCGGTTGGTTGCCAGTTGCGGGTTTTGCCTGACCAGCGTTCCGGGTTTTGTGCCCGTGCATTTGCATAGATAATGGCGCGGTTTGCCAGCGTGGCGCGATCATGGCCAGCGTGGCGCGCGTCTGGCGTGACGAAGCGGATGGCGCTGTGCAGGTGCTCGCCGTTATACCATGTCGCGAAGGATTTTACCCAAACCTGAGCATCAGTCTTGGTGGCAAAACCCTTCGTCGGCCAGTCCGGGCGGTATTTGCAGGTGCGGAACAGGGCCTCTGAGAAGGGGTTGTCATTGCTGACCCGCGGGCCGCTGTAGGATGCGGTAATGCCCAGTTTCTCCAGGGTCGTTTTCATCGTCGCCCCCTTCATCGGGCTGCCGTTGTCGGCGTGCAGCACCAGTGGGCGCAGGGTGCAGCCCTGGGCGATGACGGCCTGCCGGATCAGCATCGCTGCCAAATCCGCGCTCTCACGTTCATGGACCTCCCAGCCAACGATCTTGCGGCTGTAGATGTCCACGATCAGGTAGAAGTAGTAGAAGTAGAAGAACATGCCTGCGACGGGCCCAGGCACCCAGGTGATGTCCCAGGTCCAGACCTCGCAGGGCCCGCTCGCCTTGTAGCTGGTGGGCGGTTTGCGTCGGACGGGGGGCTTGGCCCGGCCACGGTGATGCTGCTGCCCATCTGCGCGCAGGATGCGGTAGAAGGTAACCGCTCCATTGCCACCGCAGCCTACGCTGCTTGACTGTTCGTCACGGATGTCAGGGGCGCCCAATTCGACGGGAGCAATTCATCCAGCCTGTTGATCTTGTGATCGTGGATGCGGTCGAGGATGTCAGCAAGGTAGGCCATCGGGTCAAGGCCGTTCAGTTTGGCGGTTTCAATGACGGTCAACGCACGTGCGAGGGTTTCCGCACCGGTATCTGCGCCTGCGAAGAGCCAGTTTTTTCGGCCGATTCCAATCGGGCGCAGGGCGCGCTCGGCCGGGTTGTTATCGATCGCCACACGACCGTCGGATAGAAACAGGCTGAAGGCCTCCTGCCGCGCGAGTCCATAGCGGATTGCCTTGGCCAGATCGCTTTTGCCCGGAATGCGCAAGAGCTGCTGTTCGGACCAGGCAAAGAAAGCCTCAACCTTGGGCAGGCTCAGCTTTTGACGTGCTGCATAGCGGACGTCGGCGGGTTGACCGTTGATGTCGCGCTCGATGTCGTAGAACTTGCCGATCCGGTCGAGTGCCTCGCGGGCGATCTCGGATTTGGTCGAGAACCAGAAGTCGTGGAAGTCACGGCGTAGGTGCGCCCAACAGGCCGCCTCGCGCAAGCGCGGTTTGCCATCGGGTTCAGGCGCGTAGAGCTTGGTATAGCCTTTGTAGCCGTCCGCTTGGAGGATGCCGCGCGCTTCGGCCAGATGGCTGAGGACGTGTTCTTCTTTCCAGTCTGGCGCAAAGCGGTAGACAGCGCCCGGTGGCGATGCCCCAGCCCAGGGTCGCTGGTCACGCACGTAGGCCCAGATCCGGCCTTGCTTGACACCCTTGCCCAGCCCCTTGTTGCGCAGGCTGCGATCCAGCACCCGGATGGGTGTATCGTCAGCATGCAACAGGTCGCTGGCCATGATGTCCGCTTCGATCCTCTCAATCAGCGGCGACAGGGTTTTCATGGCGCGGCCACACCAGCCGACCAACGTGCTTTCGGGAATATCCGCCCCCATGCGGGCGAAGATCTCGTGCTGGCGATAAAGGGGAAGGTGATCGTCGAACTTCGAGACCAGCACATGCGCGAGCAGGTTCGGCCCTGCCATGCTGCCCGGGATCGGGCGGCTGGGAGCTGGTTCCTGCACCATTTTCTCGCAACGGCGACAGGATTTCTTGATCCGGGCGATCTGGATCACCTTCATCTGGGCGGCGATCATGTCGAGCAGTTCGCTGACATCCTCGCCCACAACGCGCAGATCACCACCACAGTCGGGGCAGCAGGCACCGGGGTCCAGCTCACGACGCTCGCGCGGGGTCGTATCCGAGACACGCGGGCGGCGGCGCAAGGCGGGCGCATCAGCAACGTCTTGTGGCGGCTCATCCTGCCCTTCGTCGATGGGTGCGTCATCGTCTTCGGCCACCGCCACCAATAGGTCTTCGAGCGCCAGTTCCAGTTGTTCGATCTCGCGTTCGATCTTTTCCGAGGATTTGCCGAAGGCCAGTTTCTGTAGCTTGGCGATCCGCAGACGCAGCGCCTGAACCAGCTGGTCATGGACCCGCAACGTGGCCGATATCTTGGCGTTCTCCGCCTGCAATACTGCGATCATCGCCTTCAGAACGGCGGGATCATCAGGCAGGTTTTCAGCAGGTTTCGACATGCGCCTGACTACCAAAAATCAGACAAAGGGACCATGTAAATATAGCATATCAGGCAACAAAATCATCCCACCCGCGCAGGCGGAGCACCCCAATCCGGACGCCGCCAGTCGATCCCTTCCCACAATATCGCCAGTTGCGCCGAGGTCAGCCGCACCGCGCCATCCTGGGCATTTGGCCAAGGGAAACGACCTCGCTCAAGCACCTTGTAATAGAGGCAAAACCCTTGCCCATCCCAGAACAGAAGCTTGATCCTGTCACCCCGACGGCCCCGAAACGCAAACACCGCCCCACTGGTGGGCTTTTGCCGCAGCACATCCTGGGTCAGCGCCGCCAGACCCGCGATCCCCTTGCGCATAGCGCAGCACCGTCCTCCTCGCCGCCCAGCGCGCAGGATATTTTGCCAAGGCCCCTGTCTGGGACGATCTGCTTAGCTTCGATGCCCAGCCCTTTCGCGGTGCCTTTGACATCGTCCTCGCCGGATATCCCTGCCAGCCCTTCAGCGCCGCTGGCAAACGCGGCGGTGCCGACGACCCACGCCATCTCTGGCCCGAGGTCGCCCGGGTTGTCAGCGAATGCCGCCCCCAATGGGTGTTCCTCGAAAACGTCGCCGGTCACGTCACCCTCGGGCTCGAATCCGTCCTGCGAGACCTTTGGCGCATGGGCTACACGCCTGCGGCGGGTCTGTTCAGCGCGGCAGAGTTCGAGGGATCAGG
>Ga0100401_1000249_pt1 | contig 44395 bp, 42 predicted proteins | sample CryGeymeta201525_FD_80421 | JGI IMG/M metagenome (GOLD analysis project Ga0100401, IMG submission 80421) | Groundwater microbial communities from Crystal Geyser aquifers in Utah, USA - Crystal Geyser metaG 2015-25 | ecosystem: Environmental > Aquatic > Deep subsurface > Groundwater | place: USA... | reverse complement strand
CAGGAGTGGAAGCGCTCAGTGCGCGAATGGCACGCAGTCAAAAGTCAATTCGCAATCATGTTCGAAGACCGCTTCCCAATGGCGTAACGAAATGCGCCAGGGCACAAAATTCTGCACAGTCTCCCGCAGTATCGTTCCGTTTGTCCATTCGCTCTGCTCCATGGTTGGGTTGCAACTCCATGGAATACCAGAATCGGCAGCCCCTGCTGGCGCGCGCCCCAGCAGGGGCTCATCGCACCCACCGCAAGCGAATTTCCAGACGTCAGGTTACAGTACCCGCCTGTGGGCTTTGCCACCTCAGGGGCGGGTCCTTTCTAAATGATCAAACCGGGTCAGTTTTGAATGCACATTGACAGTTAACCTTTGCTTTACGATTCATGCAGTAACCTTCGGGCATGAGCCGCAACCCATCCTCTTTCGCCGAAGCACCGCTGCCGCTGTTTGCGGCGGCCACGCCTGCGGTGGTATCGGTGCCGCCAAAGCTGCCATCCTATATCAAGGATCATCGCAAGCGTCTGCGCAGCCGCTTCATGGAGGGGGGCGCCGACGCCGTGCCGGATTACGAGATGCTGGAACTGTTGCTGTTCCGTTCAATACCACGGCAGGACGTGAAGCCGGTGGCGCGTCGACTGATCGACCATTTCGGCGATCTGGGACGCGTCATGGCGGCCAGCCCTGCGCAATTGGCCGAAGTCGACGGCGTGGGCGAAGCCGTGGTGCAAGACCTGAAGATCGTCGAGGCGACCGCCCACCGCATCGCCCGCGCCAAGATGCTGCGCCGTCATGTCGTCAGCAGTTGGGACGCGGTGTTGGATTATTGCCATACGACGATGGCCCACCGCGATACGGAACAGTTTCGCATCCTTTTTCTGGATCGCAAGAACACCGTCATTGCAGACGAGGAACAGGCGCGTGGCACGGTCGATCACGTTCCGGTCTACCCGCGCGAAGTGGTGAAAAGGGCGCTGGCCCTGAATGCCTCGGCGCTGATCCTTGTCCACAACCACCCGTCGGGCGATCCGACACCCAGCGACAGCGACATTGCCATGACCGCGCAGATCAACGATGCCTGCACCGCGCTGGGGCTGGTGTTGCACGATCATCTGATCATTGGCAAATCGGCCGAACTCAGCTTTCGCAGCGCCGGATATTTGTAATCACTTCAACCAGACCTCGACCCGCCGATTCACGCTGCGGCCCCATTCAACCTCATCACAGGCCATTGGCATGGCTTCACCAAAGGCTTCGGTCGCCAAGGTCAGTCGTGCGGGGTCAACGGTGCGGGCGGCTACGCGCACCGCATCGCGCACCGCAGCGGCCCGGCTGGCGGCCAGACGGCGATTGATGGCAGCAGGGCCCTGCCCGTCGGAAAAGCCGACAAACAGCAAGGTGCGATCATCAAATACGCCCCTTTCCAGAGCATCAGCCAGAAGCGCGACATTTGATCGGGATTGCGCGTCAAGTGTCGTGGCGCCCCCTTCGAACCGATAGGTCACCGTCAGGCGGTTGTGGCCCGATAAGGTGCGCACCAGGCGTTGCAATTCGCGCAGATCAATTTCAGTGCCGGCCCGGTCGATCGCGTTTGCAAAACGCGTACCTTGGTTCCGGAACGGGATGGCCGCAGGAAACTGATCGACAAAACCCGCCCGGCGGATGATCGGCTGGGCTGCTGGCGAACCGACATAGCGCAGGAACTGCCGGGCAAGGGCCGGCAGACGACGCGCCGGCAGATAGGCGAACAGTGGCGCCGTGAGCGGGTAATCCTCGGTCTTGATGTTTGTCAGGCTTGCCCGGCTGATGAATCCGCAGGGACCGCGCAAGGTCAGTGGCACGGCATTGCCAAGGTCGGAAAAGCTGCTCACGCCCAAGGCGAAGGGATCGGCGGCGACTGCATTGGCCAGTGTCGCCTCGGTATCGTGGCGTTGAACCCCGGGTGCCAGTTGCGTTTTTCCGTAGACGCGCTGCACTTTGGCGATAAACGCTTGGGCAAGCCCCGATTTTTCACCAGGCAGATGCAGGACAATGGGGTGATCGGCACCGCCGAGCGCTGCCCAGTTGGTGATTTCTCCGGCATAGATTGCCGCCAGATCGCCCATGTCGATGCTGGTCAGGGGGTTGGATGGTGCAACCAGTGGCACAAGCGCATCCAGAGCCACGATGCGCGACCGCCCCGGCGCCGTCAGATCGCCCAGTTCGCCCGTGCGGGCCAGAACCGCCTCGGCCGGCGTAACCTCGCGCAGCGACAGGGCAATGTCTGCCTTGTCCGCGATCAGATCGGCAAACCCTTCATCGGAACTGGTCAGGCGAAAGGTGACGCGGGCCACGAGGGCCCCCGTGGCCCGTTCGCGCAGCTCATAGGTAAAGTCATGGCCGCGCGGCGCGTGTCGCTGCACGACAAATCCGTTGCGCGCCGCGAAGGATTCCAGCAACGCCGGGATCAGGACATCGCCCATGGCAGGCGCGCCCGAAAGCGTGAATTCCGTCACATAGGTGGCCAGAACGGGGCAATCCGGCCCCGCGCAATCCACACCGGCGCCGTCCAACGTCAGGACTCCGAATTCGGTATCGACGCGGTAGAATTCACCATCATAGCCCAAAAGATTGCCCGAAATCTCGACCGTACCATCGCGCGAGATCAGGGTGACATCTTCGGCCCACCCTGCAACAGGGTCAGACATAAGAAGCGCGGCGAAAACCGCCGCGCGCTGGATCATCATGAGGGGGCCTGTAAATCTTGAACTCGGATGCGGGCGATCTTCATGGCGCGCCGCAGGATTTTCAATACCTGAATGGCCTGGGTTTCAAAGCAAACGGAATTTTTGCCAGTGGCATGACAGCAAGAACCGAAAAACAGCGGCGGCGGACGTCACTACAGTCACAATACCACAGCCCTTGATACGGGTCAGTCAAACAACCTGCCCGTGACAATGCTTGAACTTCTTGCCGGATCCGCAAGGGCACAAATCGTTGCGCCCGGGATTGCCCCAAGTGGTCGGGTCATCCTCGACAAAACCCATGGCCGAGGCCGGGGCCGGCGCGCCCTGCGCCGCACCACCTTGTGCCGCAGCGGACAATGCCTGTTGCTGAGCCTGCAACTGGGCGATCATCGATTGTTGCTCTTCCGGTGTCAAAGGGCGGATCTGCGACAATTTTTTCGTCACCTCGGCGCGCAGACTGTCCAGCATCCCCTCGAACAGCTGAAACGCCTCGGTCTTGTATTCGTTCAGCGGGTCACGCTGGGCATATCCCCGAAAGCCGACAACCGAGCGCAGATGTTCCAACGTCAGCAGATGGTCGCGCCACTTGCCGTCGATGGTTTGCAGCAACAGCTGTTTTTCAATGTTGCGCATGGTGTCGGGGCCGAATTTTTCGGCCTTTTCCGTCATGAAATCATCGCTAGCCTTGGTGATTCGTTCGCCGATCACCTCATTGTCGACGCCGTCTTCGTCAACCCAACCCATGATCGGCAGGTCGAGACCCAGCTGTTCCAGCGCCGCGACATACAGCCCTTCGCCGTTCCATTGGTCGGCATAGCTTTTCGGCGGGATAAAACTGTCAACCAGATCGTCAATCACCTGATGGCGCATATCCTCGGTGATTTCGTGCAGATCCTTGGCTTCCATGATCTCGCGGCGCTGGCCAAAGATCACCTTGCGCTGGTCGTTCATCACGTCGTCGAATTTCAACAATTGCTTGCGGATGTCGAAGTTGCGCGCCTCGACCTTGGCCTGGGCCTTTTCCAGAGATTTGTTGACCCAGGGGTGAACGATCGCTTCGCCCTCTTTCATGCCCAGTTTGGACAGCACGTTTTCCAGCCGCTCTGACCCGAAGATGCGCATCAGGTCATCTTCCAGCGACAGGAAGAAACTGGATTTTCCCGGGTCGCCCTGACGGCCCGAGCGGCCGCGCAACTGATTGTCGATGCGGCGGGATTCGTGGCGTTCGGTGGCCAGCACGAACAGGCCACCGGCGGCGATCACCTTGGCCTTGTCCTCGGCCACCTCGGCCTCGATCCTGGCGCGCACCGCCTCGGGATCAGCCTCGGAATCGGCGTCCAGCGCCTGAAGGACGCGCATTTCGACGTTGCCGCCCAGTTGGATGTCGGTGCCCCGCCCGGCCATGTTGGTGGCTATGGTCACCGCGCCGAACTTGCCCGCGTCGCCGACGATCTGGGCCTCTTTTTCGTGCTGGCGCGCGTTCAGCACGTTGTGGGGAATGTCCTGCGCTTTCAGCAGGCCCGACAGAAATTCCGACTTTTCGATGGATGTGGTGCCGACCAGAACCGGCTGGCCTTTCTCGCGGGCGTGCTTGATCGCCTCGACGATCGCCTCGTACTTTTCGCGCGCCGTGCGATAGACGGCATCGTGATCGTCTTTCCGGGCAATGGGGCGATTGGTCGGCATTTCCACCACGCCCAATCGATAGATTTCCTGAAATTCGTCGGCTTCGGTGGCTGCCGTGCCGGTCATTCCCGACAATTTATTGTACAGGCGGAAATAGTTCTGGAAGGTAACCGAGGCGAGTGTCACGTTTTCGGGCTGGATGGCCACGTCTTCCTTGGCTTCGATGGCCTGGTGCAAACCATCGGACAAGCGCCGACCGGCCATCATCCGACCGGTGAATTCATCTACCAGAACGACCTCGTCGTCGCGCACGATATAATCCTTGTCGCGGGTAAACAGCTTGTGCGCGCGCAGGCCCTGATTGACATGGTGCACGATGGTCGTGCTTTCGGGGTCATACAACGTCTGACCCTCAGGCAGGATGCCGGCGCCGGTCAGGTGCTGTTCCAGAAATTCGTTCCCGGCGTCGGTATAGGTGACGTTGCGGGTTTTCTCGTCCAGTTTGAAATGTGTCTCGTCCAACAGCGGGATCACCTTGTCGATGGTGCGGTACAGGTCGCTGCGGTCTTGCGAGGGACCGGAAATGATCAGCGGCGTGCGTGCCTCGTCGATCAGGATGCTGTCCACCTCGTCGACGATGGCAAAGTTGTGGCCACGCTGATACATGTCGGACAGTTCCGATTTCATGTTGTCGCGCAGATAATCAAAGCCCAGTTCATTGTTGGTGGCATAGGTCACATCGGCCTTGTAGGCCTGTTTCTTCTCGTCCTCGGGCTGTTGCGGGTACACCGCGCCGCAGGTCAGGCCGAGGTGGGCAAACACCTTGCCCATCCAGTCGGCATCGCGGCGCACGAGGTAATCGTTGACTGTGACGATATGCACGCCCTTGCCGGTCAGCGCATTCAGATAGGCCGGGAAGGTGGCGACCAGCGTCTTGCCCTCACCGGTCTTCATTTCGGCGATATTGCCTTGGTGCAGAAAGATGCCGCCCATCAACTGCACGTCAAAGGCCCGCAGGCCCAAGGCGCGACGCGCCGCCTCGCGGCAGTTGGCGAAGGCTTCGGGCAGCAGATCGTCGAGGCTTTCGCCGGCCAAGGCGCGTTTGGCCAGTGCCTCGGTGCGGTCCTTGATCCCGGCGTCGGTCAGCTTTTCGAACTCGGGTTCCAGCGCGCTGATCTGGTCAACCAGAGGTTTGACCGATTTCACCTTGCGGTCGTTCGGCGTGCCAAAGACCTTCTTCGCAAGTGTTCCAATGCCCAGCATGTTCTCTCCTGACGCCATCGTGTGAGGGGTTCGGCTTGCCCATAGCCGCGCGTCGCCCTAGAAACGGCACCAATACAGCCCCTCACGGCCAAGTTGCGATGTAAGGGGCGGCCAACACAGTGTCAACGTCAAGGCCCGGACAGGGCCGACAGGAAGGACAACCCAATGTCGAAACTTCGCGCAACCACAGCCGCCCTGGCCCTGCTGCTGGCAGGGCCTGCCCTGGCTCAGACCGCCGATACGGTGGTGGCAACGGTCAACGGCACAGACATCACTTTGGGGCACATGATCGTGCTGCAACAGCGTTTGCCCGATCAGTACAAGGAACTGCCCGATCAGGTGCTGTTCGACGGCATTCTGGAACAACTGATTCAGCAGACCGCCCTCGGCTCGCAGGTGGGCGAACTGAACAAGCGCGCACAACTGATCATGGACAACGAACGCCGCGCCCTTCTGGCCGGTGACGTGATCGACCAAAAGGCCAACGGCGCCGTTACGGACGATGCCCTGCAAGCGGCCTATGATGCGGTCTATGCCACCGCCGAGGGCGAAATGGAATATCAGGCCAGCCACATCCTGGTGGAAACCGAGGACGAGGCGAAGGCATTGATCGGGCAACTGAACGGCGGCGCCGATTTCGCCACCCTTGCGCAGGAAAAATCCACCGGTCCATCAGGGCCGAACGGCGGTGCCTTGGGGTGGTTCGGGCCGGGCATGATGGTGCCCGAATTCGAACAGGCGGTCATGGCGCTGAAGGTGGGGGAAATCTCGCCGCCGGTGCAAACGCAATTCGGCTGGCACGTTCTGATCCTGACCGACAGCCGCCCAAAGGCCGCCCCGTCTCTGGACGACGTGCGTGAGGAACTGTCTGATGGCATTCGCCAGCAAGCCGTGGAAGAGATGGTCAGACAGGCCACCGAAACCGCCAAAATTACCCGCCCGGACTCTGGCACCATCGACGCCGCCATGTTGCGCAATGCGGATCTGCTGACACAATAACATCATCCTTCTGATCGGGAACACGGACCATGGCCAAAAAGAAAGACGACAAAGCCACCAAAAAAGCGGCAAAGACCAAAGTGGCCGACAAGAAGGCCAAGACGGGCAAGACCCTGAAAAAGGCCGCAGCCAAGCCTGCTAACCCCGTGTCGCCCCTCGCCCCTGTGGGGGGCTTTCCCGATCTGCCGGTGATTCGCGGCGCGGCTTTTGCCGCCGTCGCCGCCGGCGTGAAATACCAGGGCCGCAACGACGTGATGCTGGCCACGCTGACCCCAGGCAGCGCCGTGGCGGGCGTTTTTACCCGGTCTTCGACGCGGGCGGCGCCGGTGCTGGATTGTCAGGCCAAGATCGGTGGTGATGCCACGGCAGGTGCCGCGATCATCGTGAACTCGGGCAACTCCAACGCCTTCACCGGCGCGGCAGGCCAGCAATCTGTGGCACGCGTCACCGGCGGTGTGGCTGACCTGTTGAACCTGCCGGTGGCGCGGGTGTTTTCGTCCTCCACCGGGGTCATCGGCCAGCCCCTGCCCGATGACCGGATCACCGCAAAACTGTCCGATCTGCGCGATGGTCTTTCGGAAACCGCGATTGCAGACGCGGCAGTGGCGATCATGACCACCGACACCTTTCCCAAAGGCGCCATGGCCACATTCGACCTGGACGGCGTAACGGTGAACATCGCAGGCATCGCCAAGGGATCGGGCATGATCGCGCCCGATATGGCAACGATGCTGGTCTATATCTTTACCGATGTCGCCATCAGCCAGCCGTTGTTGCAACGCATGGTCAGCCGCCTGAACGAAGACACCTTCAATGCCATCACTGTTGACAGTGACACATCGACATCGGACACCCTGTTGATCGGGGCGACCGGGGCGGCGGGCAATGCGCCGATCACCCGTGGCAACACGAAAGAAGCCAAGGCGTTTCAGGCGGCCTTGTGCGGTGTCATGCTGGATCTGGCACATCAGGTGGTGCGCGACGGCGAGGGCGCCACGAAATTTGTCGAGGTTAAGATCACCGGCGCCGACAGCGATCAGGACGCCCGCGCGGTGGCCTTGGCGATCGCCAACTCACCCTTGGTGAAAACCGCCATCGCCGGGCAAGACCCGAACTGGGGCCGCATTGTCATGGCTGTCGGAAAATCGGGGGCAAAGGCAGACCGTGACCGCCTGACGATCCACCTCGGCGATATTCTGGTGGCCGAAAACGGTTGGGTTGCGCCTGAATATACCGAACAGGTCGGTTCAGATTACATGAAACAACAGAATTTGGCGATCAACGTCGATCTGGGCCTGGGCAGCGGAAAATCGACGGTTTGGACCTGCGATCTGACCCATCAATATATCACGATCAACGCCGATTATCGGTCGTGAAAATTGTTCTGGTTTCTGCCGTCGCGTTGATCGACGTCGACGGCAGAGTACTTTTGGCGCGGCGGCCCGAGGGCAAATCCATGGCGGGACTCTGGGAATTTCCGGGTGGCAAGATAGAACCCGACGAAACCCCCGAGGCGGCGCTGATTCGCGAATTGCAGGAGGAACTGGGCATCGACACATGGTCCAGCTGCCTCGCGCCGCTGACCTTTGCCAGTCATGCCTATGACGATTTCCACCTGTTGATGCCATTGTTTGCCTGCCGAAAATGGGCCGGGACGCCGGTTTCGCGTGAAAATCAAACCTTGAAATGGGTGCGTCCTCAAGCACTGCGCGACTATCCGATGCCACCCGCAGACGTGCCCCTGATCGCAGTACTGCGTGACTGGCTGTGACGTGCCCCGCCTAGAAGATTTGTCACAATTTCGTCACACCCCTGCCGAAGTTTACACATTGTTCATTATTTGGGCGCATTTCTGCGTGATCTGACAAATTCTGATGTAGTCAGCAATTTTTTTGACGGTATCCTCTTAGGGCGAACAGGGAGATGAAGCTATGGTCAAGACAATCACAATCGGAAGCTATGTGTCGGTTCAAGGGGTTCTGTTGCGGTCACTGGCTGACGGTCGCGCCGTCGTCCAAGTTGGCGTAAACGAATACACCGGGCGCCTCGTTCAGGACACGACAACAGACTGAACCTGCAGAAAACACAAGAAACTCTCACGAAATAGAAAAAGGACAGTCACTTGGGACTGTCCTTTTTTTGCGGTAAACAACGCTGATCAGTTGAGGTTTCGCTCAATCTCTTCCCGGGTGAAAATCTCGATCACATCCTTTGGCCGCACATCGTCATAGTTCTCAAAGGCCATGCCGCATTCTTGGCCCGAATGTACTTCAGCCACTTCATCCTTGAAGCGCTTCAGCGTTTTCAGCGTGCCTTCGTGAATCACGGTATGATCACGCAGCAACCGCACACCGGCGCTGCGCCGCGCCACGCCCTCGGTAACCAGACACCCGGCCACCTTGCCGACGTTCGACACCTTGAACACTTCGCGGACTTCGGCATAGCCGATGAAGGTTTCACGCACCTCTGCCGACAACAGACCGCTGGCCGCCGCTTTCACATCATCCACCAGGTCGTAGATGACCGAGTAATAGCGGATCTCGACACCCTTCTGGTTGGCGGTGTTGCGCGCACTGGCATTGGCCCGCACATTGAAGCCGATGATCGGCGCACCGCTGGCCTCGGCAAGGCCGACGTCTGTCTCGGTGATCGCGCCGACGCCCGAATGCAGGACGCGCACACGCACCTCGTCGTTGCCGATCTTTTCCATCGCCTGAACGATCGCCTCGGCGCTGCCTTGTACATCCGCCTTGATGAGGATGGGCAGTTCGGCAACGGTCTGATCCGCCTTGGCCTTGGCCATCATCTGTTCGAGCGTCGTTGCCGCACCCACGGCGGCGCGTTTTTCTTTCGCCGCCTTTTCACGGTATTCCGCGATTTCGCGCGCTTGGGCCTCGGTGTCGACGACGTTCAGAACATCGCCCGCCTCGGGTGTGCCATTCAGGCCCAATACCTCGACAGGCTCGGAAGGACCGGCCTCGTCGACGCGCTCGCCCTTGTCGTTGACCAGGGCACGAACTTTGCCCCATTGTTCACCAACGACAAAGATGTCACCGCGCCGTAGAGTGCCGTTTTGCACCAGAACCGTGGCCACGGGGCCGCGGCCCACGTCGAGCTGGGCCTCGATCACGGCCCCCATGGCCGCACGTTTTGGGTTGGCCTTGAGGTCAAGCAGTTCAGCCTGAAGGCTGATGGCTTCCAGCAGATTGTCCAGACCTTGGCCGGTGATGGCCGAAACCTCGACATCCAGAACGTCGCCCGACATCGCCTCAACCACCACTTCGTGGTTCAGAAGGTCGGTCCGCACCTTGGTCGGGTTTGCGGCAGGACGGTCAATCTTGTTGATTGCCACGATCATCGGCACCTTGGCGGCCTTGGCATGGTGAATCGCCTCGATCGTCTGAGGCATCACGGCATCATCGGCCGCAACCACCAAAACCACAATATCGGTCACCTGAGCCCCACGGGCCCGCATCGAAGTGAAGGCCGCGTGGCCAGGTGTGTCAAGGAACGTCAGATGTGCACCTTTGTCGGTGACCACCTGATAGGCACCGATGTGCTGGGTGATACCACCCGCCTCGCCCGCGACAACCTTGGATTTGCGGATCGCATCCAACAGAGACGTCTTGCCGTGGTCGACATGGCCCATCACGGTGATGATCGGCGCCCGCGGTTGCAGATCGTCAGGTGCATCCTGAACCATGTCAATCACTTGCTCAACGTCGGCATCGGAAACGCGGACCACCTTGTGACCGAATTCCTCGATCACCAGTTCCGCAGTATCAGCGTCAATTGTCTGATTCTGCGTCGCCATGACGCCCTCTTTCATCAGCATCTTGACGACGTCTGCGACACGTTCGGCCATGCGATTGGCCAGTTCCTGCACCGTAATCGCCGGGGGCAGGTTGACGTTGCGCACAACCTTTTCACGGTCGATGTTCTGACCCATGGCTTTTTGGCGCGCACGCTCCTGCTTGCGCTTCATCTGCGCCATGGAACGTTGCCGGCCACCTTCGCCACCGGTCAAAGCCTGGTTCAGCGTCAGCTTGCCGGCGCGGCGCGAATCATCGCGGCCTTTGGTTGGCTTGGCTGTGCGGTCGGCGTCACGGTCATCGACCTTGCGCGCGGTGGTTGTGGCGCCTTTGTTGCGGCCCGTATCCGCAGCCTTGGCTTCCAGATCGGCGGGAGTCGCGGCGGGCGCGGCGGCGGGGGCCGGCGCGGCGGCTTTCGCCTTGGCGGCGGCTTCGGCCTTCAGGCGCTGGGCGTCTTCCTCGGCTTTGGCCTTGGCCAATTCCTCGATTTCGCGCTGCTCGGCCTCTTTCGCCTCGATTTCGGCGCGGCGCCTTTCACGTTCTTCCGAACGTGCCTTTTCCTCGGCCTCACGGGCCGCAGCCTCTTCGCTTTCGCGGGCGCGGGCGGCGGCAAGCGCCTTCATCCGGCGTTCGAGTTCCGCGTCCGAAATGCCCGCAGGCCGCTTGGACGGATCACCGCCCGCCGCACGACCGGTGCCACCGGCCGGCTTGTCAGCCGTTGGTTTGGGTACAACTACCCGCTTGCGCTTGGTCTCGACCACGACACTCTTGGTCCGACCATGGCTGAAGCTTTGCTTCACCTGTCCGGATCGGGGTCCGCCCCGAAGGCCGAGTGTTTTCTTGCCGTCACTATCGCTCATGTGGTCTTACTTACCTTTCCGATGGTGTCTCCACCGACTTCTTCGCGCACGCCTGAAAGCCGAACGGCGTCCTCCCTGAACCTGTCAGTGAGTCCCCCTGCCGCAAGCGCCGCATGTATCACATGTTCCCGACCGAATGCCAAACCCAATTCTGGCGCAGTCAGAATCTCGAAAAACGATCCCCGCCCGCCGGGTGGCCGCAGCTTGGATTTGCCGCGGGCCGAACCATCCGATGCCTGAATCAGGATGGCTGCCTTTTCCTGGTCCAGCCACCCCTTTACCTTCTCATATCCGGCGATGGCCTTGCCCGCCTTGCGCGCCATGGCCAACCGATCGGTCACACGGCGCAACAAGGCCGCCTCGACATCCGCCACAAGGGTGGGCGGCACCTTCACCTGCTGTTTCGCGCCACGCGAAAACAATTTCTTCTTCACCGCCAACTCCAGCGCCGCGCGCTCGGCCGACACCCATATCCCGCGCCCCGGCAACTTTTCCGCAAGGTCGGGATAAATCGTGTCATCCGGCCCCACCACAAAGCGGATCAATCCCCGCTTTGGATTCACCTCGCCTGTCGCAATACACTTGCGCTCGGGGTCGGTATAGTCAGGTTCGCGGCCACCGCGGGTCATGGCTATCAGCCCTTACCCTTGGGTCTCGTCAGCGTTGTCATCTTCGCCGGCAAGATCGGCTGGATCGACCCAGCCCAGTTGAATCCGGGCCGTCATCACCATATTCTGCGCCTCTTCGAGAGAAAGGTCAAACTTCTCAAGCACACCGTCATCCTTGACGCGCGCCCCGTCGACGGTTGTCCAGCCTCCGGCCAGTTCCCAGTCGGCGCAGGTTGCGAAATCTTCCAGCGTCTTCACACCATCCGCAGCCAAGGCCTCCAACATCTGGGGGGTCAAACCTTCAAAATCAATGAGGCTCTGCTCAACACCCATGGCACGAGCCGCTTCCAGCGCCTTTCGGTTCTGTTCGTCAAGGTAATCCTTTGCGCGCGCCTGAAGCTCGGCGGCTGTGCTGTCATCCACGCCGTCAATCACCAACAGCTCGTCAGCTTCGACATAGGCCACTTCTTCGAGGTTGGTAAACCCTTCAGACACCAGAAGCTGGGCAAAGAATTCATCCAGGTCCAGCGTGTCCATGAACAGCTTGGTGCGTTCTTCAAACTCGGCCTGGCGGCGTTTTGATTCTTCTTCCTCGGTCATGATGTCGATGTCCAGCCCGGTCAGCTGCGACGCAAGGCGCACATTCTGACCGCGCCGACCAATCGCCAGGCTCAGTTGTTCGTCGGGCACCACCACTTCGATCCGGCCGGTTTCTTCATCCAGCACCACCTTGGACACTTCCGCCGGTTGCAACGCATTGACCAGGAAGGTCGGCATGTCCTCGTTCCACGGGATGATGTCGATCTTCTCGCCCTGAAGCTCGTTCACCACGGCCTGCACCCGGCTGCCGCGCATCCCGACGCAGGCGCCTACGGGATCAATGCTGCTGTCATAGGAAATCACAGCGATCTTGGCGCGCGAACCGGGGTCGCGGGCAACCGCCTTGATCTCGATGATGCCCTCATAGATTTCCGGCACTTCCATCTTGAACAGCTCAGCCATGAACTGTGGATCGGTGCGCGACAGGAAAATCTGCGGCCCACGCACTTCGCGGCGCACGTCCTTGATATAACACCGCACCCGGTCATTCGGGCGATAGCTTTCGCGCCCGATCTTGTCGTTGCGGCGCAGAATCCCTTCACCACGACCGATGTCGACGATGATATTGCCGTATTCCTCGCGCTTGACGACACCGTTGATGATGCTGCCTGCACGGTCTTTGAATTCTTCGTACTGGCGATCACGCTCGGCCTCGCGCACCTTTTGCAAGATCACCTGCTTGGCCGATTGCGCGGCGATGCGGCCCATTTCGACCGGCGGCACCTCGTCCTTGATTTCGTCGCCCACCTTGGGGTCGGCCAGAAACTGTTTGGCATCCTTGACGGTGAGTTCGGACTGATAATTTTCGACGGCGTCATCTTCGACCACGGTGCGCACCCGGGTGAACGCGGCGCGGCCCGTCTTGCGATCAATATGGACACGGATGTCCATTTCGCTGCCGTACCGGGACTTGGCGGCGCGGGCGAGGGATTCTTCCATGGCCTCGACCACAAGATTGGGATCGATCATCTTTTCGCGTGCCACCGCTTCGGCGGTTTGCAAAAGCTCAAGCTGGTTGGCAGAGGTGATCGCCATGGCTCAGTTCTCCCTTGGGGCCGGTGTGGCCGTGTCATCGTCTTCGTCGTCCAGAACGGTTTCCACCGCATCGAACTGGGTTTCGTCGATCTGCCCGGCATCCTTGCGGGACCGCAGGACATCACGGATCAGATCCTCGGTCAGAATCAGCTTTGCATCCGACAACCAGTCAAAATTCAGCCCGATGGTGCCCTCTTCGATTTCGATCAGCACATCGTCACCGTCGATTCCGGCAAGGATGCCCTTGAACCGGCGGCGCCCGTCAATCAACTCGGTCGTTTCGATCCGTGCCTCGTATCCCTGCCAGACATCGAAATCCTTCAGGCGTGTCAATGGCCGGTCGATACCGGGACTGGACACTTCAAGAGTGTAAGCCTCTTCGATCGGGTCTTCGACATCCAGATGGGCCGAGACAGCGGTGGAAATGGTGCCGCAGTCGTCCACCTCAATTCCGCCATCGGGTTTGTCGGCCATGATCTGCACCGTGGGTGTCTTGCCGCCCATATACCGCACGCGCACAAGTTCAAAGCCCAGCCCCTCGATCACCGGAGTGATGATTTCGGCCAGGCGGCGGTCAATGGTGGCTTTTGCGATCATGTCGGACATGGCAGACCTGTATTTCCAAGGATCAGGCATAAAAAAACGGGCGCGCGGCCCGTGAAACTTTCCGGTGGAAGCTTCGGGTTTGGACCCCGATGCGCCGCTGATGGACCGTAGTTAGGGACATATCCCGAAAAACGCAAGGGGCATCGCACAGAATGGCAGGAAATCCACCTTACGTTAAGGGATTGGCGCAATAGTGGTGCGGTCACATACTTGCAGGATCACCGTGCCCAGCGCTTCGTTTCTTGATTCTCTGGTTCGCCAGATCGACATGTCCCATCGCGATTTGACCATGCGGTTGGTGTCGGTCACCGCGTCTTTTGCCTTTGGTACAGTCATCGTCGATCCGCACCTGATGTTCCTGCTCTATCTTCTGTATGCGACAAGTGAAATCATCGGTGCCGCATCGATTCTTCACCTCAAGCGCGGCTTTTCACGGGTCTGGTACGCGGTACAGTTCCTGTCCTGCGCGATTGGCAGCGCCGCATTGATGGTTGTTCCCGTAATGGCATGGTCCCACCATAGCGGCGCAGCAGCCGTGTTTGCCTTCGCTGTGTTCTTTGGTTCGATCATGCATGTGATCGTCGTGCGATCATATCATCTGCCGCTGACCCTCGCGATCATCCTGCCCATCATGGTTGCCGGATTGATCATCGCACAGCAGGAAATGAACGATGAAACCGACCCCGCAATCTATCTGTCTGCTATGGGTGCGTTTCTGGTGCTGTGTTTCTATGTCACCCGCGGCATATTTGAAATGCACAGGATGCGGCAATCCCTGGTTGCCGCGCGCAACACCGCCGAAGAGGCAAGCCGCGCCAAAAGCCGTTTTGTTGCCTCGATGAGCCATGAAATCCGCACCCCCCTGAACGGAATCCTCGGGGTGGCGCAACTGGCCGTCGAAGATGCGCAAACCGCCCGCGAAAAGGACCGCGCCGAGGTGCTGTACAGTTCTGCCCTCACCCTGCGCGCGCTGGTCGACGATGTGCTGGACCACGCCAAGATCGAAGCTGGCAAGATGCAGATAAAACCCGGCCCAACCGATATTCGGCAACTGGTGCACACCGTTACGCGGCTTTTTGCCGATCTCGCCCGGGCCAAGGGTCTGGAGCAGCAGGTCAAGATTGACCCGGACATTCCGCCGCTTTTGTTGATGGACGGTCTGCGCGTGCGGCAGATCGTATCGAATCTGATGTCGAACGCGATCAAGTTCACCGACGCAGGGCGGATTTGTCTGCATCTGTTCCGGTATAACACCCCGTCAGGTGACCATATCTGTTTCGAGGTGAAAGACACCGGACAGGGCATGACACTAGCAGATCAGGCGCAGCTGTTCAGGTCGTTTTCTCAGGTCGATACCAACACCGAAAGGGCAGCGGGGGGCACCGGCCTTGGCCTGGTCATTTCACGCGGGCTGGCCCAGATGATGAATGGGGATCTGACCGTGCAATCCAAGGTCGGGCATGGCACCAAATTCTGCTTTGCAATGCCGTTGGTCCTGCCCGATCCACTGACGGCACAGGCCATGCCCGGCCCCGCCCCGGACCAGATCAACGCCCTCGCGGCGCTCAGCCTGACAGCGCAGCGGGTGCTTCTGGTCGATGACAATCGCGCCAACCGCATGATCGCACGGGCCTTCCTCGAAAAGGCCCAGATGCATGTCACCGAAGCCGACAGTGGCGCCAGCGCCTTGGCCTTCCTGCGGACCAAAGACTGTGATCTGGTCCTTCTGGACATGCATATGCCCGATCTCAGCGGCCTTGAAACCCTGGAACAGTTGCGCACCTTGCCATTGCCTGCTGGAAATGTACCGGTTATCGCGCTGACTGCCGACGCAGCCGCAGAAGACCGCGAATTCTATCTTTCTTCCGGGTTGGACGGCTATCTGTCAAAGCCGCTGAGCAAAACCGACATGTTTCACGAAATCGCACGTGTCTTGCGTCGGCACGCGGTTGCTGAACTGGCGGCAGAATGAAAAACGCCCCGCCAAGAAAAGGCAGGGCGTTTTCGTGACAGGCCGGGTGGCTCGCTCAGGCGAACCACCACCGTTCAACGATGCGCGATCCGTCCATCTGGTAATTGTTCCCGATGTTTTCGCCGTGGGCCAACGCGGTCGATGCTGCATCGACATAGTTGGCGTACATCGGAATAACGCTGCTGCCGCGTTCCGACAGGATCTGCTGCATTTCATGATAGATCGTCCGCCGCCTCGCCGAATCCAACTCCTTGCGGCCCATCAGCATCAACTCGTTGAACCGCGCGTCTTCCCAATGGCTTTCGTTCCAAGGGGCGCCGGATTCATAGGCGGTGGCGAACATCCAGTCTTCGGTCGCACGGCCCGAGTAATAGGACGCGCACCATGGTTTTTTCAGCCAGACATTCGACCAATAACCATCCGCCGGTTCCCGCACGACGTTGATGTTAATGCCCGCCCCCTTGGCCGACGCCTGATACAACTGGGCTGCGTCCACCGCACCATTGAAGGCGGCATTGGACACATGCAGATCAACCATCAGATTGTCACGCCCCGCCTGTTTCAGGTGAAACTTTGCCTTGTCGAGATCCATCTCGATCTGCGGCAGGTCGTCTGCATAATACTGGTTTGCCGGGCCGATCGGGTGGTCGTTGCCTACACGCCCGTGCCCTTGCAGAATTTTATCAACCAGTTCCTGGCGGTCGACCGACCATTTCAGCGCCAGACGCACATCCAGGTTGTCGAACGGCGGCACATCCATCAACATCGGAAATGTGTTGTGCTGGTTACCGGTTACCTCAAAGATCATTGTCTTGGGGTTGGCGCGCAACAAAGGCTCGGTCTTGAAATCGATCCGGTTGATCACATCCACCTGATTGGTCAGCAGAGCTGTCGTGCGGGCCGATGAATCATTGATTGCGATAATTTCAATCTCGTCGAACCAACCGGCGCGACCATCCTTGTAATGACCCGCCACACGCTTGCCTACGAACCGCACGCCAGGATCGAAACTGACCACCTCGTACAGGCCGGTGCCGATGCCCTTGGCGATGGCCTCTTCGATTTGGCCCGCAGGATACATGAGGATGTGATAATCCGACATCAGGAAAGGGAAATCGGCATTGCCAGCGTTCAGCGTAATCTGCACCTGATGCGTGCCCAGCTTTTTCATCTCTGTGACCGCAGAAACGATCGGCTGCGCCGCCGATTTCGCACCTTCGGCCACATGCATGTTCAACGATGCGATCACGTCATCGGCGCCGAACGCCTTGCCATTGTGAAATGTGACGCCTTGGCGCAGGGTGAATGTCCAGGTTTTTGCGTCTGGGCTGGCCTCCCAACTTTCAGCGAGTTCGCCGATCAACTCACCGCTGGCCGACACTTCGGTCAGGCAATCAAACACCGCACCCTGTCCACAGTTGACCATGAAGGCGTCGGAATGGGTGCGCCCATCCCAGCTGTCGCTGGTGTTGGCCCCGTTCAGCCCCACCCGCAGGCGACCGCCCTTTTTTGCCTGGGCCAGAACCGGCAGGCCGGTGGCGGCCAGCACACCGGCGGCAGCCCCGCTGCGCAGTAACCCACGTCGTGAAATCCGTGTCATGTCAATCTCCCTGTATTGCTTCGTCTCACGGGCTGGCCCCGCGGTCTTGGCACCCCATCATAGGGCGATTATGTCACATTTTGCCAACAGCGGCGTCACCGATGTTATCAACACCACGTTCTTCCAGCAGACAGGTCAGCCAATCCGGGTCCATTTCGGGCACCGAGGACAGCAGCAGATCCGTATAGGGGTGGTGCGGCGGCGCGAACATCTGTTCCTTGCCGCCCTGTTCCACCACGCGCCCGTCCTTCATCACCACCATCTCATCCGCGATGGCACGCACCGTCGCCAGATCATGGGTGATGACCATATAGGTCAGCCCCAACTCATCCTGAAGGCGCGCCAGCAATTTCAGAATGCCCTCGGCGACAAGTTGATCCAGCGCGCTGGTCACTTCGTCGCAGATGATGAATTGCGGTTCGGCGGCCAGCGCACGAGCGATACCGATGCGCTGTTTCTGGCCACCCGACAATTCAGATGGCAAACGGTCAAAATATATTTTCGGCTCAAGCTCGATCAAATTCAACAGGTCTTCGACCCGCGCCCGCCGTTTCGCGCCTTTCAGCCCCAGATAGAATTCGACCGGGCGGCCTATGATCTGGCCAATCGTCTTGCGCGGGTTCAGGGCGGTGTCGGCCATCTGATAGATCATCTGGATCTGGCGCAGCTGGTCCTTGCTGCGCTTGCGATAATCTGCCGGCAGTGCCGTTCCCATGAATTCAATTGCGCCCGATTTCGGCGGCAACAGCCCGGTGATACAGCGCGCCACGGTCGATTTGCCCGATCCACTTTCGCCCACCACGGCCACGGTGCGCCCGGCGTACATATCGAAACTGATATCGTGCAGCACCGTCGTCGCGGCATAGGCCGCCGTGATACCGCGCACCGACACCACCGGCGTGGCATCGGCGGGAATCGCAGGTTTGGCGGGCCGCTGAAAACGGCGCACCGCCCACAGCGATTTGGTGTATTCCTCGGTCGGCGCCGACAGCATGGTGCGGGTGTCAGCCTCTTCCACCTCGTCACCCTGCAACAGAACCTTGATCCGGTCGGCCATCTGCGCCACGACAGCCAGATCATGGGTGATATAGACTGCGGCGGTGTCGAATTGTTGCACGATGTCGCGGATCGCCGCCAGAACCTCAATCTGGGTGGTCACGTCCAGCGCGGTTGTGGGTTCGTCAAAGATGATAAGATCGGGCCGGCACGACATGGCCATGGCCGTCATCGCCCGCTGCAACTGGCCACCGCTGACCTGATGGGGATAACGAAAACCGATGTCATCGGCGTTGGGCAGGCGCAGCTTGCGATACAGCTCGATCCCGTCGGCCTCGGATTCGGCTCGGCTCATCACTCCGTGCTGAACCGGGCCTTCGGTATGCTGGTCGATGAGTCGATGGGCGGGGTTGAAACTGGCCGCCGCTGATTGCGCCACATAGGCGATCCGCTTGCCCAGCAGCGCGCGCTTCACGGCCGCCGAGGCATTGACCAGCTCGATCCCGTCAAATTCGACTGATCCTGCCGAGATGCGGCAGCCATCGCGCGTAAACCCCATGGCAGCCAGCCCAAGAGTGGATTTTCCGGCGCCTGATTCACCAATCAGACCCAATACGTCGCCCCGGTTCAGATCCAGGTCGATGCCATTGATGATCGGGGTCCAGGTTTCGTCTGACCGTCCCTCGATCTTCAGCCCGCGGATTTTCAATAGGGGCTGCGTCATTCCTTCAACCCCGAGGATTTTTGCAACATCCAGTCAACCACGAAATTCACCGCCACCGTCAACAGCGCAATCGCCCCCGCCGCCATCAGCGGCAGCGCGGCGGTCAGCGGTGAAAACGCCGCAAAGTTGATGAATTGCGACAGGTCGCGCACCATGGTGCCCCAGTCCGCCAAAGGCGGTTGGATGCCCACCCCAAGAAACGACAGCGACGCGATGGTCAGGAACACGAAACAGAACCGCAGCCCGAATTCGGCCAGCAAGGGTGCCATGGCATTTGGCAGAATTTCCTTGAAGATCAGATACAACAGCCCTTCACCGCGCAGCTTGGCCGCTTCGATATAATCCATCACCACGATATTGCCGCCCACCGCCCGCGCCAGACGATAGACACGGGTCGAATCGATCACCGCGATGATCAGAATCATGTACACGGTCAAAAGCTGTTGCTGTGATCCGGCCCAGGCGCTGGCAATCGTCATCAACAGCAACGCAAAGATCAGCGACGGAATCGCCATCAGCACATCCACCATCCGGCTCAGAAGCTGGTCAAGCCATCCGCCGAGGGTGGCCGCCAAAAACCCCAGCGTGCCGCCCAGCAAAAACGCGATAACCGTGGTGGCAAAGGCGATGCCCACCGTGTTCTGCGCGCCATAGATCAGGCGACTCAGCAGGTCGCGCCCGATCTGGTCGGTGCCCAGAGGGAACGCCGGATCACCGCCCATCGCCACATTGCCGCCCGGCAACAGGTTGACCTGTGCGAACACCTCTTCCTGGCCATGTGGCGCGATGGCCCCAGCAAAGATTGCCAGAATGGCATAGATCAAAACGATCATGATGCCGAAACTTGCGGTCAGCGGCATCTGCCGAAACAACCGTCGGGTGCTGTTCGGCCCCAGATGACGGCCCAGCAGGCGAAACAGAAATGCCGCGATGGCAAAGCCGATGAACCCCTGAACCGCCCAGCGAAAAAAAACCGCCGCCTCGACGAAAAAAAACAGCCAGACCCCCAGCCCCACCGACGCCAAGGCCAACATATAACCAAAGGCGGTGGCAATTTCCATGTCGCGGAACACTGTCCCGCCGGTCAACCGTCCGATGAATCGAAACACCCAGCCCGCGCCAATCAATGCGGCAACACATCCGACGATCCACACCAGCATCGTCATTTCGGATGCCGCAACCGGGGATTGGACAGGATCGACAGAATATCGGCCGAAAAATTCAACAGGATATACGCCGCTGCAAAAATCAGGCAGCACGCCTGTACCATCGGAATATCGCGGATCTTCACCGCATCCACGAACAACTGGCCGATACCGGGATACACAAACACCACCTCAACCACCACAACCCCGGTGATCAGATAGGCGAGGTTCAGCGCGATCACATTGATGATCGGGGCCAGGGCATTGGGCAACGCATGATGCACGATCACCCGCAGCGGCGACAGCCCCTTCAGCCGGGCCATTTCGATATAGGGGCTGGCCAGCAGATTGATGATCGCCGCCCGGGTCATCCGCATCATATGCGCTGTCACGACCAATGTCAGGGTCAGCGCCGGCAGCAGCGTCCGCTCCACCCTCTGGCCCAGCGTCATGTCGGAATAGATATTCGACAGTGAGGGCAACAGCGGGTTCAGCACCGCCAGAAACAAGATCAACACATAGGCCAAAAAGAATTCAGGGCTCGAGATCGACGACAGTGTGAAAATATTGGCCACCCGGTCAAAGGCGGAATTGCGATACAGCGCCGCCAGAATCCCGAGAACCAGCGACACAGGCACCGCAATGGCCGCCGTTACACCGGCCAGAAACATCGTGTTGGCAAACCGCGGCGCAATCTGGGCCGCCACGGTGGTGGCACCGGATTCGGTTCCGGTGAAGTTGGCGAAATTGGCCTGTGCAAAACTTGACCCCAGATCGCCCTGCAATGCCCTGCCCAGCCACTGGAAATATCGGATAACCGGCGGTTGGTCCAATCCCAGATCACGCCGAATCGCCTCGACCGCCTCTGGCGTTGCACCCTGACCCAGGATCGCCTGGGCAAAATCACCGGGCAACATGTTGACCGCAATAAAGATCACGATGGACACGACGAACAGCGTCAACAGACCCAAAACCAGCCGTTGCAGCACGATGCGTGTGACAGAAACCAATGGGCAACCCCCTGCGGTTTGTTGACCGGCAGGTTAATTAACCGCAGGGCCGTCTGTAAACCCATGATGTCGGGTCAAATCAAGCAATCGCGCCTACAAGGATGGGCGCAAGCCGTTCATCGTCTGCACAAGGGCCCGGCTGATTCCCGGTTCTGACAGGGCGTGCCCCGCCCTCGGCACCATTATCAACTGCGATCCGGGCCAGGCCTTGTGCAGCTTGTGGGCCGAAACCGGCGGGCAAATCATGTCGTACCGCCCCTGCACGATGGTGCCCGGCACATTTTTCAGCCGCCCCATGTCGTCCAGGATTTGCCCGTCACGAACCAGAAACCCGGCATGGGTGAAATAGTGGTTCTCCAGCCGTGCAAAAGCGCGGGCATATTCCGCCGGGCTTTCACCGCCGGGGCCGTCATTCTCGATGCTGGCCAAGGTGTTTTCCCAGGCTGCCCAGGCCCGCGCGAACCGCGTTTCCACCATCATGTCACCGGAAAACAGCCGCCGGTGATAGGCGCCGATCAAATCATGCCGCTCGTCCAAAGGCACCGGATCGGTGAATCGGGACCAGACATCGGGCCAGAACTGCCCCGCCCCCCCGCCATAGAACCAGCTCAGCTCGGCCTGTGTCATCAGGAACACACCGCGCAGCACCAGATGTGCCACCTGCGCCGGATGCGCCTGAGCATAGATCAGCGCCAGCGTCGCCCCCCAGCTGCCGCCGAACACGATCCATCTGTCAATCGAAAGGGCGCGTCGAATCCGCTCGATATCCGCCACCAGATGCCATGTGGTGTTCGCCTCGACGCTGGCATGGGGGCGCGAACGGCCACAGCCGCGCTGATCGAACAGGATTATCCGATATACCGACGGGTCGAAATAGCGACGCATCGATGGCGAACATCCCCCGCCCGGCCCACCGTGCAGCACCACCACAGGCACCCCATCGCGCCGGCCGCATTGCTCGACGTAAATCCGATGCCCGTCGCCCACGTCCAGCATCCGCTGATCGAACGGATCGACCGGCGGATAAAGATAACTGCTTGCGCTTTTTTGACCCGAGACCTTGTCCATGTCAGACCTATATATCGCAATAAGCCGCCCTGCCACGGGCCTGCATGGAAAAAGTATCATATCAATGACCCAATCCGCACCGCACTCTACGATAGACGCCGGCGAAATTGCCAAATTCGAGGCTATGGCCACCGAATGGTGGGATCCCGAGGGCAAGTTCAAACCGCTGCACATGCTGAATCCCTGCCGACTGGATTACATCACCGCGCAGATCGCATCCGAATTTGACCGTGACCTGAAATCGCCTCTGCCTTTCAACGGGCTGCGCATCCTCGACATCGGCTGCGGCGGCGGCCTGTTGTCCGAACCGATGGCGCGTCTTGGGGCCGATGTGGTTGGGGCAGATGCTGCCCCGCGCAACATACCTGTGGCGCAGATCCACGCCGAACAATCGGGCCTCACCATCGACTATCGCCACACCACGGCCGAAGATATGGCCGCAGCGGGCGAACAGTTTGACGTCCTCCTGAACATGGAGGTGGTCGAGCATGTGGCCGATCCGCTGTCTTATCTCACGGCCTGCCGACAGCTGCTGAAACCTGGTGGCCTGATGACCTGCTCCACCCTGAACCGCACGCCGAAAAGTTTCGCCATGGCGATTGTCGGGGCAGAATGGGTCATGCGCTGGCTGCCCAAGGGCACCCACGAATGGGCCAAGTTCATTACCCCCGATGAATTATACGATCTGCTGCGCCAGGCGGGAATGACACCGGTGGACAAAACGGGCTTTGTTTTCAATCCAATCGGCTGGACATGGCGCCTGTCCGACCGTGACCTCGGCTGCAACTACGTCACCACCAGCGTGAAACCGGCCTGATCTCTTTCTTGCCGTAAATACCTCCGCCGGAGGCATTATTCGCCGCGCAGCGGCCTGTCTCGCCGCCGCATGACCGCCCGGTCGGGGGCGAGGGCGGGCAGTCACCCCGCCAGCATCGGATCAAGCTTGCCCGCCCGATCCAGCGCGTTCAAATCATCGTAACCGCCCACATGATTGCCGTCGATAAAGATTTGCGGCACGGTACGGCGCCCGTTGGCGCGGCGCATCATCACCTGTTTCTGCGCCGCATCTCGCGACACATCGGTTTCGACAAACCCCACACCCTTTTGTGTCAGCAGCCGCTTGGCCGCGTGGCAATAGCCACAACTGGGGGACGTGTAAATTTCAACATTGGCCATCCTGCGCTCCTGTACATCGTTTCAACAGCCAACTTAGGTGTCCTTGGCGACGCGCGCCAGTGTCACAATATCCACGGCGATCGCGCCTCCTGCGAAGCAGGCCTCGGCACAGGCCGCCAGGGTGGCGCCGGTGGTCATCACATCATCCACCAGAATAACATCGCGCCCCGCCAGAAGCGCGCCGTATTTCGGATGGGGCTTTATTGCGGCGCTGACATTGGCGAACCGCTGTTCCAGAGTTTTGCCATCCTGCCGGTCGGTGTTGCGCGCGCGCAACAGGGCCCGGGGTGACACCTGCACCTTCGCCTCGCGCGCCAGGGCCGTTGCCAGCAACGCAGATTGGTTGAACCGCCGCCTGAGCATCCGCAGCCAGTGTATGGGCACCGGCACCAACAAACTGCGGGGCGTCATCACATCCCGTGCGGCGCGGTGCATCCACCGGGCGGCCGGTGCAATGATGTCTTGCCGGTCACCATGTTTCAAGGCCAGCACCAAGTTCCGTCCCTGATCGCGATAGATCAGCGCGGCGCGCCCGCGCCCCCAGGGCCGGGCCAGCACCATGCAATCATCGCAGTGGGCGGCATGGCCATCGGACTCGCCGATCAAGGGGGTGCCGCAGATGTCGCAGACCAGCCCTTCGATAAATGGCGTATCGCGCCAGCACGGGCCGCACAAACCGCTGCCCCCGTCCACCAGGGTGTCGCACAGGACACACTGCCGCGGGTAAACAAGGCTCAGCACGCTTTGCAATTTTGTCATTCTGCATCTACCTGTCTGGCATGTCCACGCCCGCACCCCTGACCGACCGGCCCGCCCTGATTCTGCATCGCACCCGCGCGCGGTTGGATCAGGCGCGATTCCTGCAAGACGAGGCTGTGGCGCAGGTGCAGGAAAGGCTCGAAGAGGTTAACAGATCATTTACCAAGCCGGTGATTGTCACAGGCCATCCCGAAATCTGGAAAAATGCCATCGCAGGTGCCAAGATCGTGCCCGATGATGAAACACTCAGCCTGACACCCGAGGCGCATGATCTGATTGTGCACGCCATGGCGCTGCACTGGGCAGACGATCCGGTCGGACAGCTGGTGCAGGCGCGGCGGGCGCTCAGGCCCGATGGCCTGTTTCTGGCCGTGTTTCTGGCAGGGCAGACGCTGCACGAACTGCGCTCTGCCTTGGCACTGGCGGAAACTGCCCTGCGTGGCGGGCTTTCGCCCAGGGTCGCCCCGATGGGTGAAATCCGTGATCTCGGCGCGCTGTTGCAGCGGGCCGGATTCGCCCTGCCTGTGGCGGATTCGACGGCGCTGACAGTGACCTATGACAATGCGCTGCACCTGATGCGCGATCTGCGCGCCATGGGTGAAACCAACGCACTTGCCGCGCGCGACCGTCGCATCGCGCCCCGCGCATTGTTTCCGCAGACGGCCGCGCTGTATCAACAGCACTTTGCCGATGGCCCCGACCGGGTGCGCGCCACCTTTGATCTGGTGTTTCTCACCGGTTGGGCCCCCGACGAAAGTCAGCCAAAACCGCTGCGCCCCGGATCGGCAAAGGCGCGGCTTGCCGATGCCCTTGGGGTGCCGGAAATCGCCACGAAAGACCCCGCCGCGCCGCGGCGCGATTGACCCCGGGCCAAAACCCTTTATCTCCCCTCAAATACCCAGACGAACGGAGCGGGACTTACCATGCTGGATGCCAAATCCACCGACGGCACACCGATGTTTACGGCAAAGGATGCCGTGTGCCCGATGCACGCCCCCGCCGATCACCCGAAGATTCCGCCGTCCAGGGTGGGCATCCTGCTGGCCAATCTGGGCACGCCCGATGGCTATGACTATTGGTCGATGCGCCGGTATCTGAACGAATTTTTGTCGGACCGCCGTGTTATTGATTATTCCCCGTTGATCTGGCAACCATTGCTGCAACTCATCATCCTGACGAAACGTCCGTTTTCGTCAGGTGCGAACTATAAATCCATCTGGAATCACGACGCGAACGAAAGCCCCCTTGCCACCATCACCAAGGCCCAGACGGCCAAGATCACCCAGACGATGAAGGCGCGGTATGGTGACAATGTGATGGTCGATTACTGTATGCGTTATGGCAATCCGTCGACGAAATCCAAGGTGCGCGCCCTGATCGAAGCGGGGTGTCAGAAAATCCTGTTTTTTCCGCTGTATCCGCAATACGCCGGCGCCACTTCGGCCACCGCCAACGATCAGTTGTTCCGCGCCCTGATGGACGAAAAATGGCAACCCCCGGTGCGCACGGTGCCCGCCTATTTCGAGAATCCGGTTTACATTGATGCGCTGGCGCAGTCGGTCGAGCGCGCCTATGCCGCCATGGAGACCAAACCCGACATCTTGGTCACGTCCTATCACGGCGTGCCCAAACGCTATTTGATGGAGGGTGATCCGTACCACTGCCAGTGCCAGAAGACGACACGCCTTCTGAAAGAGCGGCTTGGCTGGTCCGATGACCGGATCAAAACGACGTTCCAGTCGCGCTTTGGTCCCGAGGAATGGTTACAGCCCTATACCGTGGAAGAGGTTGCGCGCCTGGCGGAAGCGGGCAATAAACGAATCGCGGTGATCGCGCCTGCTTTTTCAGCCGATTGCATCGAAACCCTGGAAGAGATCAACGAGGAAATCCGCGAAAGCTTTGAAGAGGCCGGCGGTGAAAGCTTTACCTATATCCCCTGCCTGAATGACGACGACGCGCATATCACCGCCTTGAGCACGGTGATCGAGGAAAACCTGCGCGGCTGGCTGGATTGATCGGCACAAACGTCCGATCAGGCATTAAAAAAGCGACCGAAACAGCTCGGCCGCTTTTTCATTTTTCGACTGATGCTGTGGATCAGTTGGAAGCAACTGCAACAACCAGCGCCAGCAGCAGCAGCGGAACGACAATACCGCCGGACGAAGACGTGGTTTCTTCGACAATAACGGTGGGCTCCAGAATGGGAGCGGCAAGGCCACCGGCAAAGGCGCCGGTTGCGGCGATCGACAGAACGGCGGCAAGTGCGATTTTCTTCATAACATTACTCCAGTATCGCCTGGTGCCGATTTTTACTGAGGACGGCAGCAGGCACCCAAGACTGTACCTCGTAACTCTCTTTAATCAGCATTGCATTGCATATGCAAATGTCAGCTTGCTGGGTTCTTGGGTGTAACGCAAGAATTTCGTCAAATAAGCAACACTTGTGTGCCGATCCTGGTGAAGGCAAACAATTGGGCGATATGCTCATTGTACAACCCGACACATCCATTGGAAGATCGCCGACCGATCTTGCGGGTGTCATGGGTGCCATGGATGCGATAATACGTCCAGCTTAGATGCAATGCATGTGTTCCCAAGGGGTTATCCGGGCCGGGAGGCACAAAATCGGGCCATTCCGGGTTACGCTCTTTCATTGATGGCGTCGGCCGCCAGCTGGGCCCTTCCACCTTTTTCACAACTTCGGTCCGCCCCTTCCGCGTCAGATCCTCGGTCAGCGGCACAGATGTTGGAAACAGTTTGTAAATCGATTCATCCTCGGACCAAAAGTGCAGGGCGCGGGACGTTATGTCGACCAGAATCACGCCGTTCGTCAGCGTATTGAAATAAGGGCGCCAGTCCAGCATCCGAAAGCTCGACACATTTCGCCGATTCGTGGTGGCCGGGGGCAGATATTCGGTGCTGTTTTCCAGCGCTCGCGCCGGGGCGGCCCATACGGCGGACGCAGCGGCGGCAGTTGCTAAAAAGTGGCGCCGTTTGGCAGTGCTCTCTTTGTTTTGCGCCATGGCGCACCTCTGTGGTTGCTTACCCAACGGTATGGAACCGATCATTACAGACAAATATCCTTCGTCGCAATTCAAACTGGCGCGAACGTGCCGACCTGCCCGATGCCGGGGGTTTCAACTGGCCGAGGTTTGCTTGTAAGACTGAAGGCAACAATTGTTCCAGGGTGATCCCGTTGATGAATCGTCGTTTTGTTCTTTCGATACCCGTTCTTGCGGCCCTCGCCGCCTGTGCCACCCCTGAACCGCCGCGGCTGGGCAGCGATGGCAAGCCTTTGGCGCGACTTTATCGCATCAATTCTGCCGACACGGCCGAAATCCAGTTTCGGATGTTGGATTCGGTCAACGCCCTGCGACAGGCGGCGGGCGCCGTACCCTTGCAACTGAACGCCGAACTGAACGCCGCCGCCGCCACCCATTCGCGCGACATGGCGGTGCAGAATCGGCCCTGGCACTTTGGCTCTGACGGATCGTCTCTGCTGGATCGGGTGCAGCGCGTTGGCTATACCGGCGCGCCTTTGGGTGAGAACATCAGCGAAACCTATGAAACCGAGATCGAGACGCTGGCCGCCTGGGCCACCGATCCAGTCCAGCGCGATGTGATGACCGACCCGCGGGCGCGTCACCTCGGCTTTGCCTGGTTCCAGGAGGACAGCGGCAAAATCTGGTGGACATTGGTGACCGGGGCCTGACCGGGGCCTGATCGGCGCCTGACCGGCTCAGGGGCGAATCACTATCTGTGTGCCGGTCTTGACCATCGCGTAGATTTCCTCGATCTCGCTGTCTGAAACCGAGATACAGCCCCAGGTCCAGTCATCCTTGCGATTGCGCCGGATCTTGTAGAATGGCCCGCGCCCGTGAATAAAGATGTCGCCCCCCGGGCTTTGGCCTATGGCCTCGGCCTTGGCGCGGTCAAATTCATTGGGATAGGAAATACCCACTGACAGGTGAAATCGGCTGTCCGGGTTGCGACGATCAATGAAATAGACCCCTTCCGGTGTCTTGCCATCGCCCTCAACCTGCTTGTGGCCCATCGGGGCGAACCCCAGATCAAACCTGTATGTCTTCAGCCGCTGGTTGTTGTGCATCAGATACATCGTTCGCTGGCCTTTCAGCACAACGATCTGGGTCACTTCGGGGCCGCTATAGCTGCGGAACTTGGAACGTTCGCCACAGGACGCCAGCGCGAACAGGGCAAGGCCCAGAACAAGGAATCGAATAAAACGCATGGGGGTGCTCACTGCCTCATTTTTTCAGACCTTAACAGATTTAGGTCACATCGTGAAACCTGTGATCAGCCTGCCGCGTTCACGGTTTCGCGTCTGTGTCCTGCCCAAGACGCTGTTCGATGGCGGTGAGCCGCGCAAGCACCTCGTCACGATAGGTATCGGTCTTTTCATTGCCCTCTACGTTGTGGGCATCCTGCATCGAGTTGACGATCAGACCAACCAGCAGGTTCACCACCGCAAAGGTCGTGATCATGATGAACGGCACGAAGAACAGCCAGGCATAGGGATAAACGTCCATCACCGGCCGCACGATGCCCATCGACCAGGATTCCAGCGTCATCACCTGAAACAGCGTATAGGCTGATCGGCCAATGTCACCGAACCAGTCCGGAAAGCTTTGCCCGAACAGTTTTGTCGCCATCACGGCGCCGATGTAAAAGATCAACGACATCAACAGGAACACCGACGCCATGCCGGGCAGCGCAGTGACGAAACCCTCGACCACCCGGCGCAGGCTGGGCGCGACCGAGATCACCCTGAGCAATCGCAGGATGCGCAACGCCCGAAACACCGAGGCGACCTGCCCACCCGGGGCCAGAGAAATCGCAATGATGGTGAAATCGAACAGGTTCCAACCGTTGCGAAAGAACCGTGGCCCATAAGCCACGATCTTGGCCGAAAGTTCGGCCACAAAGATCATCAGGCACAGCGAATCCAACGCCGGAATGATCGGCCCGGTGGCATCCATCACCGGGTCAGATGTTTCCAGCCCCAGCAGCACAGCATTGAACAGAATAACCGCGAGGATGAAGTTGGTCACGTCAGCGCGTTCGATAAAACCGGCAAGGCGTTGGCGAAAGGTCATGGCTTCCTCTGGTGGTCAGGCCTGGGCGATATGGCTTCGATGGAACCGCGCCGCAAGTTCGACATGCGGCGACCAGCGAAATTGATCCACCACCTGCACCCAGTCCAGCACATATCCAGAATCGCTCAGAATACGGGCATCCCGCGCAAAGGTGACAGGGTTGCACGAAACAGCGGCGATCACCGGAACCTTTGCCATGGCAAGGTTGCGCATCTGCGCCTCGGCCCCGGCGCGGGGCGGGTCAATCACCACGGCATCGAACGCGGCCAGTTCATCGGGCAACAGCGGTCGGCGGAACAGATCGCGCCGGGCATGGGTCAGACGTTTCAGCCCCTGCGCCGTGCGCCAGCCCCGATCCATCGCTGCCAGCATGTCGGCCACACTTTCCACCGCGTGCACCTCGGCCTTTTGCGCCAGGGGCAAGGCAAAGGTGCCGCAGCCGGAAAACAGATCCGCCACCCGCCGCGCATCACCCACAGCGCGCAGAACGGCGGCGGTCAGGGCGGCCTGCCCTTCGACCGTCGCTTGCAGAAACGCGCCGGGGGGCGGTGTCACCTTGGCGGGCCCCATCGCATGTGTTGGGGCGCGTCGGGTGACGATCACCTCATCCTCCCAGACGAGACGCGCCAGATCATGGGCATCGGCCAACCCGGCCAGCGCCATGCGCAGCGGCCCATCCAACGGCTTGCCGCCGCTGACCGTCACGTCCAGCCCGGCCTTCGACCAGGTGACCGCGAGGCCCAGTTCGCCCTTGCGCGATCCGTGCTGCGTGACAATGGCCTGAAACGCCGGCATCCCTGCGAGAATGCCGGGGTGCAGCAGGTGACAGCCGCCGATTTCGGTGATTACGCCCGAGGCGCGACCGTGAAACCCGACCAGCGCCCCCTTTTTCGTGCGCCGCCCGGACAATGTGGCACGCCGCCGGCTGTTCGGCGGCGAGGTATCGGGGCCAGACAATGGCGCCTCGATCCCCTGGGCGGCCAGCGCCTGACGCACCACATCCACCTTCCAGTCGGCAACGAATGTGTCACGCGCATGTTGCAAGGCGCAACCGCCACAGGCCTTGTAATGGGTGCAGGGCGGCGTCACCCGATCAGATGACGGCACAATGATGCGCGGCACCTCAATCCGGTTGCCCGACACTTCGCCCGCAATCACCTCACCGGGCAGGGTGCGGGGGGCAAAGACCGGGCCAAAATCGGCACTGCGCGCAATGCCGTCGCCCTGATGCCCCAGTCGTTCGATGGTATATTCCATGGTTGCGGGTTATCTGCTGCCGCGCCGCCCGGCAATCCCTGCTATTCCGCCGCGTCGCGCACGTCGATGAACCCGCCCGACTGCCGGTTCCAGTACCGGGCATAGGTACCGCCCGCTGCAAGCAGATCGTCATGGGTTCCCTGTTCGACGATCCGCCCCTGCTCAAGCACCACGATGCGATCCATCCGCGCAATGGTGGACAGACGGTGCGCGATGGCCAGAACGGTCTTGCCCTGCATCACCCGATCAAGCGCCGTCTGGATTGACGCTTCAACCTCGGAATCAAGCGCGCTTGTCGCCTCGTCCAGCACAAGGATCGGCGCGTCCTTCAGGAACGACCGGGCCAGCGCGATGCGCTGCCGTTGCCCGCCCGACAGCTTCACCCCCCGTTCGCCCAGATGTGCATCATAGCCGCGGCGCCCTTTGAAATCCTGTAAATCCAAAATGAAATCATGGGCTTCGGCGCGTCGGGCGGCAGCAATGATTTCCGTCTCGGTGGCGCCCGGTTTGCCATAGGCGATGTTGTCGCGGGCCGACCGGTTGAACATCGCGGTTTCCTGGGTGACCATGGCGATCTGACGGCGCAGGCTTTCCTGAGTCACGTCGCGCACATCCTGACCGCCGATCGTCACCCGGCCCTGTTCGGTTTCATACAGCCGCAGCAACAGCGCCACGAGTGTCGATTTGCCCGCCCCCGAGGCGCCAACGATACCCAGCTTTTCACCCTTTTTGACGGTCAGGTCGATGTCGTCGATCCCCCCACCGGCGCGGCCATAGGCAAAGCTGACATGATCGAACCGGATGTCACCGTCGGCGCGCAAGTCCTGCGCACCGGGCCGGTCGGTCAGGGTGTGGGGCGGGGTCAGCGTGTTCATTCCGTCCTCGACTTCCCCGATATTGGCGTAAACAGCCATCAGCGTGAAACTGACCCAGCCGGTCATCTGCGCGATGCGGATGGCGATCGCGCCAGACGCGGCGATGTCGCCCGGGCTGGCCGTGCCCTGTTGCCACAGATACAACGTGCCGCCCACCAGAAGCACCGGCAGCACCCCCGCCAGCGTCATCAGCGAAAACCGAAAGGCCGAGGCCAGCACGCCAAAATCAATTACCCGTTCGCGGAAGGTGCGAATCGCACCGATGGCGGCCTTGTCCTCAAAATCGGCATGGGCAAACAGTTTCACGGTCTTTATGTTGGTGATTGTGTCCACCACCTGTCCGGTGACCATGGCGCGGCTGGCGGCGCGGGCCATGCTGCGCACCCGGATTCGCGGCATGAACCATTTGATCATGTACAGATAGACGAACACCCAGATGGTCAGCGCCAGTGCCACCCAGATGTTGATCGTGGTCAGCAACAGCGCCGACCCGATCAGCGAGGCCAGCGCGAAAAACACTACGTTGATCACCTCGGTCGCCACATCGGTGATGGCACGACTGGTCTGCATCTGTTTTTGCGCGATGCGCCCGGCGAAATCGTCGTCAAAGAACGTCACTGCCTGCCCCAGCGTCCAGCGGTGCAGGCGTGTCAGAACCAAAGGGTTCACGTTCGGCCCGACGATGATCGCGTTGCTGGCCGCGGACAGGCCAAACAGGATTGGCCGCACCACCATGAAAAATGCCGCAACCCCGATCAGCAACCAGCCGTTTTCGGCAAAGAACGCCGCCGCGCCGGTTTGCAGCGCGGCGTCGATCACCTGACCCAGCAGTATCGCCGTGACCACCTCGGCAGTGCCGGCGAGGGCCGACAACATTCCGGCCACCCAAAGCCACCGCCAGGATCCTTCAAGGTTCCAGCGGAAAAACGCGAACAGGCTGCGCGGCGGCGGCCCGGCGGCGGGGCGAAACGCGTCGATCAGCCCGGCAAGGCGGTGTGCGGAAACAGTCATTCGGCAACTTTCGTATCAATGAACCCGCCGGATTGACGTGCCCAGAACCGGGCATACAGCCCGCCTTTGGCCAATAAGGTATCGTGATCACCGGTTTCGGCAATGCGCCTGTCGTCGATCGCGGTGTTGCCCTGCATCGTGCCGTACAGCGCCGCAACCACCACCGAAGTGACGGCGGCCCAGGCGAACACCCGTTTGAACGGTTGCGAACAGGTGCGGATGAACGGCCACAGCCGCCGGGGCGGTGTGTTGGTTTCCTCATACGCCGTATAAGGATCGACCAGAGTTTCAAAGAAACGGAACATTTTCCTGCCTTCCTCGACAGGGATATAAATCGCGCCCGACGCGAAGGCAAACCCGGCGGGTCAGTTCAGCAAGTCGTCGCGCGACGGGGTGAATCGCCCGTCAATCCAGCGTTGTTCCAGCGCCTTCAGCCGTTTTCCCAGTGCGGCCCCTTGCAGCCCCGGCATCAGATCGGCGGCGGACACCGGCAGCCGCGCCGCAGCGCCCAGCGCGATGTCGGCTTCCAGCCTTGCCGGCGGCGGCACCTCGAACAGTGCAGCGCGCAACAGGGCAATATCGCGCGCCGCCGCGGCCCCATGCCGATAGGCCAACTCATGCGGTGGCGTGGCCTTGGCCATCCCGTCACGCAGCAGATCCAGACGCGCCGCATCCTTGCGTGACAGCCGCAGGGCACCGGTGTCGGCGCCCAGAATCGCCAACCGGCGTATCGGATCGGGCGGCGCGGTTTCAAGGTGCACCAGCACAGCCAGCAGCCGCGCCCCGGCCCCCGGCAAGGCCGCCGCCAAAACGCCCGATTGCGCCATGGCGGCCACGGCTGGCGCCGGATCGGGGGCGGTCAACAGCTTCAAAAGTTCGGTCGTGACCCGCTCGGCCGAAAGGCGGGCAATGCCGCCCACCCCCGCAGCACAGGCGGCCAGCCCTTCGGCATCCAACCCCCGGTCAGGGTCGCCATACCATGCGTGAAACCGGAAAAACCGCAGGATGCGCAGGTGATCCTCGGCGATTCGCGCCGCTGCATCGTCGATGAATCGCACCCGACGGGCGATCAGATCGGGCAGGCCACACAACGGATCGTGCACCACGCCGCCGGCATCGGCATACAGCGCGTTCATGGTGAAATCGCGCCGCCGGGCATCGTCGAGCATATCTGTTGAAAACCGCACCAGGGCGTGTCGCCCGTCGGTTTCAACATCGCGGCGAAAGGTGGTCACCTCATGCGGCCGCCCTTGGGCAATCACGGTCACCGTTCCATGTTCGATCCCGGTCGGTACGGCGCGCAGGCCCGCCGCTTCGGCCAGTGCGATCACCTGATCGGGCAAATGCGCGGTGGCCATGTCGATGTCGGCCACCGGCACGCCGATCAGATCATTGCGTACACAGCCGCCGACGGCAAAGGCCACTGGCCCCAACACCGCCAACACCTGTTGCGTGCCGCCATGGGCCAGCCAATCGCCCGACACCCGCATCAGCCCATCCGCGCGGCCAGCGCCCGCAAAATGCGCGCCGTTGCACCCCAGATGTAATAGGGGCCGTAAGGCACGGTGTAAAAGCGCCGCTCGGCCCCGCGCCAGTGGCGCGACTGGATTGAAAATCGTGCCGGGTTGGTCACATGGGACAAAGGCACGCGAAACACCTCATCCACTTCGCCGGGCTCGGCGCGGGCGACAAACTCGGACCGGACAAGCGCCAGAACCGGGGTCATGGTGAAACCGGTCACCGTTTCATGCGATGGCAAGGTGCCCAGAACCTCGACATTCGCCGGGTCTAGGTTGATTTCTTCGTGCGCCTCGCGCAGGGCGGCACCGACGGGGCCGTCATCGCCGGGGTCGATCTTGCCCCCGGCAAAGGCGATCTGCCCCGGATGATGCCGCAGCGCCGAAGATCGCTTTGTCAGGATCACCTGATCGCCGATCACCGCCACCAAAACCCCCGCCCCGCGCAGCCGCCGGCCTTCGGGCAGCACAGTATCGGGATTCAGGTCGAAATCCGACGAGGCCGCGCCGGGATGGCCCAGCGCCGCCTGCAACCGCGCCCTGAGGTCAGGCGGTACCGTCATAGGGCACCTCGGCCTCGAACCCCAGGGTTTTCGGATCGAATTCGTAATGCGCGCCGCAGAACTGACAATCGGCGGTCACCACGCCCGCATCCGTGGTCATGGTGGAAATGTCGCGTGCGGAATAAATCGACAGGCTTTGGCGCACCTTGTCGGCGGAACAGCCGCAGCCGAACACAATAGGCTGCGCATCGAACACCCGCGGGCCTTCTTCGTGGAACAGCCGCACCAGCAATTCCGTCGGCTGCACCGAGGGGCCCACCAGCTCCAGCGCGTCGACGGTGTCCAGCAGGATGTTGGCGCGGCGCCAATGGTCTCCCTCTTCGCCATCCAGAATGTCGTCCCCTTCCAGCAGCCCGCCTTCACCGGTTGCATCTCCGCTGGCAAAGGGCGACGCCTTCGGCATGTGCTGCAACATCACGCCCCCGGCGCGCCAGCTTTCATTCTCGCCCGGCACCTGCGAGCGGCCAAAAGTCAGCGAAAAGCGCGTGGGCAACTGTTCGGATTGGGCGAAATAGGTCTGGGCACAGGCCGACAGTGACCCGCCGGCGATGGGCGTGATGCCCTGATAGGGGGTCGTCCCTTCGCCCTGATCCAGCAACAGGGCAAAATATCCCTTGCCGATCATGTCGAACGGCGCGCGGCCCGGCTCCAGCCGGTCGGCATCGTAACTGGCCCAGCCGCGAATCCGCGCCGGCGTGCCATCGTCGCCGGGGGCATAGTAATCGGTGGCGATCAGCCGCACCGGCCCGTCACCGCGCACCTGCAAAGACAATTTCCAGCGCAGCTTGATCATCTGGCCGATCAGCGCCGTCAACAGCACCATTTCGGCCACCAACGCCTCGATCTGGGGGGGGTAATCATGCTGTTCCAGCACGCGGTCCAACACCCCGTCCAAGCGGGCGACGCGACCGCGAATGTCCGAGCGGTCAAGCTGAAAAGGCAGGACAGTATCGTCCCAGGCGATCTTAGAACCGAGAGTCATGGGGTTTCCTTACGCATATCGCGTTGGCATATCGCGTCTATATAGTCACAACAACACAATCACCAACCTCAGAGGAACAGTCATGATCAGACGGTATGGCGATGCACCGCAACATGACCGCCGCTATGTCCTGCGCCCGGGGGTTTATGCGGTGTTGCCGCTGGCGCGCGCGCTGTTGTTGACCTTTCAACAGGCACCGGTGCCCGAATTCCAGCTGCCGGGCGGCGGCATTGATTCGGGCGAATCACCGCTGCGCGCCCTGCACCGCGAGGTGTTCGAAGAAACCGGCTGGCGCATTGCCGCACCCCGACGGATCGGCGCGTTCCGCCGGTTCACCTTCATGCCCGAATACGACCTGTGGGCGGAAAAGCTGTGCCATGTCTATCTGGCCCGCCCGGTGCGCCCGCATGGCCCGCCGAGCGAACCGGGGCACAGCGCCGTGTGGATGGCCAAGGACGACGCGGCAGCGCAACTGGGCAATCCGGGCGATGCGGCGTTTGTGGCGGCGCTGTTCAGATGACCTTGCCCTTGCCCTGTCGTGCCAGCCAGTAATCGGCGATGGCACCCAGGGTTTCGGGCTGTTTCTCTTCAACGAAGGTGATCATGTCATGATCGAACCGAAAGGCCGGTCCGCACATCTCGATCAAGGTGCGGCGCACATTTTGCGTCTTGCGGAACGTTGAATCCACCGGCGTATCACGGTTCAGCGTGTCCGAATGCCAGTCAACTTTCACGCCGCAACCTCTTTGTTCATTTGCCAGACCGTGCCGTTCAGCGTGCCGGCAATCGTGACCCACAGCAGATAGGGCAGGAAAAACGCCCCTGCCACCCAATCCACCTGCCAAAAGGCAAATGTCGTGGCTGCCACGCCCAACCATAGGCAGGCGATGATGACAAAGGCCGCCTTCAACCTGTGCAACCCGAAGAACACCGGCGACCAAAGGGTGTTCAATGCAATTTGCAAACCCCAAAGCGCCAAGGCAACGTCATTGTCGGCGGACATTGCCACGCGCATCGCGGCGTAAGACATGCACAGGTACAAGGTTGTCCAGGTGATGGGAAAAACCCAGCCCGGCGGCGTCCACCATGGCTTGGCCAGCTTATCATACCACGGGCCGGGGCTGAACATTGCCCCGGTCGCCGCTGCGGCACCGCAGCTGGCCAGAAATATGAAGAAAAGCGACCAATCCATAGGGCACACATAAAGGATTCGCCCGGACAATCCACCCCTGTTTGTCCGGCGCGGCGAATCAACTGCGGCGCTGTGAAAAGTGCTCAGCTGAACCGGGTTCGGTCAGTCGTTTCAAGCTGGGCAAACACCGACACCAGCGCGCCGGCGCGTCCTTCACCCCAGGCATTGCCGCTGCGCCCGGCCTGCGCTGCGGCATCGACCAGAAACCGGGTTTCCTCCAGCGGCGCGGCATACAGCACCGCCGAGCGCGGCATCGTCATCGAAACCCCGGCGCGCAGGATCGACAGGCCCAGCCACCCTGCCTTTTGCCGTTTGCTGGTGCGGCCGCGCCACGACACCGAATCAAATCCGTTGCGGGTGACCGCCTGACCGATCCCGGCATAGATGTGCCGCGCGGCATAGATGCCGGGGCGCGCCGCCATCGGCAGGGCGGGAATCCCCGCCTCGGACCTTGCGTAAAGGCTGTCGGCCTCGCGCAACAGGCGCTTCACCATGGCGCGAATCGGGTCGCTGGGCAGCGGGTCGGCGAAATAGGCATCAGGGTCGATCCCCGCCTGAGCCAGCCAGTTCAGTGGCAAGTACATCCGCCGGGCGCGGGCATCTTCGCCCACATCCCGCGCGATATTGGTCAATTGCATTGCCACACCCAGATCACAGGCCCGCGCCAGGGCATGGCCATCGCGCACCCCCATCAGCACGCACATCATGGCGCCCACCGCCGCCGCCACCCGCGCGCTGTAATCAAACAGCCCCGACAAAGTGTCATAGCGCCGCTCAACCGCATCCCAGGCAAGCCCCTCCAACAGGGCCTCGGGCAAGGCGCGGGGCATCTCGTGATCTTGCACGACACTGGCAAAGGCCCGGTCGGCGGGCGCATTGCGCGGTGTTCCGGCATAGACAAGATTCAGCCTGTCACGCAGGCGCAAAACCGCGCTGGCCTTGTCGTCCTGCAAATCCACCTCGTCATCGGCCAGCCGGCAAAATGCATACAGCGCCAGCGCCGGATCGCGCACCCGCGCCGGCAGGATTTTCGAAGCCGCATGAAACGACAGGGAATTATGCCGGATCGCGGCGCGGCAATGGTCCAGATCAGCGGGATGTATCATTCGGCGGCCATCCTCAAAGGCGGTGTCATGGGATGGGCCGCATCGGGCACCAGTTGGGTCAGCACCTCTGAAGAGGCCACGACCGAGGGGATTCCCGCCCCCGGATGGGTGCCCGCGCCCACAAGGTACAGCCCGGCCAGTTCTTCGCTCACATTGTGGGGGCGGAACCAGGCGGATTGGAAAATCCGCGGTTCCAGCGAAAAACCCGCGCCATGCGGGCTGAGATACCGGGATTCAAATGTCTCGGGCGTGAACACCACGCTTTCGGTGATCCGATCGGCAAAACCCGGAATCAGTTTGTCGTGCAACACCTGCTGAACCCGCTCACGATAGGGGTGGCACATGGTTTTCCAGTCCACCGAATCGGCGCCGTGCAGATTGGGCACGGGCGCAAGGGCATAGAACGTGTCGTCGCCTTTTGGGGCGCAGCTGGGATCTGTCACCGACGGACGATGCAGATAAATCGACATATCGTCGGCAAGGTGCCGCTTGATGAAGATGTCTTTCAACAGATCAGTGTACCGCGGCGCGTTCAGAATAGTGTGGTGCCCCACATCGCCCCAGTTGCCGCGCGTGCCCTTGGTGCCGAAATACCATACGAACAGCCCCATCGACCACCGCGCCTTGTTCAGCTTTTTCGGCGTCCAGCGTTTTTTCGCATGGTTGCGCAACAGCCGGTCATAGGTGTGGCCGGGGTCAGAATTGCTGACCACCACATCGGCGGTCAGACTTTCGCCATCCACCAATGTCACGCCGGTGGCGCGGCCGGCGCGGGTGGTGATTTCATCCACCTCGCGGTTCAACAGAACCGCACCACCCTGATCGCGGATCACCGCCACCATGGCATCGGCCATCGCCTGGACGCCGCCCATGGCGTAATGCACGCCGAACTGTTTTTCCAGGTGGCTGACAAGGATGTACATCGAGGTCACGTTCACCGGATCGCCGCCAATGAACAGCGGATGGAACGACAGCGCCATGCGCAACCGCGGGTCTTTCACCCGACTGGCCGCGTGGGCATAAACAGAACGATCCGCCCGCAGTTTCACGAAACCCGGCAATTCCTTGATCAGGTCCATCACCCGGTGCATCGGACGGCGGCCCATGCCTTCGAACCCGAATTTGTACCGCGCCTCGCTGTCCTTCAGAAACCGCTTGTATCCGGGCACGTCACCGGGTGACAGGCGCGCCACCTCATCCAGCATGGCGGTTTCATCCTGCCGCACGGTGAATGTCGATCCGTCTTGCCAACGGATTTCATAATAGGGATCAACCGGGCGCAGATCGACATCGCGGCGGAAATCGCGGCCACATTCGGCCCACAACTGTTCAAACACCTGCGGCACGGTCACGATGGTGGGCCCCAGATCAAACCTGTGTCCGCCCTTGGTGATCGAACTGCCGCGCCCACCGGCCCGATCCAGCCGATCCACCACCGTCACGCGATACCCCTTGGCACCCAGCCGCATGGCCGCCGACAATCCACCCAGCCCCGCACCAATCACCACCGCACGGGATTCCTGTTGCTCATGTCGTGCCATTGCAGACTCCTCTGTCATCATGCGTTGACGCTACAGGTGTCTAGTTTGGTTTACAACTTTCTTATGCCAGTTCCTGACATTTTCCGCGTGACCCTTTGCAAGTCGCAGAGTAGGTGTAAGAACAAGTTGACACTTTCGCGCAACAGGGAGCCGCCCCATCCAAACCGTAACCCTGACCCTGCATCGGTTTCCCACTCTGGCCAGCCGGCTGTGGGTTCTGGGCCAAATGGCCACAGCGCGCCTCGCGTTTCGTGCCCTGCCTGACTGTGGCTTTTACAAACTTTGCGGGTCCGGGACAGGCGAAGGGTTCACCCCGAAACCGAACTGGGGGGTGTGGGCGATCCTGGCCACCTGGCCCGATCTTGCCACGGCACGCGAACGGGTGACCACCGCCGCCGTCTATCGCCGCTGGGCGCGCCATGCGGATGACGTGTACACCCTGTTCCTCAGCCCCACCTCGGCGCGCGGCACATGGTCGGGCAAAACCCCGTTTCAAGCTGGAAACGGGTCTGTTTCCGGCCCCATCGCCGCCCTGACGCGGGCCAGCGTCCGGCCCGCCACCGCCCTCAAATTCTGGCGCCGGGTGCCCGATATATCGGCCGCCATTGGCCAGGATCCCAACGTGGCCTTCAAGATCGGCATCGGCGACGTACCGCTGTTGAACCAGGTCACATTTTCGGTCTGGCCCGATGCCGCAGCTATGGCCCATTTTGCCCGCCGCGATGGCCCCCATGCCCGCGCCATAGCTGCAGTGCGACACGGCGGCTGGTTTGCCGAAGAACTCTATGCCCGGTTCGCCATTGCTGGCACACAGGGCACCTGGGGCGGGCATGACCCGCTGTCACATTTCGAAGGCCTTGCCGCATGACACAGCACATCGTTTCCGGGGCATTCCCCTTTTCCGCCATCGTCGGCCAGGACGAGATGAAACAGGCGATGATCCTCACCGCAATCGACCCCGGCATCGGCGGGGTTCTGGTCTTTGGCGACCGGGGCACCGGCAAATCGACAGCCGTGCGTGCGCTGGCCGCATTGCTGCCGCCCATCCAGGCGGTCGAAGGCTGTCCCGTGAACTCGGCCAGCCCGGAACAATGCCCGGATTGGGCTGAAATAGGGTCGAAAAACGTGATTTCGCGGCCCACCCCGGTGATTGATCTGCCCCTCGGCGTGACCGAAGACCGGGTTGTGGGTGCGCTGGACATCGAACGCGCGCTGACCCGTGGGGAAAAGGCGTTTGAACCCGGCCTTCTGGCCCGCGCCAACCGTGGCTATCTTTACATCGACGAGGTGAACCTGCTGGAGGATCACATCGTCGATCTGCTGTTGGACGTCGCACAATCCGGTGAAAACGTGGTCGAGCGGGAAGGCCTGTCCATCCGCCACCCGGCGCGGTTTGTTCTGGTCGGGTCGGGCAACCCGGAAGAGGGCGAATTGCGCCCACAACTGTTGGACAGGTTCGGCCTGTCGGTCGAGGTGACATCGCCCAAGGATATCGACGCGCGGGTCGAGGTGATCAAACGCCGCGATGCCTATGAGAATGACAATGGCCCGTTCATGCAGCACTGGCGGTTGCAGGACAGCGCGCTGCGCCAACGGATCGTCGCGGCAAAACAGGCGCTGCCGCTGCTGAAAACGCCCGACAGCACCCTGCGTGATTGTGCCGAATTATGTGTCGCCCTCGGGGCCGACGGGCTGCGCGGCGAATTGACGCTGCTGCGCGCTGCGCGGGCGCAGGCGGCGTTTGATGGCGATGCCGTGGTCAGCCGGGTGCATCTTGCTGCCGTTGCCCCGATGGCCCTGCGCCACCGTTTGCGCCGCGATCCGCTGGATGAGGCAGGGTCGGCCACCCGCGTGGCGCGCGCCGTCGATGATCTGTTCGGCCCCCAACGCGCCGCGGCCGAATGATGCTGCCGCCGCTCGACCCCTGGGCGCGGGCGCTGTTGGTGCTGCGGCTGTTGCATGTTGATCCGGTCGGGCTGGGCGGACTGTGGTTGCGTGCCCGGCCCGGCCCTGCGCGTGCCGCCTTCAGCGCGCAACTGGCCAGTCTGCCCTTGGCCCAAACCCGCATCCACCCCGGTATCGGCGATACCGAATTGTACGGCGGACTGGATCTGTCGGCAACGCTTGGCGCCGGTCGGTTGATCCTGCGGGCCGGGCTGTTGGCCGAGGCCGGCGTTCTGACCCTGACCATGGCCGAACGCTGTCCGCCCGGTCTGGCGGCGCGGCTGGGCCAAACACTGGACGCGCGCGGTTGTGCCTTGATTGCCATGGATGAAGGCGCCGAGCCTGACGAACAGCTTCCCGCCGCGCTGGCAGATCGTTTGGGGCTGTTCCTGTGCCTTGACGATCTGCCGCTTGCTGCCGTGTCAGAGACGATTTCAGGTGATTTCAACGCCGCCCGCGCCCTGCTGCCGCATGTTGTCTTGCCGGCGACCGTGCTTGCCGATCTGGCCATAACCGCCGCCGCCCTTGGTATTGGATCGTTGCGCGCGCCTCTACTGGCCTGTGTCGCCGCCCGGGCCATGGCCGCGCTGAACGGACATGACACCGTACAGCCCGAAGATGCGCAGCGGGCGGTCGAACTGGTCTATGCCCACCGCGCAACGGTGTTTCCCGAACCCGAGGAACCGCAACAGGAACAGACCGAACAAGAGCCTGAACCGCCGCAGGACGACACCGATCAAGGGCAATCCGACCAGATGGATATTCCAGAGGAAATACTGCTTGAGGCGGCGCTGGCCGCCCTGCCGCGCGATCTTCTGGCGCAACTGGCGGCGGGGCAATCGACCCGTGCCACCGCCAACAGCGGCACCGGGGCGGCGCGCAAGGGCAACCGGCGGGGCCGGCCTCTGCCATCGCGCCCAGGGCGGCTGGATGGGCGCAACCGGATTGATCTGGTCGCCACCCTGACCGCCGCCGCGCCGTGGCAGCCGCTGCGCCGCGCACAGGCCCCGCACCACGCCGCCCTGCACATCCGCCCCGGCGATATCCGGGTGAAACGGTTTCAGGAAACATCCGACCGCCTGCTGATCTTTGTCGTCGATGCGTCTGGTTCGGCCGCCATGGCCCGCCTGGCCGAGGCGAAAGGCGCGGTTGAGCTGCTTTTGGCCGAAGCATATGCGCGGCGCGATCACGTTTCACTGATCGCTTTCCGGGGTGAGGGCGCCGAACTGTTGCTGCCGCCCACCCGGTCCTTGGTGCAAACGAAACGCCGCCTGGCCGGTTTGCCGGGTGGCGGAGGAACACCGCTTGCCGCCGGGTTGAAAGCGGCGATGGAGGTCGCCTTGCAGGCCCGCGCCCGCGGCATGACGCCCAGCATCGCCTTGCTGACAGATGGGCGCGCCAACATAGCGTTGGACGGCACCGCGAACCGCGCGCTTGCCGGCGAAGACGCGACGCGCATGGCCCGCGTCTTGTGCGCCCAGAACACCCCTGCGCTGGTCATCGACACCGGCAAGCGGCCCGCCGACGCCCTGCGCGATCTGGCCGTTGTACTGAACGGGCCATACATCCCGATGCCCCGCGCCGATGCGCGCAAACTGTCGGTGGCGGTCGGCGCCGCGCTGGACGCCTGAACGATGGATTGGGCGCGCCAGGGCCATCTGTGGCCGCACAGCCAATGGTCACGGTTCCATGCCGTCGCACCGCACCGCTGGCATGTCCAGGAGGCGGGGCAGGGACCGAGTATTTTGCTGCTGCACGGCGCGGGGGGGGCCAATCAAAGCTGGCGCGGCGTGCTGCCGCTGTTGGCGCGCGATCATCATGTCATCGCGCCTGACCTGCCCGGCCAAGGGTTCACCCGCCCCGGCGCACGGCACCGCCTGGGTCTGGCGCCCATGGCCGAAGATCTGTGGCATCTGTGCGATGCCCAAGGCTGGGCGCCCGAGGCCATCGTCGGCCATTCGGCGGGGGGGGCGGTGGCCCTGCAAATGGCGCTGACACGGGGCGAACGGCCTCTGCGCATGGTGATCGGTCTTAACGCTGCCCTTGGAAAATTCGACGGAATCGCCGGTTGGCTGTTTCCGGCCATGGCACAACTGCTGTCCATCACTCCCTTCGTTCCAGCGTTGTTCGCCCGTATGTCGGGAAACGAATCGCGGGTGCAGGATCTGCTGCGCTCAACCGGGTCGGACATCGACGCCGAGGGCGCGCGCCTTTACCGCATGTTGGCTGGCGATTCGGGCCATGTGGACGGCACCTTGGCCAGCATGGCGCAATGGCGGATCGAACCCTTGCTGGACGCTTTGCCACAGATCGACCTGCCGGTGCACCTGATCATCGGCGACGACGACCGCACCGTGCCGCCCCGCGTATCGGTGGCCGCCGCCCGTCGCCTGCCCCACGCGGCGGTGCACAGCCTGCCCGGCCTCGGCCATCTCGCCCATGAAGAGGCACCCGATCTTTTGGCAGATAAAATCGATAGCTTGCTGAAACAGACCGTGTGACACCGCCGGCGTTACGCGAAATACTGGACACCACAACAGATCCACCCTGCAACAGCGCACCGTTGGGCACTTCGTCAACCCCGGCCCACGCGATCATCGGCCCCAGAACCGTTTCCAGCAACAACATCAGCTTGAAGGCCATGGCCAGTCCGGTCTTGCGGCCAAGGCATCCTTTGGTGCGTTTTGTGCGATGCCGGACCGTCGCGAAGGTGCTCT